>OKRT01000890.1_pt1 | contig 14198 bp, 10 predicted proteins | sample 1601111 | NCBI WGS metagenome assembly OKRT01 (sample SAMEA3541572, study PRJEB24748) | human gut metagenome | biome: human gut; feature: human-associated habitat; material: faeces | place: China | collected 2012 | reverse complement strand
GAGGGCGGCGCAGAAGTGTTCGAGCTGGACTACTTCGGCATCAGAGGCTTTTCTTTTTTATCCTTTTTCCTTTTTATTCTTTTTCCTTTTCCGCTACAAGCTGATAGATATTTTCTGCTTCCTCTGCAATGCCTGCCGGAAGAATCGTCCCCGTCAGGATGATATCCATAAAATCGGGGCGCTTTCCAATAATCTCATGCAAATCAGATTCCTGTAGATATCCTTTTTCCACACATTCCAGAATTCCATCCAGCAGAAGCATTTCACATTCACCCGTATCCACGATTTTCTTTGCGAAATTAAACGCATTGCGGATTTCGTTGAATATTTCCTTGTGCAGCGCTTCATCATTTTCAGCCCCCTGCACATCCTCTGCCGCACGATCCTTCTCAAAGCGGAAAATACGGAAATCAGGCTCCAGCTTCTTCAGCAGTGCAATTTCCTTGCTGTTATGATAATCCAAGAATTGAATCATAACAACACGCTGTTCCTCGCCGATGGCGCGCATGCCACGCCCAACGGCTACGGCTGTTTTCCCCTTCCCCATACCATAATAAATTGAAATCTGACCTTGTCTCACGTTATCTTCACTCCTGTTTTTCTTGCTTCAGACCATCTCGTCCGCGCCCTTTTCTTCCGCTTCGCGCTCCGCCTTATGCGGCAGCTCGATTTTTGCAACAGAAACCTCATAAGCGACTCTTTCCTCTACCTCCTCGCCAATGCGTTTCTGATAGATTCTGCTTTGCATCCTGCCCCAGATATGGATATTGGCACCCACCTCCAGATTTGCGATATATCTGGCGTTTCTGCCCCATGCAATGCAGGGAATATAATCCGATTTATTATAGGCGCGGTTGACCGCTACCAGAATATCGGATATTTCTCTTCCAAAAGGCGTTTTACGATAAATCGGGGGCTTACAGATAAAACCATTCAGATAAACCTGATTGATATTCTTTCCTTCTTCCTCCTCCGGCAGAGAAATCTCCCTTGCGAAGATGGTCAGCACCAGACGATTTTTTTTACTGTTGTAGTTATTGTAGCTCCTTAACTGTCCAACAATATCAACTTTTATCCCTACCTGCAATAAATTCATATCTATCAGCCGTTCGGAAACGGTGACAGGCAGAATATCCTCCTTATCACTGAGGCGTTCAGAAGAAATCTGAAATGTATAGAAACCTTCGCCATATACCTCATGACTAAAGACACAGCCTTTTACGATCTTACCGGCAATCAGAACAGTATTGTTTTCCGGCAATCCTTCCATTTGCATCTCTTTCTCCCCTTTGCTTTGCCAAAGATTTTCCCTTAGCAATGATCCTTTCAATAAATCAGTTTATGCGGATAGACAGCCGTTCAGACCTGCCAAAAAATCCGCATCCCGTTTTCACTGCTGTGTCTGATTTTTTCCGTTGCGGAAGATAAAGCCGATCTTCACGCAGTCGATGGCGACTACCATGGTGTAGTCCTTCGTTTTGTAAATCATAGGTGTACCGCTTTTTTTAACTACAACGGCATCTATCTTTTTCCCCTCAGTTGTCCAATAGCAAAGGAAGGTAAAATCCTCATCCTCTCTGACTGCCCATTCAAAATCGAGCAGCGGATAAATGAAGAAATCCCCCTCGCAGCCGAAATAATCGTTGATACGCTTTCTCGTCTGCACAAAGTCTGCTACCGGTCCTTTTTCTTTTGCCATAGCTTCCTCCAAAAATTACATAATACTCATTATTCTTATGGTACTTAGTTTTTCACAAAATGTCAATAAGAACCTATATACGCTTATGCTTATGCTCAGCCGAAATCAGAATTTCGGCTTGTTTCGACTTTTGTATCAAGCAGCGGCTTCAGATATTTTCCCGTATAGGAGGCAGACACCCGACAGATTTCTTCGGGGGTGCCGACTGCAACGATTGTGCCGCCGCCATCGCCGCCCTCAGGGCCAAGGTCGATGATATAATCCGCCGTTTTAATCACATCCAGATTATGCTCAATGACGATAACCGTATTACCGCCCTCGGTCAGCCTTTGCAGAATCTGTACCAGCTTATGCACATCCGCCGTATGCAGTCCCGTTGTGGGCTCATCCAGAATATAGACCGTTTTGCCTGTGCTTTTGCGGCTCAGCTCCGTTGCCAGCTTCACGCGCTGCGCTTCACCGCCGGAAAGCGTTGTGGAGGACTGCCCCAGCTGCACATAGGAAAGACCGACATCATATAAGGTTTGCAGCTTATTTTTGATACGGGGAATATTTTCAAAGAACTGCAATGCTTCCTCGACCGTCATATCCAGTACATCGGAAATGGTTTTCCCTTTATATTTTACCTCTAGGGTTTCGCGGTTATAGCGTTTGCCATGGCAGACCTCACAGGGCACATAAATATCAGGCAGGAAGTGCATTTCAATCTTGACGATACCATCCCCGCTGCACGCTTCACATCTGCCGCCTTTTACATTAAAGCTGAATCTGCCCTTCTGATACCCTCTGACCTTCGCCTCTGTTGTCTGCGCGAACACATCCCGAATCATATCAAACAGACCGGTATAGGTTGCAGGGTTGCTTCTGGGGGTTCGCCCGATGGGGGACTGGTCAATATTGATGACCTTATCCAGCTTCTCCAGCCCAAGCATTTCCTCATGCCTGCCGGCTCTGGTTTTGGCTCTGTTCAGCTCCTTCGCCAGACGTTTATACAGAATTTCATTGATGAGGGAGCTTTTGCCGCTGCCGCTGACACCCGTCACGCAGGTAAACACACCAAGCGGAATTTCCACATCGATGTTTTTCAGATTATTTTCTGCCGCACCCCTGATGACTAATTTATGGTCTTGTACGAAGGGTCTGCGTTCCCTTGGCACTTCGATTTTTTTGCGTCCGCTGAGATATGCACCCGTTACGGAGCGCTCCACCGCCATAATTTCCTCTACACTGCCTGCCGCAACGATTTCACCGCCGCCGCGCCCTGCACCGGGGCCGATATCCACAACAAAATCCGCCGCGCGCATGGTATCCTCGTCATGCTCCACCACAATCAGGGAGTTGCCGATATCACGCAGGTGCTTTAATGTTGCAAGCAGCTTATCATTATCACGCTGATGCAGACCGATACTCGGTTCATCCAGAATATAAACTACGCCGACCAGACCGGAACCAATCTGCGTTGCCAGACGGATACGCTGCGATTCCCCACCGGAAAGCGTGCCCGCCGTTCTGGAAAGCGTCAGATATTCCAGACCGACATCAATCAAAAAGCCGACTCTGGCGTGGATTTCCTTCAGAATACGTTCCGCAATCATATTTTCCCGTTCCGTCAGCGTCAGGCTTTGGAAGAATTCCTGCATTTTGCCAATGGAAAGCTCCGTCACCTCGGAAATATTCTTCCCATTGACAGTAATGGCAAGCACCTCCGGACGCAGGCGTTTCCCATGGCAATCGGGACACTCGATATTCGTCATATATTCCTCAAATTCCGCGCGCATGGCTTCGGAGGTTTCGTTATATCTGCGCCGGAGAGTATTGATGACCCCTTCAAAGGCATAATCATAGGTACCTGTACCACGCACATTGCTGTAGGTAATGCGCAGCTTTTCCTTCGTGCCATAGAAAATAATATCCTTGATTTTTCGGGGCAAATCCTTAAAGGGCGTTTCCAGAGAAAAGCCGTATTTCGCCGCCAGTGCATCAAAAAGAACCTTACTCATACTCCCCTTCGCATTGACGGAATTATAGCCGGGGGCAGTAATTGCGCCCTGCATGATGCTGAGCTCCTCATTCGGCACAATCAGCTGTTCATCAAACTTCATCTGCATCCCCAGACCCGTACAGGTCGGACAGGCCCCACTTGGGTTATTAAAGGAGAACATGCGCGGTTCAATTTCCATCAAATCCACGCCGCAGTCGGGGCAGGAGAAGCTCTGGCTGAACAGCAGCTCCTCCTCTCCCTGATTTACATCCACAATCAGGAGGCCGCCGCTGAGTGCCGATGCCGTTTCGATGGATTCGGTCAGACGCATCTGCATGCCTTCCTTTACCATCAGACGGTCTACCACGATTTCAATGTTATGCTTTTTATTTTTTTCCAATTCGATTTTTTCGGAAAGGTCATACAGAATTCCATCCACGCGCACACGCACATAGCCGCTCTTTTTTGCATCCTCCAGCAGCTTGACATGCTCGCCCTTTCTGCCGCGCACCACGGGTGCCAGCAGTTGTAGCTTCGTCCGCTCGGGCAGCTCCATAATGCGGTCTACAATCTGGTCGATGGTTTGTTTTTTGATTTCCTTGCCGCATTTCGGGCAATGGGGAATCCCGATTCTTGCGTAGAGCAGACGCAGATAATCATAAATCTCCGTTACCGTACCGACAGTGGAACGGGGGTTATGGCTCGTTGTTTTCTGGTCAATGGAGATGGCAGGAGAAAGCCCCTCGATGAGGTCTACATCCGGCTTTTCCATCTGCCCCAAAAACTGCCTTGCATAGGAGGAGAGCGACTCCACATAGCGTCTTTGTCCCTCTGCATATATCGTATCGAAAGCAAGAGAGCTTTTGCCGCTGCCGCTCACCCCCGTAAAGACAACTAGCTGATCTCTGGGGATGGTGAGGTCAACATTTTTCAGATTATGCGCTCTCGCACCCTTTATTACAATCTTATCCTTCATAGCGTCTCCTTTTCTTGGGATATCCCTTTTCAGAGGATTGCCCAAGTTCTTACAATAATTTCTTGATTTCCAAAATTTTATCTCTCAGCTCTGCTGCACGTTCAAACTGCAATTCCAACGCGGCGTGCTTCATTTCCTTATCCAGCTTTGCAATCAGCTGCTTCAATTCCTTTTCGCTCATGGATTCGGGGTCCTTTTCCAGACCGAATTTCTGCTTCTCCGTTGCGGCCTTCGTAATCTGGATGACATCATGCACCTTTTTCTGAATGGTCTGCGGAATGATGCCATGCTCCTCATTATACGCCTGCTGAAGGCAGCGGCGGCGGTTGGTTTCCGTAATCGCCCTATCCATGCTTTCTGTCATGACATCGGCATACATAATGACGCGCCCCTTGGCATTTCTTGCCGCACGCCCAATAGTCTGAATCAGCGAGGTTTCGGAACGCAGGAAGCCCTCCTTATCTGCATCCAGAATGGCAACCAGACTGACCTCGGGGATATCCAGACCCTCACGCAAAAGGTTGATGCCGACCAGCACATCAAACACATCCATACGCAGATCACGAATGATTTCCAGACGCTCCAATGTATCAATATCCGAATGGAGATAGCGCACGCGCACCCCTGCTTCACGCAGGTAATCCGTCAGGCGTTCTGCCATTTTTTTCGTCAGGGTTGTCACAAGAACCTTATCGCCTGTCTCTGTGGTTTTTCTGACCTCGGCAAGCAAATCATCAATCTGCCCATGAATGGGACGAACGGAAATTTCGGGGTCCAACAAGCCTGTCGGACGAATAATCTGCTCTGCCGTCTGCTGAGAATGCTCCTTTTCATAAACAGAGGGGGTTGCGGAAACGAATAGCATTTGATTGATTTTGCTTTCAAATTCCGCAAATTTGAGCGGACGGTTATCCAATGCGGAGGGCAGGCGGAAGCCAAAGTCCACCAAAGTTGTTTTTCGGGAACGGTCTCCCTCATACATGGCTCGAATCTGCGGAATAGAAACATGGGATTCATCCGCAATGATAAGAAAATCCTCCGGAAAGAAATCAATCAGCGTAAAGGGCGTGCTGCCTGCTTCGCGCAGAGAAAGATGACGGGAATAGTTTTCGATGCCCGTACAGAAGCCCATTTCTCTGAGCATTTCCAAATCATAATTCGTGCGCTGCTCCAATCGCTGCGCTTCCAGAAGCTTGTCCTCTCGTTTGAGCTCCGCCAAGCGCTCCTCCAGCTCCTTTTCAATCCGCTGAATGGCGAGCTGCATTTTTTCGGGCGCGGTGACATAATGCGACGCGGGGAAAATCGAGATATGGTTTCTTGTCCCGATGATTTCGCCTGTCAGCACATCTATTTCCGTAATACGGTCGATTTCATCCCCGAAAAATTCCACACGAATGGCATGCTCCGAGGAGCCGATCGGGAAAATTTCGACCACATCCCCACGGACACGAAACGTACCTCGTTCAAAATTCAGATCATTGCGGTCATACTGCATTTCCACCAGAGCGCGCAGGACTTCATCCCTGTCCTTCTCCATGCCGGGGCGCAGGGAAAGCATCATGCCGTAGTATTCCTCAGGGTCACCCAAGCCATAAATACAGGAAACACTGGCAACAACAATAACATCCTCTCGCTCCACCAGCGCCGCCGTGGCGGAATGGCGCAGCTTATCAATTTCATCATTGACAGAGGAATCCTTTTCGATATAGGTATCCGTACTTGGTACATACGCCTCGGGCTGATAATAATCATAATAGCTGACGAAATACTCTACCGCATTTTCGGGGAAGAACTCCTTCAGCTCGTTATAAAGCTGTGCCGCAAGGGTTTTATTGTGCGCAATGACCAAGGTCGGCTTCTGGATTTTCTCAATAATATTTGCCATGGTAAAGGTTTTGCCCGAACCTGTAACCCCCAGCAGGGTCTGGAATTTCAAGCCCTTCTGAAAGCCTTCGGCAATTTTTTCAATCGCCTGCGGCTGATCACCGGTCGGTTTATATTTCGATACCACCTTAAATTTGTTCTCCATTTTTTCTCCTCCCGCTGACCATGAAAATAGCATCATACCACACAAAAATTCGAATTCTTCAGCCGTGACATATTCCGAATTTGCCTAACTTTTCGGCAACTTCGAATTTCGGTCACAGACTTTCTTTTTTACAATAAAATAATACAAGATACCACATCATAACATACAAAACAGCCGTATCGCTTGTATATCTTTCACACGGAAATTATAGCACAAACTAAAGGTGTTGTGTAGCGAATACAGAAAATTTCCAAACATTTGTTCTATTTTAAATCCTCCGGATTTATACAAACAGTATCAAATGTTCTATCCTCTGCCATTGTCAGCTCCATCTGATGCAGATAATCCACATCCGCCAGCATAAAGGGGTATAAGGGATGTCGATACATTACCTTTTCCCTCTCCTTTCTTATCAATGATACTCTCCTGCGAAATCATAATCCTTCCAACGTAAATACACAGCTCTTGAAATATCCGAAGTCCATCCTGCTATTAAAAAATACAATAAAAAAAGCGCTATTACATTTATGCCTTTTAGACACAAAAATAATAACGCTTTCCTATCCTTAAACCATTTATCTCGGTCAAACGCCTTGATACCTAATCATCTTTCTCCTTTAGAGTATCACAGGAAATTTACTATGTCAACGCTTATTGATTCTTGCCCAATTCATAATATAACACCTTATTTGTTGCCTCCACACATCATAAAACACTGCGTATCCCAATCAAAGCTCATATCGCTCAAAAATCTCACTCTCCATACAAGCAATATCCCCTACCCCTATCCTCTTGCCGTCCATAAATACAATGGCTGTGGGAACCTCCTCAATCCTCCTTACCCTACCAGCATAGATCGCATAAGCACCGCCCTTTTCATTTTCAGTGAAATAGGTTACTTCTATTTCCGGATGAACACTCATCTGTTTCTGCAGTCTCTGCATTTTTCGGTCTAAACCTCTCTTCTCATCCTCCGACAGCATTCTCCGTCTATCCGCCAAGAGAACACCCTCTGTTTCCTGCACCATCTGCTCATAGCCGACCAATGCCGCAAAGGGTGCAAACTGCGCCGCTCTATCTCGCACCGACATTTTCGGCCTGCACTCCGATTGATGATGCGGCAGATGGATAATATCCTCATACCTATTGTCATTCATTGTTTTTCCCCTCCCATTATGCTCGATGACCGCCCACTTGGTTATTCCGTTCCTTCATGGTTGCACCTTCCAAAAAATTTGTTCCTTTTAATACTGCGTTTTTTCCGTATTTCTTTTGAATCTGCAAAATGGCTTTTTGCAGCTGTTTTTCTTTTCGGCGTGCCTCCGCCTTTTTTCTCTGCTTTTCCGATTCCTCGGTATCCGCAAATAAATCCAGCTGCTTCGGCTCCTTCTTCACTGCATCCTGAGCAATCACATGACACGCCGCAATCGTTGCCCTTCGCACAAGAAGCTCTTGATTCACAATACGGTCATACAGCTGCAGCACCGCCTCTACTATTTCCTTGGAAGAGCTGCTATATCCCTCCAGATTCGCTGTGCCATGTGCGTGCTTCGGTATTTCCCTGCCGTAAGCATCCCGCACCACCTCTCCCGTATATCTTACCTCTGGGTCCGTCAGACTTTCCTTATCATATCCAATCGTCAGCACAAGCCGATTTGTGACAACCCCCTTATTTACCAAATCAAGCACAAGCCGATCCACCATTTCCCGCACAATGATTTTCGCTTTTTCTGCCGTATAGGGAGATTGCAGCACTTGTCCGGAGCTTATGCTGTTGCTCATCGGCTGATAGGACTTTACATCCGCAATCGCACACGGCTCCCACCCCCACGCATGATCAATCAACAGCTCTGCGTTGATGCCAAAAAGCTGATATAGCTTATCTTCTCCTCTTTTGCTGAGGGAATATCTTGCGATATCCCCCATGGTGTATAAGCCTGCGGCATGAAGCTTTTTCGTGTAGCCTCTGCCCACACGCCAAAAATCCTGAATTGGCTCATGCGCCCACATTTCATAGCGGTATGACATTTCATCCAGCTCCGCAATCCGCATCCCCTTCTCATCTGCGGGCATTTTTTTCGCCAGAATATCCATAGCAATCTTCGCCAGATACAGATTTGTGCCAATGCCGACTGTGGCTGTGATTCCTGTTGTTTGAAACACCGCATTTACCACCCTTTCTGCCAGTGCATGCGCCGAAAGCCGATAAAACGGAAGATATGCGGTTAAATCGACAAAGACCTCGTCAATGCTATAAACATGAATATCCTCTGCCGAAAAATACTTTAGAAAAATACCGTGTATCTTCGCACTCACCTCCATGTACCGTCTCATTCTGGGCGGAGCAATGATATAATCCAGCTCCAAGGTTGGATCGTTCTGCAGCTCCCGCAAATCACAGGACTTATCCCAAAACGCCTTTGACGGAAGCTTCATCCGCCTTTCGTAGTTAATGTCACGCACTCTCTGCTTGACCTCAAACAGCCTCGGTCTGCCGGATAGGCCAAAGGACTTTAAGGCAGGCGATACCGCAAGGCAAATCGTTTTATCCGTGCGTGCCGCATCAGCCACCACAAGATTGCTTGCCATCGGATCAAGCCCTCGGTCAATGCACTCGACAGAAGCATAGTAGCTTTTTAAATCACAGCATAAATACGTTCTTTCCATACGCCCACCCCCAAAATCAAACATATATTCTTTACTGTAACGAATGTTTGTTCTCTTTTTGTTATAGCATATCAAGCTGCTATTGACAAGGCGAACACCGAAAAATCTTTTGGAAATATCCGGAAATAGAAAAATCCCGATGCCATTCTCAATGACACCGGGAAAGATCTGAATATATTGATTTTTACTCCTAATGCAGTATATATCATATTTCTGCTAATCACAATACCCTTTTACACACCTTATAGATTTTCAATCAGTCTCTACATCATATCTCAAAAATTCAAGAATTTCTTCTTTGGCAGTGAATGAGGAATACCGTGCTTCACAATTACTCATATACATCAAAGCCTCATTTCAATCATCCATAGAATAGGCTTCTTCCTGTATCTGCTCTACTACATCAATCAAATCAAATTTTATTGTCCTTTTTAATTTTCGTAAATCACTAATATAAGTGCAACGGGCTTTCTGCGCTAAGTAGTCAATGAGCGGTAGCTTTTCCATTTATTGTACCTCCTCGACATTTTGCATTGTAACAATGCTCCCTTCCAAGTATCCAGTGATTTTATCATTTCACTTCTCAACCCGAAAGGGAGCTCATTTTCACTGAACGTCCTTGTTTGCTGATTGGCTATTTGCTATTATGTCGAAATATTATCTATATCTATCCCAATCGGGATTTGCAGTCAGCTTTGTCCAATACTCATTGATTTCGCCTTTCTGCTTAAAATCATGGCTATTTGTTGCCTCCTGCATATTGATGTAATACCAATCGTTCGGCTGATTATCCGGCCATTGAATCATGCCATCCAGCAAATCATCCACCGTTTCAGGCAGTCTATGCAGCATACGGTTAATCATGGATGCCGCCTCGGCTCTTGTGATGTTTTGGTCTGGCTTAAAGGAGCCGTCTGTATAGCCCTGTATCCAGCCCAGAGAGGCCGCACGTCTGATTTCATTTTCCGCCCAATGTCCGGAGATATCGTTAAAATCACTCTTTATCTCAACATTGCTCCGGTCGAAACGAGAACAAATTGCCGCAAATTCCGCTCTTGTGATAGGTGCATTCGGCGCAAAGGCATTTGCTGTACGTCCCTTTACAATGCCGATTTTCGCCATCGTGGAAATAGATTTGTTATACCATTTTCCAAACGCAACATCTGTAAAAACGCTATTTGCTGTGAGGTTATCATCCCGCACATCATCCTTCAAAAGACGGAAGAAGATTGCCGCAACCTCGGCCCTACTGATATTCGCATTCGGTCTGACTGTTCCATCCTCGTAGCCAACGATATACGCAAAATGATTTTCATTATTTAAGTAATTTGGAACATCTGTTGCCTGCCAGCCCGCATAAACAGTTTTATCACTCGTCATTTTTACGCTTGTGATTTTATCCGTTAGCTCTTTGTCTGCATACCAACCCGTAAAGGTATATCCAACTCTTTTTGGAATTTTATCGAGTATGACAACTGTATTTTTTTTATATTTTTCATCCTCGTATTTTGTGCCGCCATTAGATTCATAATGCAAAATATAATATTTTGTCACATGAGAACCGCCACCACCGGAAGAAGGCGGTGTTGCGATTTTTTCCCACTTGCCGTAAAGAATCGTATCTGTACTCAACACAGTACCATCTGTATAGCTAAGTGTGCATGCATCATCCGTAAACCAGCCTTTGAAACTATATCCCTGATGGGTAGCCTCCTGTGCCTTTGCTGTATAGGCTGTACCGGTACGGATATAATCATCCGCAGGTGGTGTCACATCAGAGGGGTTATCTGTGCTAACCCACTGATACTGAATCTTGATAGATGGCACATAGGTCATCCAGTCCGTCTTTCCTGCCGCTTTGCTCTGCCCAATAACCAAGCCCTTCTGCATTTTCCAGCTTGGAACGAAAATACCGTTTGCATCCGCCTGTGCCGCAGCAGCTTCGCCGCCCGCACCGGTTGTATACTGAACAAGCTGTGTGCCGATTTCCGCTCCTTCCACCGTTACATCTTCACTGTGGATTTGAATTGGTTTCGCAGTGCTTGCACCTGTATAAGAAGAAATCACATTGATATAGCGCCCTTCTTTTGCTTCCCTTGCGCCTTTTTCTAAATAAACATCGTTATTCGTGCTGATTTCTGCAGCACCCCCCAGATTGAAGGCAGTTCCTACATAAACACCGTCACCTCTGGTCGAACGCCGTGCTTCCTCGGTCAGAGAATTGTTATTATCCTTGATGACACCGCCTGTCATGGTATAGGTGCCGCCGTAAACACCGCCGCCTGCATTTGCAACATTGTTTTCAATGGAACCGCCGGTTTGATTAGCAGCGGATGTTGGCCATAAGTATACGCCACCGCCCTGCGAGGCTTTGTTTTCGGAAATTGTACCGCCGGAAATCGTTACATTCGTTGCGTCATACAGAAAAACACCGCCGCCGTAATTCTTAGCACTATTTTTTGTCAGCGTGCCACCGTTAACATTCAGTTCGGTTACGCCGAAGAATGCTGCGATTGCACCGCCACTGCCTTTCGTAACTTGATTTTCGGAAATTTCACCGTTTTTATTAATATTGATTGTAATTTTTTCGCCTTGCTGTGGAAAGGTAAGAATACCGCCACCGTAGTCAAGTGCCTTATTCCCGGTAATTTTGCCGCCATTCATTTCAAAAGAGGCCGGTGTAGCTGTAAACAATGTATCGCCGCCGCTTGAGTTAGCGTAATCCGCAACATAAACACCGGCACCGTAACTGTCCTGACCAGATGTCCGGTAGGTGCTGTTGTTGGAGATCACGCCGTCGTGCATGACCATCGTTGAGCCGATGATTGCGACACCGCCGCCGCCGTTTGCCGTATTGCCGCTGATCTCGCCGCCGTTCATGGTAAAGGTACTGCCATTGCCAAGCAAAATGCCGCCGCCCAATTCGTAGTTGCGGTTTGTATTGTTACGAATGATTGCGCCGTCTTCCATCGTTACGTTGACACCATTGTTCGCCAAAATGCCGGAACCAAACTGAGCCGCTTTATTGTTCTGTAAAATAGCACCGCTGTTCAGCACGATGGTACCACCGTTCGCCGCCTTGATGATCGAATCGGTCTCCGCAGCATTTTCAGCAGCCACAGAATACCGTGCACCATCAATCACGACATTTTGAAGTGTCAAAGATGCAGACGTATCCTTCAACTCAATCATATAGCCGCCGGTATACCGATGGATTATTTTTCCGCCAAGGTCCCAAACTTCTTCCCCTGTGACCCTATAAAAACTCGAAAGACAAATATCATTGATATTCTTTTCATTTGCAAGCTTGTTTGCCTTTTCAATCGTCTTTACAGCAGTCGCTTCGCTCAGTCCGTCGTTTTCATCTGCGCCATGCTGCGGGTCAAGGTAAATCACTGTATTAGCAGAAACCGCAAATGCCGCACTTTCTTCATTCGCCTCCAGTGTGCCAATCAGAGAATCCGCATCCTCGGCGAAAAACGCCTCATCCAATCCGCCTTCTCCAAATGCGTCATCCTCCGCAGGTCTTTCTGCCTCAAGGCTTTCTACCTGTCCTTCCGCAGAAGTCTCCTCCGCAAAGGCAGCGCATGGCATAAGCGTAAAGACCATCAGAAATGCCATTGCACATGACAATAGTTTTTTGCTCACTTTCTATAACCTCTCTTTCAAATAAAAATGATCTGCAATAAAAATTTACAAGAAAACGCTTATTCATAGATTGCATTTCTTCTGTATGTCCCCAAAATATACCAACTAAAAATTATATCAATATTTTTTCTCAATACAATCACTAAAAATTTTTTCATTAACAATGTATATCAAAATTTAAAACAACCCTGAGAAGTACCTAAATTCATATACAAACTTTTTACAGAAATTATCCATTTTTGACGAATTTCGCCACCTTTCGACAAATTTTTTCATTATTCCACCGTGTCGTTTTCATTCATCCATCTGTTGACGTGTTCATTAAATCTATGTTATGGTATATTTTGGTAAATGAGTTTCTATCATAGAACAAATATGATTATTTATCTCGTAAAAATAATATTCTAAAAGGAGTAACCTGAAATGGATAAATGCAGCGCCGCCGTAAAAAGAGCCAAAATATACTGCTTGTTTGTCGGAATCTTCGCTTTCCTGCTTGCGCTCCTTCTCAGCCAAGCTTTTTTTAATTATACGGAAAAAGAAATGAAAATGAGTGCAACCTATACGGCACAAAGCACAGTGAAACGCATCAACGCACACCTTGTGCAATATGTAGCCCTTTCCGATTTCTTGGAAAACATGATTAACTCAGGCTATGAGCTGAACGAAAGTACCTTTTCCAAGCTGGCGCAGCTGATTCCGAATCATAACAACATTATAAAAGCATACGAGCTGGCACCGCAGGGAATCATAACGGAGATTTATCCCAAGCAGGAAAATGAAACGGTTTTTGGTATGAATATTTTGACGGAGCATGAACGAAAATACGACGCACAGCGGGCAAAGCAAACCAAGGGGTATACCATCGGCGGCCCTTATACATTAAAGCAGGGCGGCTTCGGTGCATTGCTTTTCGATCCGGTCTATCAAACCGATGCTTCAGGCAACCGCACCTTTTGGGGCTTCGTTATCATGGTAATCGACTGGGATGAGTTTATTGATAAAATCGGCTTAGAGCGATTAAGTGATGCTTCCTATTGCTATGAAATATGGGCAAAAAACAGCCAGACAGGCGAAAAAATCACTTTGGCACAGAGCCAAAAAGATATGCCCCAAAATTGCCTTACCGTTGAATGTGGGATTCCGAACGATACCTGGTATGTGGATATTGCCCCGACTGCCGGATGGATTCCGACTG
>OKRT01000886.1_pt1 | contig 14248 bp, 10 predicted proteins | sample 1601111 | NCBI WGS metagenome assembly OKRT01 (sample SAMEA3541572, study PRJEB24748) | human gut metagenome | biome: human gut; feature: human-associated habitat; material: faeces | place: China | collected 2012 | reverse complement strand
TCCCCGACTACGCTGTTCATCGATCGCCATCTTTTCCAGCAGGTCGGAACAGGTGCGTAGAGTTTTTCCGTTCCGGTCATATCGCAGAAAGCCTCATCAATACTGCACTGTTCGATCACCGGGGCAACCTCTTCTAAAATTTCGATAAACTTTCGGGAGGAAGCAGCGTACAGTTCATGATCCGGCGGAACAACGACAAGTTCCGGGCATTTTTGTCTGGCATGGGATAATGGTTCGCCGGTCATAATGCCGTATTTCTTCGCAGAAGGAGATTTTGCAAGGACCACTCCGTGGCGCATCTTTTCATCGCCGCCGATTACGGCGTTGATGGTTCTTAAATCCAGTGCATCCGGGTTATCACGCAGGCGTTTCGCCGATTCCCAGCTCAAAAAGGCAGAGTTCACATCGACATGAAAAATGAGAGAGTGCATACAGATTCCTCCTGGTATCATAATGGTTTGTGCGAAACGCGTTCTACATTATGTACGAGTTTCGAACTTTACATTACATCAATTATAGCAAACTCGAGAAAATCTGTAAACTAAAAACGAATATATGTTCGTATGTCATAACCCATACCAATCCTGTGTGTTGTGACACATAAAATTCACCGAATCGGGCATGATAGTAGCGAATAAGATGATTTTTGAGAGGTTTCAATATGTATATGATATGAGGGAATGCAATCAAAAGAGAAGGAGACACTGTGGAGCCGCCGGTTCTTAGAAGTCAGATTCTGCGTTTTATTCTGATTTATCAGAAATAAAATGCAGGATGTGAGTTCTTAGTACCGCTGCGAGCGACACGTAGCGGGAGCGTGTCTCCGAAAGTTTGATTGCATTCCCTCATATTTCAGTGCGTAGATTTACCTCTCAAAAATTATCGTAAACATTATAAACAACGATAAGGTGATTTTATTATGGTAAATATTCGAAAAGCCGCCATGATCGGCTGTGGATTTGTAGGTTCGTCCTCTGCGTTTGCATTAATGCAGAGCGGCATTTTTTCCGAGATGGTAATGATCGATGTAAACAGGGAAAAAGCGGAAGGTGAGGCGATGGATATCGCACATGGACTTCCGTTTGCAAGGCCGATCCGGCTGTATGCCGGAACTTACGATGACATTGTCGATGCGGCGATTATCATCATTACGGCGGGGGCAAATCAGAAGCCGGACGAGACGAGGCTTGATCTCATCCACAAAAATGTGGAAATTTATAAAACAATCATCCCGGAAATCGCAAAGCGAAACTGCGAGGGCATGCTTCTTATCGTTTCAAATCCGGTGGATATTCTCACTTACACAGCGTTAAAACTGTCCGGTTTCCCGGAGAACAGAGTGCTTGGTTCTGGAACGGTGCTTGACACGGCAAGATTAAAATATCTGATCGGGGAACATTTGAAGGTCGACAACCGCAGTGTGCATGCGTTTATCATCGGTGAACACGGGGACAGCGAGCTGGCAGCTTGGTCAAATGCAAACGTTTCCGGTGTGCGGCTCGATGCGTTCTGTGAGATGCGCGGACATTATTTTCACGAGGAATCCGAGGATAAAATTTATGAGGAAGTGAAAAACAGTGCCTATGAGATCATTCAGAGAAAACAGGCAACTTACTACGGAATTGCGATGGCGGTAAAAAGAATCTGCGAGGTGCCGATTTGATGCGGTATTGTATTATTGTCGGGAGTTTTATTTACCGGCAGAATGCGATCAACTTGCGGTCGGACCTGGTGCGCCGCGGATTTTTGGGTTGTTCGATTATGCAGAATAGTGAAGGGATGTACCGCGTTAGTGCGGTTTGTGACGATACTCACGCCGATGCTGCCCGGGAGCTTATCCGTATCCGTAGACAATATCCGCAGTTTCGGGATGCATGGCTCCTGGAGGTCAAAGAGGATTAGTCTTCGAGCATCGAATCGTGGCGGTTGACTCTCACCACTCCTTCCAGATGTTTTAGTCTGGAAATCAATTGGGACAGGTGTTCGGTATTATCGATCAGTGCCGTAGGCCTCATGAAAGGCCCGGGCCATGCTGTACACGTTGATATCCCCGCCAAACAGGAGGGGCAGGAAGGATGTCTCCATCAGTTTTCAGCTCCCCGAAAGGTGATTTCATACCAGCTCTTGCCCTCTTCCGGCTCCATGGGGAGGACCACGGCGGCGAAATGCGCACGGATATACGCGGCCTCCTCGCCGGCAATTAATAGCTGTCCTCCTGATTTGTTCGAGCGTTTATTTCGTTGAAATAGCAGAAAGTAAGGAAAAATCATAAATTTTTCTCTTTCTTTGTAACAACAGCTTTTCCGTTCCCGTCTACTTAATGAACGCTCTCCAATAGCGCGCGTTGAAGAGCCGGAACTAACGGAATAAGTAACGATTAATACATTAGAAAGATGAAAAAATACATCGCAATCCTGATCCTCATCCTATTCTGCCAAGCAGGATATAGCCAGAGCATGGACAAGCTGTTCAACGACTTTGCCAAGCAAAAAAACGTAACCCACGTAACAGTAGGCCCGTTCCTGATGAAAATAAGCAGCCTGTTCACCGAGACGATGGGTGTAAAAAGCATCGAAGTCCTTTCTTTCGAGGAATGCGGCAATACCGTCAAAGACGATCTCCGCGCTGCCATCAAGAAACTGAAAGACCCGAATTACGAAACAATGGTCAATGCCAACGAAGAGGGCAACCGCACGAAAGTAATGGTACGTATTGACAAAGACATCATCCGCGAACTGGTAATCTTGACAACCGATGGAGGCGACGATGCCCTGATCCGCATCAAAGGAAAGATCAAACCATCTGACATCGAAAAAGTAATAAACGACCACAAAGATGGATGTTGAGAACTTTAAAAGGCTGTTCCTTCCCCTCCATCCCAAGCTCTTCCGGATTGCTTATGCGCTGGTCGAAAACAAGGCCGATGCCGAAGATATCCTGCAAGATGCCTACTATAAGTTATGGAGCCGGCGGAATGAACTGACCGATATCCAAAATCCGGAAGCTTTCTGCGTGACGCTGGTCAAGAACCTCTGCCTCGATTTCCTTCGCTCACCTCGTGCCAACAGGCGCGACGCAGATGTCACCGAAGCCGTCACTCTTTCTACCGCTTCTTCACCGGACGAAGAGTTGGAAAGACAAGACAAAGTACAGCAAATCCGCCACCTGATCGACCGCCTGCCGGAAAATCAGCGGCAAGTTCTCCGGTTGAGAGGGATCGAAGACTGTTCGATGGACGAGATAGAACAGATCACCGGCCTGAGTGCCGTCAACATACGGGTGCTACTCTCCCGGGCACGAAAAATAATCCGGGAACAACTTGAAAAATATTATACATATGAATATGGACGATAAAAAGATAGATGAACTGATCAATAAAGCCCTCCAAGAGGAACAAGCTTTACCCGAAGGACTTTCCCGTAGACTGGAAAAGCAGATCGACACCTGGGCTTCCACGGAAGAAAAGAAGACCCGTTCATTGACCCGTAGACGGACTTTATATTGGTTAAGTGGAGTTGCCGCCACCATCCTGTTGTGCATCAGCTTTTTACAATACAAATCGTCGTATCAAGCTCACGACCGGCTCAGCGACACTTACACCAATCCGAAAGATGCCGCCGCCGCTGCCGAAAAGGCTTTACTCCTACTCTCGCAGAACCTCAACAAAGGCATCAGCCAGGTGGATAACGCCGGGCAGGAGATAGATAAAGTAAACAATATTTTAAACAAACATTTAAACGATTAATCTTATGAAATTAAAGAATATATTCCTGATCCTGTTTCTTTGTTGCACCAGCTTGTGCTTTGCCCAGGATAAACTGTTCGAAAAATATGCCGATATGGATAATGTAACATCTGTCTTCATCTCCAAGAAAATGTTCGACATGATCCCTAATGTAGAAAGTGGTGGCCTCAACCTGATGAATCTGAAAGGGAAAATAAACAATCTTCAAATCGTCACTTCCGACAAGCAGGAAGTCCGGGACCAGATGCGAAAAGAATTCAGCAGCCTTATCAGCAAATCACATGAAGAACTGATGCGGGTCAAGGACAACGATACACGCGCCTCTTTCTACATCGTCCAGAACGGTGACCTAATCAACGAAATGATCATGCTAGCCGACACAGATTCAGACTATGTGGTCATCCGGATAACAGGCAAATTCACATTAGAGGATATACAAGAAGTGGCAAAAAGTTTTTCCCAAAACGATAAAAAAGAGGTAACGATCAGTTACAACTAAAACTGGAAAAGTATAAATATCCCGAAAAGATAATTATGCTTTTGTGAATACCTTAGTTCTGGTAGAACTAAGGCTATTCTTGTCTGTTGTTTGCTACCGTGACAAAATTAGCTATATAAAACTACTAGATGTTTTCAAAAATGATATTAAAATTAGTCAAATTGATATTCTTTCAAAAAAGATATTCTCCTTTTTCCCTTCCAGAAGACTCCAATAACCTCCACAGATAAGCCAAAACCGATAATCGAGCCTACTTTTTTACAACTATCCGTACTGTATAGTTCATAGTTCTACCAGAACAAATTCAATTGCAATCTTAAATCATTAGCCTATGGAGAGAAGTAAATAACACACCTAAAAAGTTTTTGTAGAGAAAATTAGAGTATTTCAACTGTTAAATTAAATTTTAATATTATGATCAAATCGATATACAGCAACTTATTGCCTAAAGCTGTACTATTATCAGTATTTTTAAGCCCCGGATATGTGATTTCAAAAGCTCATGCAAACACAGATTCCATCAGTGGTATAGAACAAACGAACGGTAAACTGTCCGGACGGGTTATCGATGCAAAAGGAGAACCTATACCAGGTGCAAACATTTCCGTCAAAGGCACCACCATCGGTACCATTACAGACATGGACGGTAATTTTTCCATTGATGTTAACCCCAATCAAATACTCACCATCAGTTTTATCGGATATGAAACAAAAACAATCCCTGTCTCCAACCAGAAAACATTAAATGTCGTTCTGCAAGAAACTGTAAACCAACTGGACGAACTTGTTGTCGTTAGCTACAGAAAAAAAGGGATTTGACCGGATCTGTTTCCAAGATAGATGCAGGAGAATTAGAAAGTTTTCCTGTAGGACAATTTGCCCAAAAACTTCAAGGACAGGTAGCAGGTGTACAAATTAACCAATCTACAGGACAGCCGGGTAAAGGTATGGGATTCCGTATCCGTGGTGCAGCATCTATCAATGGTGGTAGTTCACCTTTATTCGTGGTCGATGGAATCCCTATCAATATGGACCTAAGCAGTATCAATCCGGATGAAATCGAAACCTTTTCCATCTTGAAAGATGCCGCTGCCACTTCTTTGTATGGATCACGTGCCGCCAACGGTGTCGTACTGATCACAACGAAAAGAGGAAAACAAGGTAAAACTCAAGTGGATGTGAATGCTTCATTCGGTATTCAGACTTTAAAGGGACTAAAGACTCCGGATGTTATGAACGGGGAAGAATTTGCCCAATACAAAAAAGAATACTACGAAGATGCTGCCAGATATGAAGGTTATACCGGAGGAGTTCCAGAACAATATCAAAATCCATCCCAATACGGTACTGGTACCAATTGGTATGACTTACTGACACGCAATGCCGCCACACAGAATTACAGTATCAGTGTGACAGCCAATAAAGACAAGTTCAATACAGCTATCGTATTAGGCTACTTCCGCCAAGACGGTGTTATGTACAATTCTAATTTCGAACGTTACTCTTTACGTGCAAACAATGATTATCAAGTAAACGACCGCTTAAAATTAGGACTGAACATAGCTCCCACCTTGCAAATCAAAAACAACCAAAATACAGACGGAGGTTGGCAGATATTAAGTGCTGCGTTCTTGGCTGACCCAACTGTAAATCCTTACGATGAAAATGGAGAACCTATTCTTTCTCTAAACTCTCCAGGGATGTTCCCTCAACCTAACTGGATACGTGTTTTACATGAAAAAACAAGTAAAACACAGGATTTGGCCTTATTAAGCAATGCTTTTGCAGAACTGGATATATGGAACGGTATCAAATATAAATTCCAGGCTGGTTTCGATTTAGGTGCCAAGAACTATAGAGATTTTACACCTTCGACAGCCGGTGGAGCCATGTTTACTGCTCCCCCTCAAAAAGCAAGTGGACAATACAACACCAACTTCCACTATAGTTGGACTATCGAAAATATGTTGATGTATAACCATAAATTCGGAAACCATAATATAGATGCACTGGTCGGTTATAGTGCACAAAAATATTCCAACGAATATAACCAGCTAACAGCAACTGACTTTCCAAGTGATGATATTCCTTGGATGGGTGCCGGTGCTACAAAAAACGGTGACAACAACATCGAGCAATGGGCATTAGCCTCTGTCATCGCACGCGCGAATTATAGCTTCAAAGACCGCTATTTACTCCAGGCGACATTCCGCCGAGATGGTTGCTCCCGTTTTGGGGCAGGCAATAAATATGCAAATTTTCCTTCCATATCCGCCGGATGGATTGTATCTGACGAAGCCTTCATGGAACCAGTAACCAATGTTATGAACTACCTGAAAATAAGGGCCAGTTATGGACTAACTGGTAACTACAACATTGGTAATTACCGATATATTGCGGGAGTTAGCACTTATAACTATGTCTTAGGTGGCTCTTTAGCTCCGGGAAAAGGATTAGGTAATTTAGGGAACAATGCTCTTACTTGGGAAGAAACAAAGCAACTGGACTTAGGTGTCGATATCGGTTTCCTAAACGATCGTATCTATTTGATGTATGACTATTATAATAAAAAAGTCGATGGACTTTTGTATCAAGTCGATATTCCAAGAGCTTCCGGCTTTTCCAACATTTATTCCAATATCGGTGATTACAAAGCATGGGGACATGAAATCACTTTGCAATCTCGTAATCTTGTCGGTGATTTCAAATGGACTACCAACTTGAATATAGCCTTCAACCGGAATGAAATAACCAAAATGGGAACAAACAACACCCCAAAAGGTGGATATTCCAATCAGGAAGATTTCAACCGTTTAGCAGTAGGAGAACCTATCGGTATATTCATGGGATATGTATTTGACGGCGTATATATGACCGAAGAAGAGTTTAATTCCCAACCAAAGCACGCCTCATCTGAGATCGGAACGGTCCGCATGAAAGATGTCAGTGGTCCTAACGGTGTTCCTGACGGTATAATCGACAACAATGACCGTGTAAAAATTGGTGATCCGAATCCGGATTTTATTTATGGTATGACAAATGAATTTTCCTGGAAGAACTTCGATCTGAGCATTCTGATCAGTGGACAAGTAGGTGGTGACATTATCAATTCAAACTACGAACATACCTTGAATATCGACGGTTGTTTCAATGTATTGAAAAAAGTTGCCAATCGTTGGCGCTCTCCGGAAAATCCGGGTGACGGACAGGTTCCGAGAACAAAAGCCGGTACCACGGAATTATTCCGCTTCAATAATAGCAGTTGGGTATATGATGCTTCTTATTTGACCATAAAGAATATCACTCTGGGCTATACAATTCCGATTAAACCGAGTCAATACCTCTCTAAACTCCGGGTATATGTAACAGCTCAGCAATTAGTCACATTCACTAAATACCCAGGTATGAATCCGGAAATAGCCATGAATGAAGATATGGGATGGAACGGTTTAGGAGTAGATCGTACAACTTACCCGGTTCCAAGAACATTCAGTATCGGATGTAACATTTCATTCTGAAAGAAAAACAAATTATAAATTTAAAGCGAAAGATCATGAAAAAGATATTTAGTTTAGTTGTTGCATTGTTGACTTTGGTTTCTTGTTCGGAAGATTTTCTGAATCTGACGCCTCAATATTATCCGAATGATGCGACATTCTTTAAAACTCAAGAGCAATTCACTCAAGCAGTGAACGGAGCCTATTCCGCTCTACGGGGAGTATCGGCAAGACAAGGATACCTGATGGGAGAAATGCGTTCCGACAATACACATTACACCCGCTATAAAGCAGACCGTGGTCTACACATCTTGTATCGTGAAAATATCGCGGATTTTGTTGTAGATGACCAGAACCAATGGACAAATGAAATGTATTATGCATGTTATACGGGCATTTCAAGAGCCAACACCATTCTGAACCGCATTGAAGGGACGACTTTTCCCGATGATTTCAAAAATAAAACGATCGGAGAAGCTAAATTCATCCGTGCTTTCATGTATTTCCAATTGGTGCAATGCTACGGAGACGTCCCTTTGCATCTGGAAGAAGTGACAGGAGCGGACAACGCATTCTTACCTCGTTCATCTGTTAACGATATCTATACAGCCATCGTTGATGATGTGAAAGATGCCATAGAGAAACTTCCGACGGTCAAATTCCCGCAAAATGGTGCTGCAACCAAAGGAGCTGCCAAAATGCTCTACGCTTATGTATTAATGACAAAGCCAGATCGAGATTATGCAACAGCGGAAACGCAGTTAAAAGATATCATGAATATGGGATATGAATTACTTCCCAATTATGCCGATATATATGACACATCCAAAAAGAACGGAAAAGAATCGATTTTCGAAATCCAGTATCAAATGGGAGATCAGGGACAGCAAAGTGATTGGTTATACTACTTTATTCCCAAAACAACGAATGCAGAAATTATTACAGGTGTTCCGGATTGTAGTACGTTACTGACAGGAGGCTGGAATGTTCCGACACCGGAAATGATCGCTTCTTACGAACCTGGAGACCTGCGTGTCGACCCATCTATCGCTGTTGCAGTCGGTACACTGGATGCAGCAAACGCCTTAGTCGTAGCTGATGTACTAAAAGTCGGTGATCCCAAGATCAATGATTATCCAGTTAATTATCCATTTATCAATAAATACCGTCACGCACACTCCAAAATAGAAAATACAGACGATAACTGGCCTGTTTACCGCTATGCGGACTGCCTGTTATTGTTAGCTGAATGTCTGGTGGAGCAAGGACGTGCAGGAGACGCAGCACCCTATGTCAATCAAGTACGTGCGCGTGCAGGTTTACCTGCTGTTACAACAATCAATGCCGAGGTAGTTGCCAATGAGCGACGTCACGAACTCGCATTTGAGAACCATCGTTGGTATGATTTATTGAGAACAGGAAAAGCTATTGAAGTAATGACTGCCTACGGAAAATATATCAAAACGATTGATACGGAACTTCCTGAACGTACCTATCAGATAAAGCCGGAATATTTGCTTTATCCGATACCTTATAACGAGTTGCAATTAAATGACCAGCTCAAACAAAATCCAGGTTATTAATTATCATATTAACAAAAAGACCTTTACTTTTGTAGTAGAGGTCTTTTTACTATTAGCACCATGAATACACAACGTATTATCAAAAACTTTATATATACCGTCGCAGGAGGTATCCTGTCTCTCGGAACGACTGGTTGCAGTGGCAACAAAGCGGAAACGACAGACAGTTTTTCCACTTTGGAAGCCCAGTTTTCCAACCCTTCATCCGAGTACCGTACAGCCCCTTTTATGGTTTGGAACGGAAAAGTTACAGAAATTGAAATCGACCGTATGCTGAAAGACTTTAAAGATGCAGGCTGCGGAGGTGCGTTTATCCATCCCCGTCCGGGCATGATCACGGAATATATGTCGGACGAATGGTATTCCCTCTACCGTTATGCCGTCGATAAAGGAAAAGAGATGGGACTGGACATCTGGATTTACGATGAAAACTCCTATCCCAGCGGCTTTGCCGGAGGACATGTTCCCGAAGATATGCCCGAATCCTACAACCAAGGACAAGGACTTGAGTTGACAAAAACAGATCTTCTGCCTGACAAGACAGACGAATATTTCATCATCCTTAAAAAAGAAGGGGACAAATGGGCAGATATCACGAACGCCCTGAGCCAGCATAAAAAAGCAAAAGGAGAATATTACCTCTACAAAAAGACCTATTTAGGCAAATCAGACTGGTACGGAGGGTATTCTTACGTAGACCTGCTCGTACCCGGTGTGACTGAAAAGTTCATCGACCTCACGATGAAAGGATACGAAAAAACAATAAAGGACGAATTTGGCAAATCTGTTTTCGGTATCTTCACAGATGAGCCCAACATCAGCAGTCCCGGAGGCTTGCGCTGGACACCAGACTTGTTCGAAGTATTCCGGAAACAGTGGGGATACGATCTAAAACCACTACTTCCCCTTCTGGACGAAGAGACGGGCAATTGGAAACAGGTACGTCATAACTATATGGAAACCCTGTTGCAAATGTTTGTCGACCGCTGGTCCAAACCTTGGCACCACTACTGCGAGACGAACAACCTGAAATGGACCGGACACTATTGGGAACACGGTTGGCCGCAAATGAACGACGGACCGGACAATATGGCAATGTACGCCTGGCATCAGGTACCCGCTATCGACATGCTGTTCAACCAGTTCGACGAAACCAACCCGCAAGCACAGTTCGGCAATATCCGTGCAGTAAAAGAATTGCGCAGTGCCGCCAACCAAACAGGTTGTAACCGTACCCTCAGCGAAACTTATGGTGGTGGAGGTTGGGACGAAACTTTTAAAGATTTCAAACGGTTAGGCGATTGGGAGTATGCACTCGGGGTCAACTTCATGAACCAACATTTAGCCCATATGACACTAACAGGAGCACGCAAATACGACTATCCGCCGGTATTCACCTATCATTCTCCCTGGTGGCCCGACTATCGCGAACTGAATGACTATTACGGACGCCTTTCATTTGTTATGAGCAAAGGCATCCAGAAAAACGATATTTTGGTTCTGGAACCCAACTCGACTTTATGGAGCTATTACGTCCATGCAGGAAGTTCCCCGAAACTCATGGAGATAGGAACCAATTTCCAAGCTTTTGTTACAACTTTGGAAAAGAACCAGGTAGAATATGACCTCGGTTCCGAAAACATCATCAAAGACCTCGGAAAGGTAGAAAACGGGCGTTTCATCGTCGGCAATGCCTCCTACTCGACTGTCGTTCTGCCTCCCATGATGGAGACCTTAAACAAGCCTACCTTCAACCTCTTGCAACAATTTGTAGAACAAGGTGGACAGATCATAACCTTCTCCGCTCCCACCCGGATAGACGGGGCTGTCAATGACGAACTGGCCGGACTGTTGACCGGTACAACCGTCACATCACTCCCGGAACTATCCAAAGATGTAATCGCCCGGTATTTCTCTTCCGATAACTTCAGGATTACTTTCAACAGTGGTAACCTGTATCACCATCGTCGCCGGTTTGCAGACGGAGAATTGGTTTTTCTCGTCAACTCTTCTATGGATGAAGTTGTTGACGGCACCCTTTCGACGCAGGGAAAAGCCATGTTGGAAATGGATGCTCTGAACGGGGAAATCTATACGTATCCGTCTTCAAAAGAAAAAGGCATACTAAGTACATCTTTCCGGATCGAACCGGCAGGAAGCCTCTTGCTTTACTGTTCTGACAAGAACCCTAAAAACTATCCGGAACGCCCCGGAAAAGCGGGAAGCAGCCCGGTGACGGCAACAAGCCGGACCACCGTCAGCCGTTTACGCGACAATGCTCTGACAATTGACTTTTGCGATGTTACGGTTAAAGGAAAGACTTACAAGAAACAACATTTCTCCCGTGCCGCCGATATCGCCTTCAAAGCGCACGGATTCACCAACGGCAATCCTTGGAATACCTCCGTACAATACAAACGGAATATCCTCGACCGCGACCACTTTAAGGATGGCGGCTTCACGGCCTCCTATCATTTTACGGTAAACGATGCTTTCGACTATTCCGGTATCAAACTGGTTTCCGAACGCCCCGAACTATTTACCGTAAAAATCAACGGAAATCTCGTGAACGCTCTTCCAGGTGAATGGTGGCTGGACCGTTCTTTCGGCGTTTATCCGATAGGCGGACAGGTGAAAAAAGGTAGCAATACGGTAGAACTCAGCATCAACCCGATGCGTATTTTTGCAGAGATAGAACCGGTCTACATCATCGGAAACTTCTCGGTCGTACCCGAACAAGAGGGATGGAGCATCGGTGCACCACAGGAATCGTTCACACTGGGTAGCTGGAAAGAACAAAAGCAACCGTTCTACTCATGGGATATGAGCTATAGCAAAGAATATACCCTCGATGACCTTACAGGCAGATATGCCGTCAAACTGAACAAATGGAACGGGACGGTAGCAGAAGTATACGTCAACGGACAGAAAGCCGGTATGATCGCCTTCGACCCCTGGCAACTGGATGTAACATCCTACCTGAAAGAAGGCAGCAACACGATCGATGTACATGTGATCGGCAGTTTGAAGAACCTGTTAGGCCCGCATTACCGGAATCCGGCTCCCGGCCTGGCATCTCCCTGGCATTGGAAAAACGAAGACAAACCGATATCCGGAAAAGAATACCAGATGATGGATTACGGGCTGATGGAAGATTTTGAATTAATTCATTAAACATACACGAAAAGAGGGTGCGTGCTTTTCCGGAAAAGCATGGCACCTTTTTCAAAAAAGGACGGCAGCATGAAAAATAGACTTTTAAACATTTGTATCTTATGTATGGTTTTTCCTTTCTTTCTACAGGCAGCGGACACACATTCCGTTTATAACCTGCGATGCGAACAGGAAGAAAACCCGTTAGGAATCGAAACAGGACAACCTTGTTTCAGCTGGCAGATACAGGCACAACAACGGAACTTCGAACAATCGGCCTGGCAGATATTAGTGGCCGATTCTCCGGAAAAACTACAGGCCGGCAATGGAAATATCTGGGACAGCGGAAAAACGCTTTCTTCCGCCTCGATCCTTGTTCCTTTCAAAGGAAAAGAATTGAAAGCAGGACAGACCTACTACTGGAAAGTAAGGAGTTGGGATAAGGAGGACAGCCCTTCCCGCTGGAGCTGTATCCATACCTTCGGCATGGGGCTTCTTTCGGAAAAAGACTGGAGCAATGCCAAATGGATTGCACTGGAAAAAGACAGGAAAGACGAAATCGTCACGATAGGGCTGCACGGACTGGCCAACGTGGACCGGGAACTCAAAGGCAAAAAGATCGGTATGTACCGCCTCCCCCAATTCCGAAAAGAATTTACGGTTCAAAAACCGGTAAAACGAGCGACCGCCTATGTCTCCGGACTCGGACATTTCGATATGTTCCTGAATGGAGAGAAGGTGGGTAACAACTTTCTCGATCCAGGATGGACAAAATATGATAAATGTGCGCTGTATGTCACTTTCGATCTGTCCGGACAGCTAAAGCAAGGCGGAAACGCAATAGGCGTCATGTTGGGAAACGGCTTTTTCAATATCCCGCGGGAACGTTATTTCAAACTGCTTGCTTCATATGGCGCTCCGCGCCTCTTGATGAAAATACAAATCGAATATGCAGACGGCAGTACGCAGGACATCGTAACCGGTACAGACTGGAAAACAACCGAAAGCCCTGTTACCTACAGCAGTATTTACGGCGGTGAAGATTACGATGCCACGAAAGAACAGACCGGATGGATGCAACCCGGTTTCGACGACCGTACCTGGAACAAAGCCCTCGACACAGGCTGGAAAACCCGGCTCCTCTCCCAACGCTCCGCACCGCTGACCGTACGTGACCGAATCCCCACCGTCCGTCTTTTCAAGACCCGGAAAGGACAATGGGTGTACGATTTGGGACAAAACTTTTCCGGCATCATACGGCTTTCCCTGCATTCAAAGGACACGCATCCGGTTAAGCTCTATCCGGCCGAACTGCTGAATCCGGACAGTACCGTAAACCAAAGCGCGTCCGGCGCTCCTTTCTGGTTCGGTTACACACCGAAAGGAAAAGGTATTGAAAGTTGGCAACCCCAGTTTACCTACTACGGTTTTCGTTACGTGCAGGTCGAAGGTGCTGTTCCCGCCGGACAACCCAATCCGGACGGACTACCTGAAATAACGGAAATTACCGGTCTTCATACTTGCTATTCGGCCGAAGATGTCGGCAGTTTCCATTGTTCCAAACCGTTGTTCAATCAGACATACGAACTGATCGACTGGGCAATCCGCAGCAATATGGCAAGCGTGCTGACCGACTGCCCGCATCGTGAGAAGTTGGGTTGGCTGGAAGAAGCGCACCTGATGCAATACTCCGTACAATACCGCTACAACCTGGCAGGCGATCTGCTGAAAAAGGGACGGCTTTCCGTGTCCGTGCTGCATTCGGCGGACC
>OKRT01000884.1_pt1 | contig 14282 bp, 10 predicted proteins | sample 1601111 | NCBI WGS metagenome assembly OKRT01 (sample SAMEA3541572, study PRJEB24748) | human gut metagenome | biome: human gut; feature: human-associated habitat; material: faeces | place: China | collected 2012 | reverse complement strand
GATGTCTATCACCGAACGGAAATACTCCTCGACGCCTTTCAGTTCCCTGAACGACAAACAGGAGGTCGCTATCTCGCAGGACGGCCAGAAGGAAGCGATGGAGCATGCAGGACGTACCGGCGGGTTGCCGTTTGTCGGTGTGGGTTGGTATCGCACCGAGTTCGACGTTCCGCAGTTTCAGGCAGGCAAGCGGGCAACGATCCTGTTTGACGGGGCGATGAGCCATGCCAATGTCTATATCAATGGACAAAAGGTCGGTTATTGGCCGTATGGTTACAACTCCTTTCACTTCGATATCACGAAATATCTGAAGCCGGGCGAGAAGAACACGTTGGCTGTACGTTTGGAAAACCTGCCGGAATCTTCCCGCTGGTATCCAGGTGCCGGACTTTACCGGAATGTTCATCTGATCATTACCGAAGACGCCTATATTCCGGTTTGGGGTACCTATATCACGACTCCTTCGGTAAATGAGAAGTTTGCTAAAGTGAACGTGCGCACCAAAGTGGTGCTTCCCGAAGGCGCCGATCCCGCCAAATATAGCATGGAAACCAGCGTGTGGAATCCGAACAAGCAGAAGCTGACGGCTGTCCGCACTTCTCTTGCGCAGATGAAATATAACAACAATCAGGCAGAGCAGGAGTTTGTCATCCAAGCCCCGTCTTTATGGTCTCCTGAAATGCCTGCATTGTATTCTGCGGAAACCCGTCTGTATGAAGGCGACAAGCTGAAGGATATTTATACAACTCCTTTCGGTATCCGCTCGATTGAGATAATCCCGGACAAGGGTTTCTTCCTAAATGGTAAGCGTACTGTCTTTAAGGGCGTTTGCAATCACCACGATCTCGGTCCGTTGGGGGCGGCCGTCAACGATGCTGCTATCCGTCGCCAGATACGGATCCTGAAAGACATGGGGTGTAATGCGATCCGTACTTCCCACAATATGCCTGCTCCTGAATTGATAAGGGCTTGTGACGAAATGGGTATGATGATCATGGCGGAGAGTTTTGACGAATGGAATGTGGCTAAATGCAAGAACGGTTACAATCTGCTCTTCGATGAATGGGCGGAGAAAGACCTTGTGAACCTGCTTCATAATTTCCGCAACAACCCGAGCGTTGTCATGTGGTGTATCGGTAACGAAGTGCCCAACCAGTGGAACGAAGGGGATTGCAAGATTGCCAAATGGTTGCAGGATATCTGCCATCGTGAAGATCCGACACGTCCGGTAACTCAGGGAATGGATGCTCCGGATGCCGTGGTCAACAATAATTTTGCAGCCGTGATGGATGTGGCCGGTTTCAACTATCGTCCTTTCAAGTACAAGATAAACTATAAGAAGTTGCCGCAGCGGATCGTTTTAGGCAGCGAAACAGCCTCGACAGTAAGTTCCCGCGGCGTTTATAAATTCCCGGTCGAACGCAAGGCGATGGCGAAATACGATGACCACCAAGCTTCCTCTTACGACGTGGAACATTGCGGCTGGTCCAATCTTCCGGAAGACGACTTTATCCAGCATGAAGATTTACCGTATTGTATCGGTGAGTTTGTGTGGACTGGCTTCGACTATTTGGGTGAACCGACTCCTTATTATACGGATTGGCCAAGTCATAGTTCCCTGTTCGGCATCATTGACCTTGCGGGTATTCCGAAGGATCGTTTCTATCTGTATCGTAGCCATTGGAACAAAACGGCACGTACGTTGCATATCCTGCCTCATTGGACCTGGCCGGGACGTGAAGGGGAGGTGACGCCTGTATTTGTGTACACGAATTACCCTTCTGCCGAGCTGTTTATCAACGGTAAGAGTCAAGGAAAACGTACGAAAGATCTGAGTGTTGAATTGGACAGCAGCTATACGGAGGCCGCCCAAAAGAACTTCGAGCGCCAGAAACGTTACCGCCTGATGTGGATGGATACGAAATACGAGCCGGGAACCTTGAAAGTGGTTGCTTATGACAAGGATGGCAATGCTGTTGCCGAAGAGGAAGTTCATACAGCCGGCAAGCCTCATCATATCGAACTGACTGCTGACCGCGATCGCCTGAAAGCCGATGGCAAGGATCTCTCTTTTATCAATGTCCGTGTTGTCGACAAGAACGGTAACCTTTGTCCCGACGCCACCCACAAGGTGAAGTTCAACGTCCGCGGTTCCGGTTCTTATCGTGCGGCCGCCAACGGTGATCCTTCGTCACTCGAATCTTTCCAAGCTCCGCAGCTGTCCCTTTTCAAAGGACAGCTGACGGCAGTCGTACAGACAGAAGAAACACCGGGTGTCATTGTCTTCGAAGCCTCTGCTCCGGGGGTGAAAAGTGCAAAAATAGAACTGATCAGCGAATAAGTCGAATTTCGTGATCATCCCGATAAAAGCGAATAGGCATCGGATTGGAAACGGGCAGGTATCCGTTATGAATCCGATGCCTATCTGTTTTTTATTTGTTGGTAACGATATTTCCAAACACATCGAACTCGACCGTTACGGCCTGCCCGTTGTGGATGACATTGAATTTGTGGAATGCACCGTTGGCATCGGTAAACATGTAAATGGATTTCACTTGGTCATTTCCGTATTCGGAAGCCTTGAATGCATCCATAATAACTGTCGGAACTTCCTGCTCTGAAACTTTCCAGGTCGTACTTTTCCAGGTATATATCTGGGTTAATTCGACAATCTTTAAAGTCTTCCCGTCGAGGATTGCCAACTGTACACCGAAAGTCGTGTTCTCTATATCCAGCAACTCTGCTCCCTGGAAGGTCAGTTCCATCAGGTCGGCCACTTTTTCGGGGACGGAGATAGGTCGGTCAACATCATCTTTAGCATTATCGACCGCTTTGATCAGGTCGCCGTATATAGTGTAATACAGGTCGGTCTCCTGTTCTGCCTTTTCAACTTCTACTTTATATACGGTTCCCATTCCGGCTCTGCCGATGGTATCGGCTTCCTCGATCTTCCAACCGGCATATTTGCCTTGTTTGATATCGTTCGAGATAGCCGTAGGCAACTGGTTAAGCGGCAAGTCCGTCTTAATCATGGCCCATACTCCGAGATGGTCGAACCAGGCGGTGTTATCGAGCGAGTTGTTTTCAAAGTCAATTACATAATAATCGTCATAGACTGTCCATTCTGTGTCGCGGGCATCCGGATATTTGGCATTGAAAGCGTCCAGGATGGTTTTAGGAGGTTCGATGCCGCCCGGTATGTTTTCGTCGTCTTTGCTACAGCCGGCAAAGAGCAGGGCGAACCCCACGAAGATCGTAAAGACTGAAATTTTAGTGTTCATAATTTATCGTTTTAATTTGTTACGAATAAACAACAACCGGGATGGAAAAGTTTTCTCAAAACCGAACACACTGTCCGATATTGAACACTTGTTTTGAAGTGTATTCCCATATAATCAATGATTTATGTTTTTGGCACGGAGTTTGCCCTGTGAAAGCCGTCAAGGTAGAAATGCCGGGAAAAGAAGAATTAAAGCAATATTAAATATGGACAGAGAGATTTCAAAAGAAGTACAGAGAAAGGAGCAACGTAAACAGTTTATCAGGATAGGGACAGCTGTCGGCGGTTTTATCGTCCTGATCGTAGTCGTGATCTCCATGCTTCAGACCAGCCTTAAACGGAAAGACCTCAATATTTCGACAGTCGATAAGGGAGTGATAGAAGTTTCGGTCAGTGCGTCTGGCAAAGTGATCCCCGCGTTTGAGGAAATCATCAATTCACCGATCAACTCTCGTATTGTGGAGGTGTATAAGCGAGGCGGGGATTCGGTCGATGTCGGCACGCCTATCCTGAAACTGGATTTGCAGAGCGCCGAGACGGAATATAACAAGCAGTTGGACGAGGAACAGATGAAGAGCCTGCAACTGGAACAGCAACGCGTGACGAACCACAACAAACTTTCGGAAATGGAAATGAACCTGAAAGTCTCCCGCATGGAGCTGGATCGTAAAGCGGTCGAACTCCGTAACGAACGCTATTTAGACAGCTTGGGAGCCGGTACGACCGATAAAGTCCGCCAGGTGGAACTCGATTATAATGTGAGTATCCTCAAACTGAAGGAAGACGAGCAGAAATATAAGAACGAACAGGCGCTGGCCGAAGCGGATCTGAAAGTAAAAGAGCTGGAACTGAATATCTTCCGTAAAAGCCTTGCCGAAACTCGGCGTACGTTGGAAGATGCCCAAATCCGTTCACCTCGTAAGGCGATCCTGACCTATGTGAACAACGAGATCGGCTCGCAGATAGGCCAGGGAGCGAAGGTGGCAATCGTTTCCGACTTGTCTCATTTCAAGATCGAAGGTGAGATTGCCGATACCTACGGAGACCGTATTGCTGCCGGCAGTAAGGCGGTTATCAAGATCGGCAGTGAAAAACTGGACGGGACGGTCAGCGATGTTACTCCTTTGTCGAAGAACGGCGTGATCTCTTTCACGGTCCAATTGGAGGAAGACAATCATAAGCGTCTTCGTTCCGGTTTGAAGACCGATGTCTATGTGATGAATGCTGTGAAAGACGATGTGCTCCGCATTGCCAACTCTTCTTATTATGTGGGAAAAGGAGAATACGAACTCTTTGTCGTAAACGGAAACCAGTTGTTGAAACGCAAAGTGCAGTTGGGAGACAGTAATTTCGAATATGTAGAAGTGGTTAGTGGCCTGCAGGAAGGTGACCAGGTCATTGTCTCGGACATGAACGCTTATAAAGACAAGAACAAATTGAAAATAGAAGATTAACGTGTAATAGTAAGTTTTATGATCAAGCAATATATCAAGCAATCCATTCAGATGCTGAAGGAGAATCGTCTTGTCAGTGTCATTTCCATAGCGGGTACAGCCATCTCCATTGCTATGATTATGGTGGTAGTCCTGGTGTTCCAGATACAGTTCGCCAATTTTTATCCGGAGAACAACCGCGACCGGATGATGTATGTGGATAGTGGGACGGAAGTGAAGACCAGTAATGGGTGGAACCGGGAAAACATGTCTCCTGAAGCAGTGAAGGAATGTTTCTATTCATTGGAGATACCGGAAGCGGTTTCTGGTTATGCCATGCAGTTGAAGCCTTTATCCATACCAGGGAAACGGATGTATAAAGGATATCAGATCAAATATACGGACACCGGTTTCTGGAAAGTCTTTTCTTTCCGCTTTCTGACCGGTAAACCATTTACGCAAGCGGATTTTGATTCGGGGATTACACAAGCAGTCGTGTCCGAGAGTGTGGCCCGGAAATTATACGGAACGACAGACGTTGTAGGAAAAACTGTGATAATCGATTTGACAGCCTATACGGTTTGTGGTGTGGTGAAAGACGTCAGCCGTGCTGCCGATACGGCTTTCGGTGACGTGTGGGTCCCCTATACGACCGACCGTATCCTGATGACGAATACCAGTTCCGAAAATATGGCCGGCTGGTTTTCTATCTGCCTGTTGGCAAAGGACAGCCGTGACTTCGAAGCGATCCGGCATGAATTGTTGAAGCAGATAGAACGTTATAACGGTATGAAGCAGGATGCGAAGATTAATTTCTTCGAGAATCCTATTACACGTTTTGACATAGCGATCGGTTCGATCGGGCAACGTAAGGTGGATGTGAAAGATTATCTTTTGGAAACCGGTAGCCTTTTGTTGTTTCTGCTGCTTGTGCCTGCTTTGAACCTGTTGGGTGTAACACAGTCTGCCGTGCAAAAACGACGTGCGGAGATGGGAGTGCGTAAAGCATTTGGAGCGACTTACGGCGTGTTGGTTCGCCAGATATTGTACGAGAACAGTGTGATTACGTTGATCGGCGGTCTGGTTGGTCTGCTCCTTTCCCTGTTGCTTTTGCCTGTTTGCAAAGATTTTTTGTTACAAAGCCGTGATACGGCTTTAAGCGGGGATATGATTTTCCAGCCGGCTGTGTTTTTATTGGCTTTGTTTTTCAGCTTACTGCTGAATCTGCTTTCGGCAGGCATACCGGCGATGCGCATTGCCCGTCAGAAAATTGTCATATCCCTGAAAGACGGAGAATAGTTTAACTTATAAATTAAGAAGACGATGATCAAGCACATATTGAAAATAATCTGGCATCAACGGCGGAATAACGGTTGGATATTTGTGGAACTATTATTGGTTTTTGCCGTGTTATGTATTATGATGGATTCTTTGTTAGTGAATCTGTATACCTATTACAAGCCGTTGGGCTTCGATATAACGAATGTTTATAAGGTGAATATCGGCAAGATGAGCCCTGAAATACCGGGATATGTCCCGGATTCGTTGCTTACGACTACCGATGGAGAAGATCTGGTCCGTTTGGTTGACAACATCCGTCGGGCTCCGCAGGTGGATGAAATATGTTTGGCGATGAATTCTTGTCCGTATACCTGGTCGAACAGTTGGTCCCAGTTGGTACGGGCGGATGCTGATACAAGCGTAAAGGCCAATTATTACCAGATGTTTAATGTGACTGTTTCTTATTTCGATGTCTTGCGGATTAGTGACAGGGAGGGCCGTCCGATACGTCCGATCGTGGAGGAAAGTACAGGCGATATTGTCATATCGGGGGATATGGAGACTGATTTCTTCCAAGGGCGGTCCGGCAAAGGTAAGCAGGTGAAATGGGGTTCCAAGAGTACGACTTCCGAAACGGTTGCTGCCGTTACCTCTCCCATCCGTCAGAACGAATATGTGAAAAGCAAACCTTGCTTCTATTATTTGATGAGGACCGACGAAGATATTGCCAAATCAGCTTCCGATGCAAAGCCTCAAAATATGGACTGTCTGGTCCGCATGAGAAACGGGTTTCGTATGGAAGATATGGATAGTTTCCTGGAGAAAATGGGTGAACGGCTGTCAGTGAATAACCTGTATGTATCGAGTGTCATCCCGTTGGAGGAACAACGTCCGGTTATACTGAAAAGCAGTATAGACAATCTGAAGAAGAAAATAGCTCTTGTCGGTTTTATGCTGGTGAATGTCTTTTTCGGTATTGTCGGCACATTTTGGCTCCGTACGCAGTATCGCCGCGGTGAAATGGGACTTCGTTCGGCTCTTGGCGCATCCCGTGGCACATTGAAATGTTTTTTGAACGTAGAAGGTCTTTTCTTGCTGATCTTTACGATTCCGGTGGTTTTGGTGTTTATATTCAATATGCTCTATTTCGATTTGCCGGACACAGACCGATTGGCTTACACCTGGTGGCGTTTTCTTGTCACTTTCGGAAGCAGTTGTCTGTTGCTAGCCGGTATGATCTGGCTTGGTATTTGGTTCCCGGCACGCAGGATTGCAAAGATGAATCCGGCGGAGGCTTTGCATTATGAATGAAAAGATTTATGGGATGTTCATCATTGGCCATAAGCAAGAAATCATAAATTATAAATCGTAAATATCTTTTCTCATGTTCAGACAGTATTTTAAACAAGCTATCCAGATGTTGAAGGAGAATCGCCTTACCAGTGTGATCTCGATTCTTGGAACGGCACTTTCGATTGCGATGATACTGGTGGTGATTCTCCAGTTCCAAATTAAGCTGGTCGGTTTTCGACCGGAGTCGAACCGGGACAGGATGCTTTATATCATGGGGATACGGGCAGATTCACGGGATAGTGAAACCCGGAATTCGACCGCCATGTCCGATGGTGTCGTGAAGGAATGTCTTTATCCGCTTCAAACCCCCGAAGCGGTGACGGCGATAGCGAGTGGCAAGGTGATCGTCTCGCTGTCGGACCGCCAGCTGTTCGAGGAGTATGTGATAAAGTATACCGATCCCGGTTTCTGGAAGGTCTTTGATTTCCGCTTCATTTCCGGCAAACCGTTTACGGAGGCGGATTTCATTTCCGGCTTGCCTCGTGTGGTCATTACGAATACGTTGGCCCGTAAGCTTTTCGGATCGGAAGACCCGATCGGAAAAGAGGTGTTGATGGGCTATGTGCCGTATGCCGTTACGGGAGTGGTGGAAGCTCCGACGCGGGCAGCCAACAGTGCTTATGCGGATGTTTGGGTTCCCTATACCAGCAATACGAATTATGTGAACGGTAGGTCGTGCGGTGGTGTCTGCGGTAGTTTCCAAGGGGTTATCCTAGCTTATTCGGCAAGTGATTTCGAGGCGATCCGTGCGGAAATCAAACAAGCGGTCAGCCGTTATAATGCTGCCGGCCGTGAGTTTGTCTTAGGAATGAACTTCGTGTTTTCCCGCTTGGACGTAGCGTTGGGATCGAATGATATGGACGGAGGTATCCGGAGGGGATGGAAAGAATATCTGACGCAAACGGCTCCTTTGTTGTTGTTCCTGTTGTTGGTGCCGACATTGAACCTGACAGGTGTCGTCCAATCGTCCGTTCAAAAACGCCGCTCCGAGGTGGGGCTTCGTAAAGCGTTCGGGGCAACGAAAGGACGTCTGTTGACGCAGGTCTTATGCGAGAATCTGATTATCACTCTGATCGGGGGCTTGATCGGAATCGTCCTGTCTGTTATCTTGCTCCAACTCGGCAAGTCGTTCCTTTTGACAAAGGATACAGTGGTTACTTTCGAGATGCTTTTCAAGCCTGTCCTGTTTGCCGCCGCCCTTTTCTTCACTCTGCTGTTGAATCTGCTGAGCGCCGGCCTTCCGGCAATCCGGATCTCCCGTGAACAAATTGTGGAAGCATTGAACAATAAATAAATCCAATACAATGATCAGACATATTTTAAAGATAATGTGGAACCAGCGCTGCAGCAACGGCTGGATATTTGCAGAGTTGGCAGTGGTGGCTGCAGTGCTCTGGATGATGATAGATACGTTCTGGGTGGATTACCGGACATATCATGCTCCTTTAGGCTTCGATATCGGAAACGTATGGCGTTTTAAGTTAAGCGATTTGGATGCAAAGGCGCCGGGCTACGTGCCTGATTCTCTCTATCATTCGTCCGATCCGGAAGATTTGACGCGGTTGATGACTCAGATCCGTCAGAACCCGGAAGTGGAGGATGTTTGTGTCACTTTCTATTCTTGTCCCTATTCGAACGGCAATTCCTGGAGGGAAGTCAAGCCGGTGGATGGCGACACGATCTATGCGGCCCATATGGAGTCGTTCCAAATGCGCAATGTCACACCGGAATATTTCCGCCTTTTCCGTATCCGGACGGTCGACGGGGAACCGGTCTACGACAAGGTTGCCGGACGGCATAACGTGATTGTGATCACACCGGAAATGGCGGAAGGTTTCTATCACGGTCCATGCGGTAGCCGACGCCGACCTCCGTGAAGATATACTGCGGTTCGACCGGGTTCGGCTCGATCTTGCGGCGGATGTTCGCCATGTGCACGCGCAGGAGCTTGTTGTCGCCGCCAACGCCGGGCCCCCAGAGCTCCTTCATCATGGACTTATAGGTGAGCACCTGCCCGGCGTGCCGGCCGAGCAGCGCCACGATCTTGTACTCGTTCGGCGTCAGGTGCGTGTCCTCGCCGGCGAGAAAAACGCGGTGCTTATTGTAGTCGATGCACAGGTCGCCGACGTGGTATTCCCCCGTCATGGCCAGGCCGTCGCTCGTGCCGTCGGTGCGCGTGTGGCGCAGCGCCGTGCGGATGCGCGCGAGCAGCTCCACCGTGCCGAAGGGCTTGGTCAGGTAGTCATCCGCGCCCATGTCGAGCGCAGACGCCTTGTCGATCTCCGCGCTGCGGGCCGAGATGATGATGATCGGCATCCGGCTCCAGGCGCGCACGGAGCGGATGATCTCGCTGCCGTCCATATCCGGCAGGCCGAGATCCAGCAGCAGCAGATCCGGGCAGTGGGAGGCGATCATCTCCAGCGCGGTCTTGCCGTCGGGCGCGAGCAGCGTGTCATACTCATGGGAGCGCAGCGCCGCCTGCAGATATTTGCTGATGCCGGGGTCGTCCTCAACGATGATGATTTTATCACGGATCATGTGTTCGATTCCTCCTCCGCCGGCAGCCAGAAGCGGAACTCCGCGCCGCCGTCGATCTTGTTTCTTGCATAAATCTCGCCGCCGTGCGCGCGCACGATCGCGCGGCAGACGCTCAGACCGATGCCCATGTGGCGGCTGCGGTCGGACGCCTCCACGGTGCCGAGCGGCAGATAGCCGTCAAAGAGCACGCCGAGCAGCTGCGGCGGGATACCGTCGCCGTTGTCGGCCACGGTCAGCCAGACGCGGCGACCCTCGGCACGGATCTCGATGAAGATCTCCGTTGCCGACGGGCTGTGCTTGGCGACATTCTCCAACAGGTTGAGCAGCACCTGCTCGATGAGCGTGGCGTCCATCGGCGCGAGCAGGATCTCTTCCGGCTTTGAGACCGTGATGGGAATGTCGGTATCGCAATTTTTGCGAAAGCGCCGGATCGCGCTGCCGACGATCTCCTCGACGACCTCGTCCGATTTCTCGATCACGACGCCCTCGTCGCAAAAGCGCGTGACGGACAGGATGTTCTCCGACAGGTGCAGCAGCCACTGCGCGTTCTGGTGGATCTCCTCGACCATGCCGCGGCCCTCGTCCGTGAGCGTCTCGCTTTCCTCCACGGTCGCGCTCAGGCCCATGATGGCCGTCAGCGGCGTGCGGATATCGTGCGACACGCTGCGCAGGAGATTGGCGCGCATACGGTCTCTTTCCGCCTCGTAACGCAGCTGCTCCTGCCGCTTGATCTGCGTCGTGAGCGTGCTCACGAGAACGCTCACGACCAGCATAACCGCGAACGTCAGCGGATAGCCGTCGATCGTCAGGTTGAATTCGTGAAACGGGTATGTAAACAGGTAGTTCACGCTCACCACGCCGACGGCCGACGCCAGAATGCCGGGCCAATACCCGGTGGTGAAGCGCGAGACGAGCACCACAGCCAGAATGAACACGGATGTGGCAAACGGGTTATTATCGTCATAGCAGACGGACAGCAGCTCGCACACAGCAACGGCGCAGCCCATGATAAAAAGGAACATGACCGTATCACGCAGCCACTGCGGCATGCGCTTCCATACTTTCTGCATAAGCATCCCTCTTTCCGGACAGCCGTCTTGACTCCACTGTCAGCATAGCACATTGTCCGCGCGAACGCGACGGTCTTTGCAGCCTCAGGCGCATTCTTTTCCGCCTTCTTAACGGCTGCGCAGCGTTTGGGCCGCTGTTTTCCGGAAACTTAGCGCATAGATTCCTTATAATGAAGTATCTTCACAGATCCCGTCCGAAACACGGACAGGACATTGGGGGAAAGGAGGCAGTCACATGATCTTTGCAGCAGTTGGCGGCGGTATGATCATTGCCTGCGGCGCGTTTGTGTGGTTCATCCTCAAGCGCTGATGCGCGCTACCGCGTCGAGGGAGAAAAAACGGAATATGTGATCCATCACAGCAAAGGCCAGTCGGAAGCAGTTTCCGGCTGGCCTTCGCCTGTTCTTCGGATTTAACGCACGATCGCCTTCGTGCACAGCCAGTCGCACCAGTCCAGGTCGTACTTGGCGTAGACATGGGTGCTGTCGCCGCTGGCATCGGCACGCAGGTTGCCGTTTTCGTCGTCGAAGAGCTCGTTGATGTCGATGTAGAAGATCGTCTTGCCGTCGGCGAGCGCGGCGAGCTTTTCGTTGAGCTTGTCAATGCGGGGGTTGTTGAACGTCGCGTCCGTGCTCGAGCGCGAGGGGCCGACGTGCAGGTTCGCCTCGACGAAAATAATGGCGTCCGGCTGCGCGGCGCGCACGGTGTCGATGAGCGAGGAGAACTTGGCCGTGATGTCGTCCAGATCGTTGCCGAGCTCGTTGATGCCGAGCATGATGTAGACCTTGCCGAACGTTTTCTGGCTCAGCAGCTGCGGCAGCGTGACCGTGCCGACGTTTTTCACGGCAATGGCCTTGGTCTGCGCAACGTAGACGTTCAGGCCGACGTCGGCGAAATACGTCGCGTTTTTCAGGCTGCCGTATTCGGCAATACCAACGGTGCGCGAGTCGCCGATGAAGAGCGCATCGTCAAAATACGAGGTGTCCACCGTCGTGAACTGCAGCGGCGTCGGCTCGGGCGTGGGCGTCGGCTCGGCGGTCTCTTCCGGCGCCGCAGTGACGGATGCGGCCGGCTGCTTGCCGACACTGCTGCGGTCGATCAGGCCGCGGATGAGAAACGGTGCCGCCGCGAGCGCGGCCACCAGCAGCAGGATGAGAAAATATTGCGGTTTGATGCGTTTCATACGTCAGCGCTCCTTAAAATCGGAAGTACATAAAGGGATCGTTCATGCCCTTGCTCAGGCAGAACAGGCACAGCCAGAACAGCACGGCCAGAATGACTGCCCCGGCCCACGTGCCCTTGAGCCGGCGGTACAGATAAGCCGGCAGCGACGTCGAGCACACGAGGCCCAGCACGAGGAACACCCCGTAGGTCTTGCCGTACTTGAGAAAATCGAGCGGGTAAGCCGCCGCCGTGTGCGAAAACAGCGGCAGCAGGCGGCCGAAGTACGCGCCGAGCTGCCCGAGATCCGACACGGAAAACACCGCCCACGACAGCGGGATGAGCACGAGCATGTACAGATGCCCGAGCACCGGCCAGCGGTCAAGGTATTTTTTGAGCCAGAGCTTTTCGACCGTGAGGATTCCAAACAGGCCCAGACCCCAGAGCAGGAAGTTCAGGTGCGCGCCGTGCCAGAGCCCGGTCGCCAGCCAGACGACCAGGAGGTTGAAGATCATGCGCCCGCGGCTGCAGCGGCTGCCGCCGAGCGGGAAATACAGATAATTGCGGAACCATGTGCCCAGCGTGATGTGCCACCGGCGCCAGAACTCCGTCATGCTCAGCGCGAGGTACGGGCAGCGGAAGTTTTCCGGCAGGTGGAAGCCGAGCATCCGGCCGATGCCGATGGCCATGAGCGAGTAGCCCCAGAAGTCGAAATAGAGCTGGAACGAATACGCGAACGCAGCCATCCACGCCAGCGGCGTCGAGAGGCTCTCAAAGCCGATCGTGGTCACATCGCTCCAGAGGCCGCCGAGCTGGTTGGCGAGCAGGATCTTGAACGCCATGCCGAACACGAACAGCTTCAGCCCATCGACCGCCTGCCGCAGCGACACATCGCGTGCGCCGAACTCCGGCTGCAGCTGCGCATAGCTCGCGATCGGGCCGGAGACGAGCTTCGGGAACATGGTCAGGTACGTGCCGAATGTGAGCAGCGAGCGCTCCGGCGCGACCGTGCCGCGGTAGACGTCGATGAGATAGCCGCCGGCCGAAAACGTGTAAAAGCTGATGCCGACCGGCAGCGCCCAGCCCAGCAGCGGCACGGCCGCCTTGCCGCCGGACACCCAGCCGAGCACACCGTTGACGCCGGTGAGCAGGAAGTTGAGATATTTAAATAGGAACAGCCACAGGAAATTGTAGCACAGTCCGACGATGAGCCACAGCTTTGCGCGCGGCTTGTCGCGCGTGATGGCAAGGCCCAGCCCGTAGTTGACCAGCACAGATGCGGCCAGCAGCGCAAAGTACGCCCACTGACCGTCCAGTCCGATGATATAAAACACACAGCTCCCCACCAGCAGCACGGCATTGCGCGCGCCGGCCGGGCGCGACGGTGTCAGATAATACACCAGCAGAAACGCCGGAAAGAAGCAAAACAAAAACGACAGGCTGCTGAAAACCACGGACCCTATCCTCCTGAACCCTCGACAAACCCGCAAAAGCAAAAAAATTCGTATGAAAAGGTTAACATAAATTTCGGCGTTTGTGTGCGGTTTCCGACAAAAAAACTGCACAAACTTTCTGCCCGTTATTTGGTGGTTTTCGTGGGTGCTGCTGCACGGGCGGAAATGCGCGGCAGAAAACGGAAGGAAAAGAAACATCTCCGGCGCCTGTGCGTTCAGGCGCCGGAGATTTTTTCTCAATATCCGATCGGTCGGGATGTCCGCGCGTCAGCTCAGGAGCACCTCGTCGGACTCGACCTGCGCGCCCGCCACCTCGGCGAACTTTTCGAGCAGGTCCTGCTTCGTGAGCTTCTTTTTCTCCTCACCCTCAATATCGAGGATGATGTGGCCCTCGTTCATCATGATGAGGCGGTTGCCGTGAACGATGGCGTCCTTCATGTTGTGGGTGATCATCATGGCGGTGAGCTGGTTTTCGCGCACGATGCGGTCCGACAGCTCGAGCACCTTGGCCGCCGTCGCGGGGTCGAGCGCCGCGGTGTGCTCGTCGAGCAGGAGCAGCTTCGGCTTTTGCAGGGAGGCCATGAGCAGCGTCAGCGCCTGGCGCTGGCCGCCGGAGAGCAGGCCGACCTTCGCCGTCATGCGGTCCTCAAGGCCGAGGCCAAAGCTCTTGAGCTTCTCATGATATTCCTCGCGCTCCGCCTTCGTGACGCCC
>OKRT01000851.1_pt1 | contig 14462 bp, 10 predicted proteins | sample 1601111 | NCBI WGS metagenome assembly OKRT01 (sample SAMEA3541572, study PRJEB24748) | human gut metagenome | biome: human gut; feature: human-associated habitat; material: faeces | place: China | collected 2012 | reverse complement strand
TTAAAAACGGTGAGAAGCAGGGCAAGTCCCGGGAGGATATCTGCAGCGCGCTGCGCGAGAAATTTGGGGAGAAGAACCCGGAGATGCAGGTTCTGAACTAAAAAGTAGAAGGAGACGAACGACAATGGATAACAGGATGTTTTGTTTTCAGTGCGAGCAGACGGCAGGCTGCGCTGGTTGTACTGGAAAAGCCGGCGTCTGCGGCAAAACCACTGAGGTGGCGGAGCTTCAAGATCAACTGACTGGCGCTCTGGTTGGACTGTCCCGTGCGGTAGATAATGCCCCGGATACGAATGAGGGGACTTGGCGGCTGATGATCGAGGGCTTGTTCACCACTGTCACCAATGTGAACTTTAACGAAAAGACTATCCGGGATTTGATTGACCGGGTACATGCGGAAAAGGCACGGCTGGTGCCCAACTGCTATAGCTGCACCTCTCGCTGTGGGCGGAACGACGACTATGACATGCACCTGCTTTGGAGCGCACAGGAGGATGTGCGCAGTCTAAAATCCCTGATCCTTTTCGGTGTGCGTGGCATGGCGGCATATGCACATCACGCCATGGTACTGGGCTATGCCGATGAGGAGGTAAACCGCTTCTTCGGAAAAGCACTTTTTGCCGTGGGCGAGGACTGGGGCATGGACGAGCTGCTGCCCATCGTGATGGAGGTCGGCGAAAAGAACCTCCAGTGCATGGCGCTGCTGGACAAGGCCAACACCGAGAGCTATGGCACACCCACGCCCGTGACCGTTCCGCTGACGGTGGAGAAGGGGCCGTTCATCGTCATCACCGGCCATGATCTCCACGACCTGAAGCTGCTGCTGGAGCAGACGGCGGACAAGGGCGTGAATATCTACACGCACGGCGAAATGCTGCCAGCCCACGGCTATCCGGAGCTGAAGAAATACCCACACCTCAAGGGCAACTTCGGCACGGCGTGGCAGAACCAGCAGAAGGAGTTTGCCGACATCCCCGCGCCGGTGCTGTTCACCACAAACTGCCTGATGCCTCCACGGGCGAGCTACGCCGACCGTGTGTTCACCACGGCGGTGGTATCCTATCCCGAAATCACCCACATCGGTGAGGACAAGGATTTCACCCCTGTCATCGAAAAGGCACTGGCGCTGGGTGGCTACAACGAGGACAAGCCGTTTACCGGCATCAACGGCGGCGGCACGGTCATGACCGGCTTCGGCCATGGCGCGGTGCTTGGCGTGGCGGATCAGGTGATCGAGGCAGTAAAGAGCGGTGCCATCCGGCACTTTTTCCTGGTCGGCGGCTGCGACGGTGCGCGCCCGGGGCGCAACTACTATACCGAGTTTGTCAAGCAGACGCCTGCCGACACTGTGGTGCTGACGCTGGCCTGCGGCAAATTCCGTTTCAACGACTTGGATCTGGGGACCATCGGCGGGCTGCCTCGACTCATGGATGTGGGCCAGTGCAACGACGCCTACGGAGCTGTGAAGATCGCGCTGGCCTTGGCGGACACCTTTGGCTGCGGGGTCAACGACCTGCCCTTGTCTCTGGTGCTCTCGTGGTATGAGCAGAAGGCAGTGTGCATCCTGCTGACGCTGCTGCATCTGGGCATCAAGAATATCCGTCTCGGCCCCACCCTGCCGGCGTTCATCTCGCCGAATGTACTGAACTATCTCGTGGAAAACTTTCACATTGCCCCGGTCACCACGCCGGAGGAGGATCTGAAGGTGCTGCTGAATCGCTGACAAGCCGTAATGCGGCTGCGGAGAGGAACATCTCCGCAGCCGCACTTTTTGAAAGCAATCATGAGTGGCGCGGCTATTTATCCCCGCCACTCATGAGCGTTTGCTTTTTGGTTCTTTGCTTTGATACTCCTACACGCCGCCGGCTCCAAAGCCTGCTTCTCATGTCAGAGCACCCGGAGAAGTGAAGAAAACTGCTTACTTCAACAACCCAGCATCTGTATCTTAACATAAGATTTATGGCTCGGTGCTATAATAACCTCAGCAAACCGGGCGATCGCCAAAGAAGGGATAGATTAGGACTATGAGATCACGACGGGATAACATTCTCATTTTATGTATTGTGCTTATTGCTGCCATACTTGCAGGCTGCGGCGCGGCCGAGCAGCGACCGGCCTTGGAAAGGATCGAGTACACAAACCTGAACGACAGTGGATCAAGGGAACTTTTGAAGGAGCTGCTCTCTGGCGCAGGCGTATCAGACGGGCGTATTCAGAGTTTTTTCCGCCGTGTGGACCACTTTAATGACAGCGTGAAGCAGGAATGGCTTGCGGATGGCTTTGAGGAAGCGGAGCTGCTGTATACGAAATATGACCCTTACGCGATGCAGGACGAATGGACGGCGAAAAACGGGACGTTTCCGGGCTATAACTGCCGGATCACCGCCATGAACCTGTTTGGGGACTTCCTCTCCGTGAGCGCAGACTCTCAAATCAATGCCGGTGAAGATGTGCTGTTTGTGGACGAGGAAACGCTGAAAACAGATCCCGATGCGCTGGGCGGAAGCAGCCTTGCAGATTTCCGCGCACTGTATTCCTCCATGAAGGCGGAGGATACCACGGAGATCAAGCGTCATGTGCAAACCGTACAAGAGGAATGGGCATCCCGCGGCGTTATCTTTCGGGAGAATGAAAGAATCCGCCTCATCACGGTATTCTTCCACGATAAGCCGACCGAGGAGGAATCTCTGCTGTTTGTCGGGCATGTTGGCGTTCTTTTGACGGCAGAGGACGGGACGCTGTACTTTGTAGAAAAGGTTGCCTTTCAGGAGCCGTACCGGATGCTGCGCTTTGCCGACCGAACGGCACTGAGCGATTACCTTATGGGGAAATATGACACCTCATGGGGGCAGGATACGGCAAGCCCCTTTATCATGGAGAACGACAAGCTTATGGACGGCTGGCGTCCAAATACTGACGGAGGGGCATACGCCGACCTTGTACCAAGCGGCGGCGTTGATGAATACTGCAAGAGCTTCCGTAAACACCAGCCTAAAGGCTGAGGGCTTGCTTTGCGACCACGGCAGTGTCTGTTGAAAAAAGCTGTCCTGGGTTCAAAACTCACAATTGTTCACTTGAAAGGTTATGGAGGAGTGCCGGTGGTGGTAATCCTCCTGCTTTTTTGTACAGAGGGAACGGGTGAGAAGCAAAGAAAATGAGAAACCGCTTTCCTATGCAGCTAACAGACTTATGTCGTTTTGCTGGGCAAACTGCCACAACGCAGCCGCAATAATTGGCTATTTTCACAAATAAAATCGGCAATATCGAGGGAGACAGGCGAGTTTAAGGACGGAAAACAGTTTCACAGAAAACGATTTACAGCATTTTTGGCGTGAATTATAATAAAAATGCCCTATAGTGATATTGGGACAAAAAAATATGGAGGAAAGTAAGATGAAAAAGGTATTGGCCATTCTTTTTGCTGTTTCTTTGTGCATTTCCTCGCTTTATACGGTTGCCTTTGCGGAAGAAGAGAAGAGCAACGAGATGATTCCTGTTTGCGTATCCGTACCTGAAGGCTGGGACGCTCCCTGCTGTTGGGCCTGGGCGGATGATGGCACAAACGCTTTTGAGGCATGGCCTGGCGAGCAGCTTGAACCTTTGGATGATGGGTGGTATTACACTTATGTTCCACGCTTTGTGCAGAACATCATTGTCAATGCCAGTGAGGCCTCTGTCCAGACGGAAGGCATTGCGGTAGAGGCCGGCAAAGCCGTTTGGATCACGGTTGCCGATGACGCGACCGCTTCTGTAAGCTATGAAGCGCAGAGTATGGCAGAGGTCCCCGAGTATGTGGAGAAGTTTACAGTACATGCTTATGTGCCGCTGACATGGAAAAGCGTAAATCTTTGGGCATGGTCCGCCCCCGATGGTACCAATGCATTTGCGGCGTGGCCCGGTCAGGCTATGGATGAGGGTGAAGACGGCTGGTTCACCGCCAAAGCCCCTACATGGGTGAATTCTGTCATAGTTAACGGCAACGAGGGCACTGTTCAGACAGCCGATATCAGCATTGAGGGCAAGGAGCTCTGGATTACCGTTTATGAGGATCTGAGCTATGAGCTCTCCGACACAGATCCGAACAAAACGGCTGAAAATATTACCGTCCGCGCTCAGGTTCCCTCCGACTGGTCTGCTCCGTGCTGCTGGGCATGGTCTGCGCCGGACGGCACAAATGCATTTTCTTCGTGGCCCGGTGAGGCTCTGACAATGGATGGTGACTGGTATACCATCGAGGTTCCCGGTTGGATTAACTCCGTAATCATTAACGCCAATGAAGGCTCTGTCCAGACCGCTGATCTGTCTGTTGAAGTCGGAAAGGATGTATGGATTGTTGTGTCTGATGCGGAAAATGCAACCGTCAGCTATGAGGAACCTGCCGGCAGCAAAATCGTTGCCGCTGAAAAGGACAATACCGTTCTGATTGTTTGCGTTGCTTTGGCTGTTGCTGCTGCGGCAGCGGTTGCGGTCGTTGTTGTGGTAAAGAAGAAAAAGGCAAAGTAACGGTTGATAACAATAGTGCGGGTATGCGTTTTTGCATCCCCGCACTATGTATTAGAAAGGGGATATTATGAAACGATTTCTCGCCTTGACGCTGGCGCTGCTGATAGTAATGACCATGGCGGCGTGCGGCGGATCTGGCGGCAAAGCTGCCGATCCGAATACTCTTGTTGTGTGGCACGACAAGGAGGCCGCAGTCATTGAAGCCTTACAGGCATATCTGGATAAGGCACTGCCTGATATCACGGTACGGTTTGAAAAGAAAACCAGCCTGACAGACTCGCTGAAGCTGGTAGGCAATGATCCTTCCTCCGCTCCCGATCTGTTTATATTTGCCCATGACAAAATAGGCGTTTTTGCCGAAATGGGAATACTTACGCCTGTTACAGAGCTGATCTCACAAAGCGAACTGTCCGGTTATCTCCCCATGACGCTGGAGGCTGCGACCTACAACGGCAGCTTGTACCAGCTTCCTCTGTATTTTGAAACGCTGCTGTTTATGTATAATCGACGCTATATGCAGGATGAAGAGGTGCCGACCACCACAGAAGAATTGCTGGCGTATATGAAAGAAAACACCGGGCGCGGTCGCTACGGCTTTGTGGAGCAGCACAGCACCGCCTATTACAGCGCTGCATGGATTCACGGCTTTGGCGGCAGCATTATCGATGCAGACGGCACACCGTTCCCCGATCAGCAGGCAGTCAAGGACGCGTTGGAGTATCATTTGAAATTTGTAGATCTGATGCCTGGGGAAACGGAGTATTCTACGGTGAATACCCTGTTTTTGGAGGGGAAAGCGGACGCAACAATCGGCGGTCCGTGGATGGTTCCCTCTGCCCGTGAAGCGAATATAGACCTCGGCATTGCTTCGATGCCTACCGTAGATAAAACAGGCAGGGCTCTTGCTCCCTACTCCGGCGTGCAGGGGATTCATGTGCTGACCTTCGCGGCACAGAACAAAACGGACGCCGTCCAAAAGCTGCTGCATGCATTGCTGGATCCGGAAGTGGGTGTTGTGCTGGCGCAAGCAAGCGGTTGTGCTCCGGCAAACAGCGCATGCTATGATGACAGCCGTGTATGTGATGATACACTGGTGCAGGCAATGCGCACTACCGCTGAAATTGCCGTTCCCATGCCCAATATCCCCGAAATGGATGTTATGTGGACAGTAGTCGGTAATTTGCTGACAGATGTAAACCTCTCCAAATCGGGGATAGACAAAGCCTTTGCTGCCGCATTGACGCAAGCGAACAGCTTGATCGACGCCATGCATTGAGGAACTTTCTATGAAACGTAAGCTACAAAAGGAGTGGCTCCGCTCCTATTTATGGTCCGGACCGTCCCTCCTGCTGATTGCTTTGGTAGTAGTCTTTCCCATCCTCTATACGTTCTATATCTCTCTGACCAACATGAACGTGTACCACTGGTTTGACTTTACCATTATCGGCTTGGAGAATTATATCCGTGCGCTGTTCGTTTTTGATTCCGGGTTTTTATCGGCGCTTCTCGTAACCGTTTTGTGGACGGTGGTCAATATGGTGTTGCAGCTGGTGATCGCCTTTGTGCTGGCAAGCCTTTTGAATATACAGAACTTACGGTTTCGGAAGCTGTATAAAACGCTGCTGATGTTTCCGTGGGCCATGCCCGGCTATGTCTCCATTCTCCTGTGGAAAACCGGCATGTTCAACACACAGTTCGGCTTGCTGAACCAGTGGATGGAAAAGCTGGGGCTGGAGACTATGCGGTGGCTATCCTCGGATGTGTCGGCGTTTATCTGCTGCACGGCTGTCAATCTTTGGCTGGCGCTGCCGTTTATGATTATGATTATGGATGGCGCTATGCAGAGCATAGACAAAAGTTACTTTGAAAGCGCTTTGCTTGATGGTGCCGGATGGGTGCAGCGCACCCGTTATATTACGATTCCGGCTATTCGTCCCATCATTGCGCCGGCTGTTATTATCACCATCTTCACAACCTTCAAGCAGTTCGATGTGATCTATCTTCTGACACAGCAGGCTGGAGCCAAAACCGGCGCACATGTGCATACAATTTTGACCTATGCCTACGAAAATGCATTCATCAGCAATAACTATGGATACAGCTCTGCCATATCGATCATTATCTTTGTGTTGCTGATTGCATTCTCCGCCCGGTATCGGCTGCAAGAGGAGGGTTCCAAATGAGCCGCAAACAAAAAGAATGCGTTCGCCTTACGGCACTGAATATTTTCTTTATCGTCCTGTGTTTTATTACACTGATTCCTATTCTCTATTCGCTTAGTGTTTCCCTCAACGGACAAAACACATTGCTGAGTTCGGATTTTTCCTTTATCCCCAAGAACTTCTCACTGGAAAACTACCGCCGTGTCCTTTTTGGTGAAGATATTCTCACATGGCTTGGCAACAGCGTTTATCTGGCGGTCGTTACTGTATCCCTGTCACTCTGTGTAGCAATTCCGGCTGCCTACTGTTTTTCACGGCGGCGGTTTCCCGGTCGCAGACCGATTTTGAAGTGCCTTGTGTTGCTCAATTCGTTTCCGGCTGTCCTGTCGATGTTTGCCGTATACCGCCTGCTCCGCCCGATGGGACTTATCAATCACCGAACCGGCCTTATCCTGATCTATACCGGGACCATGGCGGTCTTCAGCCTTTGGAATATCAAGGGCTATTTTGACACGGTACCCGTGGAAATCGAAGAAGCTGCCCGGATGGACGGTGCGAATCCTCTTCAGGTGGTCACGCGAATTGTTTTGCCTTTGGCGAAGCCCAGTATCGTTGTCACAGCTCTGATGGTCCTGATTTATGTGTGGAACGAGTATATCTATGCTACAACCTTTATGACCGGCGAGGAGAACTACACACTGGCTGCCGGACTGTATGCGTTGCAAGCAACGGAAATGAGCGGCAGCTGGCCGGTTTTTGCCGCCGCGTCCATTACCGTATCAATTCCGGTGCTGATCATCTTCTTCCTATGCCAGAAGCACATGACTTCCGGCTTAACGGCCGGCGGAGTGAAAGGATAAGCATGAAAAAAGAAGCTGTTTTACACATCCCCATGTCGCAGTACGCGCATGGACTTGACGAAAAGCACATCGTTTTTCGCCTGCGCTGCGCCAAAGGCGATTTGAAGAGCTGCACGCTCTACTATGGAGATACCGCCTGCCGTGTTACTCCCATCGTTTTTACTCCTGTCGCCATGAGGGTGGCAGCGAGCGATTTGTATCATGATTACTGGCAGGTAGTGCTGGATAGTCCCTATAAGCGACTGTATTATTACTTCCATCTGAATGACGGTACCGAGCGGATCCTGTATTACGGCGATGTATTTACCGATCATCTGGTGGATGACCGTTCGCAGTATTTCAAGCTGCCGTTCAACCACCGGGCAGACATTGCGGTTGTGCCTGACTGGGTCAATGACGCTGTGGTGTACAATATTTTCCCCGACAGCTTTGCCTCAGGGGTCAAACGCATTTCCATTCAGGATCGAGCCATTGACTATCATGGTCAGCCCGTACGCGGCAAATTGGGCGGCACATTGTGGGGTATTGCCGACAATGTTGACTATCTGGAAGAGCTGGGCGTGAACTGCGTATACCTGAATCCCATCTTTGTGGCAGGAGAGTACCACAAATACGATCTTTTGGATTATTTTCACGTTGACCCGTGCTTTGGCGGCGACGAGGCACTGCATCATCTGGTACGTGTGCTTCATGCACGGGGAATCCGCATTTTGATCGACGGCGTGTTCAATCATTGCGGCTGGCATTTTTTCGCCTTTGAAGATGTGGTGGAAAAAGGAGAGGCCTCCTCTTACAGAGACTGGTTCTACGGTTTGAAATTCCCCGTGGTGTGTCCGGACGATCCGGAGGATTATCCGGAATACGAATGCTTCGCCTATGAGCGGATGATGCCAAAGCTGGATACAGCGAACCCTGCTGTGCGAGAGTACTTTTGCGAGGTAGGACGCTATTGGGTGAAGAATTTCCACATCGACGGCTGGCGGCTGGATGTTGCCAGTGAAGTGGACGATGGCTTCTGGCGGGCATTCAGAAAAGCGGTGAAGGAGATTGACCCGGATGTGCTGCTCATCGGCGAAGTATGGGAAAGCGCAGGGCACTGGCTCCAGGGCGACATGTTTGACTCCACCATGAATTACGATTTCCGAAAGCACTGCAATCTGTTTTTTGCGGAGCAATCCATTGATGCATCGGATTTTGCGGGACGTATCACAGATATGCTCATGCGCTATCGGATGCAGATGACTCCGGCGCAGATGAATCTGCTGGACAGCCATGATGTGAGTCGGTTTCTGTCTTTGTGCGGCGGAGACATGAGGCGGTATCGATTGGCCATTCTTTTTATGATGACTTTTGTCGGAATGCCCACGGTTTTCTATGGTGATGAACTGGGTGTTCAAGGTCTTTCAGAAGAAGAATACCGTTGTCCGATGCCGTGGGATAACGAAAATTCGACTCTGTGTGCTTTTTTCAAGGAAGCCATCGCCATGCGCAAAAAACTGGAACCGCTTCGCTGTGGCGATTTCCGCGTGGTATCTGCAGAGCGCGGAAGCGGACTAATCATCTACGCAAGGGAATACTGCAATCGGCGTGTTACCATCTGTATCAATCGCGGAGACAAAGCCGTTGATTTGGACGAGGAATACGGTAAACTGCATTGGAGCGAAGGACTTGACCACAGGAAACTCTACGATCATGGCTTTGCAGTATTTGTTGACGGTCAATGCTGAATAAATTATACTTAAAATAGTTGTATGATTATTCTGCATGGAGGGCTGTGTCATGGGTATTACGATTAAGGATGTTGCGGCAGCGGCCGGCACCTCTGTTTCTACCGTGTCCAAAGTGATCAATGGGCACTACAGTATTTCAGAGGAAACAGCGGCGCGGGTGCGCAGGGTTATGCAGGAACTCAACTATTATCCAAACGCCAGCGCACAGAGTTTTGCTAGAGGCACGACCAAAACGATTGCGGTTTTAGCAAATTTAGCTCCGAACACAGCCTTTCAGAATCCACATATGTTTGAGATTATTGCGGGTTTAGAGGAGTCTTTGAGCGCCAGAGGGTATCGGCTTCAGCTTCGCGGAGTAGACCCGGCAACTGCATACGAAGTAGCCAAGGAAGTGATTTATCGGCAAAGTGCCGACGCACTGGCCATCCACGTTTCCGTAATAGCATACCCCTTGTCCGGACTGCTTACAAAATCGCACTTTCCTCACATCGTGTTGGGCGCGCCGAATTTTGAAAGCCAGGTGTGTTGGATTGACAACAACAATGTGTACTCCGGAACCGTCGCAGCGGCTTATCTTCTTTCACGGGGATACCGGAAAATTGCATTTATCGGCGGACAGTATTACGACTTTGGGTCGCTGCATCGACTGCAAGGTGTAAAGCAGGAACTCGAAAATGCCGGCCTGCAATTGGAAGATCAGTATATCTGGTTGGGAGAATCTACCCGAGCAGACAGCTTCCTTATGACGATGAAGCTCCTGGATCATAAAATTCTGCCGGACGCCATTATCTGCGCCAACAACTATATTGCCATGGGGTGTGTTGACGCTCTTTGCAGGAAAAACATAAGAATTCCGCAGGATATCGGCATTGTTGCGTTTGATGACTACCCGCTCTCTCAAGTAATAGAACCTCAGCTCACCATTGTGGATATCAATGTAAGGGACTTAGGCAGGCAAGCTGGTAAGTTGATAATAGACATAATCAAGCATCCCAATAAGCAAATTCAGACGTATGTAACGACTTCAAACATTGTGGAGAGAAAGTCAACCAGACGCACAAAGCAAACATAAAGCGATGAAAGGAAGGGAGTCAGGAGCCGTAGAGCATAAGTTTTAGGGTTTTTACACGAGATATTAAGGCCATTTGATGCAGAAGGAGGAAACATGGCATGAAGCGTGCTAGAGGAGTTTTAGTGTTCGTGCTGGTAATAGTTTTGTTGCTATCCATACCTGGCGCGACTGTATTTGCTCAAGAAACTGTCAATGACCTTGGTCCAGTTTCGTCCAAAGATGTCATCTATCAGATTATTACTGACCGCTTCTATGATGGCGACAGTACAAATAATATTCCGGTTGGTTTTAGTTCCAACTTATATGACGGAACTGGGGCAGACTTGAAACTATATCAAGGTGGGGATTGGGATGGCATTGTTCAGAAAATTCCTTATCTGAAAGGGATGGGCGTAACCGCTGTTTGGATTTCCGCGCCCTATGAAAATCGAGATACAGCGATAATTGATTATCAAAATGACGGGAGTTACGACACTTGGACCAGCTTTCATGGATATCATGTACGTAATTATTTTGCAACAAACAAGCATTTTGGTACTCTTAATGAGTTCAAGGATTTGCGGGATGCTCTTCATGAAAACGGCATTAAATTGGTAATCGATTTTGTTACCAATCATACAAGCCGTGAAATGAACCCAACAAACAACAACGCTCCAGAAGATGGAAAACTGTATGAGCCAGACCGCAAGGAAAATGGAGAATTTGCTTTTGATGCAAATGGAGAACCATATGACTACAACAATGACGGACTGATTGAAAACTTGATCGCTGATCCCAACAACAATATAAATGGCTGGTTCCATGGTCTTGGGGACAGAGGCAATGACTCTAGCCGATTTGGATACCGGCATAAGGATTTAGGTTCGCTTGCGGACTTCTCGCAGCAACATAGTGATGTTGTTGCATATTTGGAAGCCGCCATGCTGTTTTGGAGTGATTTGGGCGTAAATGGTATTCGCCATGATGCTACTCTTCATATGGATCCGTCTTTTGTAAAAGGCCTAAAAGATGTTGTGGATTCCAGAAAAACCGTTACTCACTTTGGGGAATTCTTTATTGGCAGACCAGATCCCAAATATGATGAATACGTTTATTTTCCCAAACAAACTGGTGTAAACAACCTTGATTTTGAGTTCTACCGAGCAGCAAGCACAACATTTGGCTCATTCTCTACTCCAATGAGCAACTTTGCCAATATGTTGGTATATACTCAGGAGGATTACGACCATCCTAATCAGACTGTAACCTTCCTAGATAATCACGATGTTACCCGCTTTGGATATACCCAAAGGAGTCAGAAAGTCTACAATGCGGCGCTTGCAGTTCTGCTGACATCAAGGGGCATTCCTACAATCTACTACGGAACGGAACAGTATGTTATACCCAGTGATGCAAGTGATGTTGCAGGAAGAGTATACATGCCCACCGAATGTGGCTTTAGTACAACAACAACAGCATACCAGCTTATAGCAACCCTATCTACCCTGCGGCGCTCAAACGATGCAATTGCATACGGCACTACAACCGTTCGCTATAGCGATGATAATGTGATGGTTTTTGAACGACAATTCTACGATGACGTAGTTGTCGTTGCAGTCAACCGACAGCCCGATAGTGCAAGCGTTATTCCTGCAATTCAAACAAATCTCCCCACCGGACAGTATTCGGATTATTTGGACGGATCCTTGTTTGGTACTGCCACGACTGTGCAGAACAATCTCATACCTTCGTTTACTATTTCTGGCGGCGGCGTTTGCGTATGGCAATACCAAGCATCCGAAGCGCCTTCCACGCCCCAGATTGGAGATGTAATCTCTACTACTGGACGTCCCGGAAATACCGTTCACATTTATGGAGATGGTTTTAGTGGGAATATCTCGGTATATTTCGGGACTACCGCTGCAACTGTTCAAAGTACAACCGCCAATAAGATTGTGGCAACTGTACCCGAGGGGGTTAATGCCGGACTCCAACCTATCACCGTGCGAAAGGGGACGGCAACTAGTAATGCAATTTACTATAATGTTCTGTCTGGAGATCAAAATCAGATAGTTTTCCATGTATCCGCTGAAACTCAACTTGGTGAGAATATCTATATAGTTGGGAACATTCCGGAACTCGGAAATTGGAATCCTGATAACTGTACGGAATCCATGCTCAACCCCAATTATCCGGAGTGGTTTCTTCCTGTAAGCGTTCCCTCTGGAACAACGATAGAATTTAAGTTTATCAAAAAAGATGCCTTAGGAAATATCACTTGGGAAAGCGGGAGCAACCGAACTGTAACATCCTCGTCTAACCCCTGTGGCGTTGTGGATACAGAAGTCTATACATGGAGAAACTAGCGCGTTGTTGTTTGTGAAGAAACCATACGGTATGGTGGGATATTAAAGATCATTGTCGATCAAGAATCAGGAGTTCATTATCTGGTGTCAAGTGGCATGTGGCTAAGCGGTATGACGCCCCTTATTGATAAAGACGGTAATCCAATCATAAAACACACATGAGGTAAAAACTATAAAAAACAGAATGTCAATCTTGTCCTTTGATCACGATGATCGCCTGGATTAACGAGCATACTGCCTAAAAAGGCAGGGGCAATGGTGAGTATGTTTTCTTCCAAAAGAATACTGAGCGCCATCACAAACGATCCCCAATGAAGCCTGAGGCTGCGGCATTTGCCGCAGCCTCTTTTGCCAGCATGTAGGGTGTCCTGATGCATATCGGGAGAGGTTCTTTCGTCTCCTGATATCACGACTGAGACGCACTTTTTAGATACCCAGCAGCTCCGCTGCGTTAGTATCGGCTTGACCTTAAACGAAGCCTTTTCTATGACGCCCTGCTCGTCGATGAGAAAGCTGCTGCGGACGATGCCCATGGAAGCCTTCTCGCAGAGCTGCTTCTTCTGCCAGACTCCGTAGGTTTGGATCGCCTGTAGCTCCGGGTCGGAGAGTAGAAGAAGTGGCAGATCGTGTTTTTGCGTAAATCTTGCGTAGGATGCCTTCGAGTCCTTACTGATGCCGATGAAACGGCGTTCTGCTTTTCAAATTCTACGTAGGCTACGGCAAAGGCACAGACCTGCCGTGTGCAGCCGGGGGCGTTGTCCTTGGGATAGAGATGTGGTTATTTCTCTCTAAAGAGCGAAACAGAGTTTAATAAAATCGATATTCCTACACATACCCACAGAGCCTTGCTCATGGTTGGCATGATATCCATCAAGCCTCCCCAATCTTCATTTAGCACACGCATCGCTCCGTCTGAATAAAACGAACATACGGTCAATGCAGTGAAAGAAATGGCTCCGAATCTAAACCATTTTTCATTCTTACTTTTAAAAGAGCAAATCAAATTGAATCCTGTAAAAATGATCGCAGAAATTCCTAAAAACAGCCACATATGTTGTCTCCTTAAATTCTCTTACCCTGCACTCCTATGAGGCATGGTTCGCAATCGTGTTGCCTGCGGACAGGAACTGCCGATGAGAGGATCGTTCGCAGCTCCTTTACCGGTTCTCCGCCAGATATTCCTCCGCATAGTGGATGGCTACCGCGCCGTCCGATACGGCGGTGACCACCTGCCGCAGCGCCTTGGTGCGCACGTCGCCCACGGCGAACACGCCGGGGATGCTGGTGCGGGTGGATTCGTCCGCGATGATATAGCCGGACTTGTCCAGCGCCAGCTCCCCTTGGAACAGCTCCGTGGCCGGGGCGCGTCCCACGCTGATGAACACGCCGTCGCAGGCAAGGTCGCGTTCTGCGCCGGTGTTGACATCTTTTAGCCGCAGCCCCGTCAGGCGGCTTTCGTGCAGCAGCGCAGAGACGGTGCTGTTCCAGCAGAATTCCACGTTGGGCGCATTTATCAGCGGCTCATGATAGACCTTCGTAGCCCGCAGGCTGTCCCTGCGGTGGATGAGATAGACCTTTTTGGCAATACGGGACAGGGCGAGGGCGTCCGCCGCGGCGGAGTTGCCGCCGCCCACCACCGCCACAGTCTTGCCCCGATAGGGCGCGCCGTCGCAGGCGGCGCAGTAGTGAACGCCCTTTCCAACAAGCGCTTCTTCGCCGGGAACGCCCAGGGGACGGGGCGTCGCGCCGGTGGGCCGGTTTCTCCGAACTGGCCAACGACGAGGCGTACT
>OKRT01000845.1_pt1 | contig 14532 bp, 13 predicted proteins | sample 1601111 | NCBI WGS metagenome assembly OKRT01 (sample SAMEA3541572, study PRJEB24748) | human gut metagenome | biome: human gut; feature: human-associated habitat; material: faeces | place: China | collected 2012 | reverse complement strand
ACATTACACTCCAGGACGGAACCAGCGTTTGCCTGAACAGCGTGCCACCAGACCTCCCCGCCGTAAAATCTCTCCGGCAGCTTTCAGTTTAGCATCATCTTCCTCACTGACCGGACCGTCTCCGGGTTGAATCTTGATGATCTCTGTATTCATATTTTTTACCTTCTGTGTTCTAATGCATTTGGGAATAGTATATCATAGATACGATAAAATGGAAAGATACTGTTTCAGGTACCGCAGAATTCCCTTATGGATCAGCCATGCAATACGATCCTGATATTCTTCATCGCAAAGCTTTTCCGCCTCCGCTTGATTTGACAAAAAGCCACACTCCACGATCACGATGGTCCCTTTGGTCTTCTTCAGAAGATAATAACTGTCGTTGGCCTTGATTTTGCGATGATTCTCCGGGTCCAGTCCCCGTACCAGCTGATCCTGAATGCCGGAAGCCAGTGTCTCGCTCCCCATACTTCCGGTATAATAAAACACCTGCGCCCCATGTACGTATTCCTCCGGATAACTGTTCTGGTGAATACTTACCGTCAAAACAGGATCGGTTTTTTCTATGATTTCTATCCTGCGTTTCATATCCTGTACCTTTTTATTGGAAGCATTTGCATCATACAATCCGTCCTCCGTCTCCCGGGTCAGCACCACTTCCACATCTTCCGCTTCCAGATATTTTTTCAGTTTTTGAGCAATCTGAAGGTTGATATCCTTTTCCGGTGCCCCATTGATGCCGATCTTCCCCGGATCGTCTCCTCCGTGTCCGGCATCGACGACCACGCAGAGTCTCCCGGAGTCATCTGCCCCCATCCCCGTCTCCCGCAAAGCATTTACCGCATGCATCGCACCAACATATTCTGCCGCTTCCCTGCCGGTCAGCGCCATCGACAGAATTAAGAGCCCTGCCATGATCAGTTTCAATGCCTTCTGTTCCATTTTTTCAGCCGCCTTATTGTATTCTATATGATTTTATATGCATTTTCCGCAGGAAATATCTTCCCGATGCAAAATCTTCCAAAATTAAGAAATCCTTTTGTTTTAACCTATTGCATCCTGTTGCCTGTTCAGCGTATAATAAACACATGAAATCGAATAGAAAAACACTTTCCGTAATCTTATTTATATTGGCCGGAATTTGTATTCTGGCAGCAATTATTCTCTTCGTGAGGGGTCACATGGAGGACCGGCACATGGAAGAATCCCTGGATGCTTTAAGACCCACTGAGTCTCCGGCAGAGACCGTTCCTTCTTCGGAACCTGAGACCATTGCAGCTGCTACGACGGAATCCGCCGCGGAAGAATCGGTTCCCGCTCCGGAAGAGGTCACCAGGGTTTCCAATCCTTACGCCGACAGCTTTCTTGCCAACGAAGACATGGGCGCATGGCTGCAGATTCCCGGCACCGGGATCGATTATCCGGTGATGTGGACTCCGAGAGATGAGAATTATTATCTGTATCGTGCTTTCGACGGCAGCGAGAATAAAAACGGCTGCCTCATATTAGATACGGACAGCTGCCTGGATCCCCTTTCCACGAATCTCATCATTCACGGTCACAACATGAAATCCGGTGCCATGTTTGGCAATCTCACGGATTATGAGGATCCGGATTTTTACGAAAATCACAAAAATATTATCCTGTACACCGAAGAATGTCAGCGCAATTACGAAGTTATTGCTGTCTTTCGTTCCCAGGTCTACCGGAAGACCGATCAGGTATTTAAGTTCTACAAATTTTTCCAGGCGGATACCCAGGAAGAATTTGATGACTTTTATAACAATATCAAGCAGTTATCCCAGTATGATACCGGTGTTACCGCACAGTTCGGGGATCATTTTCTGACACTGTCTACCTGCGTGTATCACGTAGAGCAGGGCCGGTTTGTAGTCGTTGCCAAGGAAACGGACCCCGGCGATCACTACCTTCCCATACAGGAATAACCAACAATCTATCAGGAGGATTTTCTTATGAAAAAACTGAAAAAAATCGTTACACTGCTTACGCTTGCAGCTGTGTGCCTGACTGCTCCCGCATTCGGCAAGATCACAGCCAAAGCAGCAGAACCCAACACCTATGTTCTGAACTTTTCCACCTCCAAAGGTGAATGGCGCTTCAAGCCTGCATCCTCATGGTCCGAAGAAGTTCAGGACCGCGAGCTTTACTATATGATGCAGGACATCAAAGACGGTGACTACATCGTAGTCCAGAATGATGTTGACTGTAACCCTCTGAACCTGAATGTTCCCGTACGTCTGGGTAACCTGACGATCAAGAACAGTGTCAAGACTCCTGTCATCACCGCAAAAGGTTATGACAATGTCTATGTTCTGGACGGTACTACCGCGGCAATTAACGGTGATGTATCTCATGCCTATGTATACGGTGGTGCTCGCGTTAATTTCAATAACAACGTTGACACTCTGGAAATGTACGGCTACGGCAGTGAATACAACAATCTGCATGCCTATATCACTGTTGTCGGTACGGTAAATCATCTGTCTGCCAAAGACGGTCAGACCATGGAGACTTATTATGACTACTATAATTTTGCAGCCAATAAGCTGTACACCGAGGATGGCGCCTTAAGAACCGATGCACAATATTACAGCAAGACCGCTCCCGCTGCCGCCACCGAAGCTGCACAGCCTGCTGCAACTGCTCAGCCCGCTGCAACTGCTCAGCCCGCTGCAACCGCTCAGCCCACCGCTTCCTCTTCCGCATACGATGATGTGCCCAAGACCGGTGAAAGCGCTCTTGCTATTTATCTGTTGGGTGCCGCAGTTCTCTGTGTTGTATCCGGATATGCACTTCGTAAGAAAAACGCATAATTACATTATAAGAGCACAAAATGCCTGGCCAAAACGGCCAGGCATTTTATATTGCTTATTATTGCAGGTAGGCGTTGATCAGTTCCCAGGCTGCCTGTGTTCCGTAGCCGAGTCTCCATACTGCCACACCACCGATATTCTTGGTAGTCATCATATTCAGCTTCACAGCGATGGATTCCGCATCCTCCAGCCAGATCTGATAATTTACGCTACCGGAAGTCCATTCCGCATAATTCTGGCAGGTCACTTCATCCCATTCTGCACTCACGCCTGCTTTACTCATGAAGTCTGCTTCATTGCGCATTGTGATATATTCGTCTGTCACATCCGTTCCTTCCGTCTTCCACAGGATCGTATAGAAGGGAAGTGCATTCACTACTTTATTCGCCGGTACTTCCTGAAGCGTTCTATCCAGTCCGTCCGATACATAGCTGATGCTTGCAACACTTCCGGGATCCTTGCTTCCGTGCCAGTGCTCATCATATCCCATGATGATCACATAATCCGCAACTTCTCCCTGAATATCCAGGCGATAGTAGTCATTGAAATTAAAAGGTACATAATTATCGATTGACAGTACCAATCCCTTATTGCGGCACTCTATCGACAGTTCTCTTAAGAACTCCACATAATGCGGTCCGCAGTCACTGCTCAGCTGTTCGAAATCCACGTTAATCCCGTCAAGTCCCAGTCCCACTGCCGTATCCGTCACATTTTTCACCAGGTTCTGTCTGGCCGTGGTGGATGACAGCATATTCAATGTACTGATAGATATGCCGTTTTCATTCGCATAATTAAAATTATCCAGCACACCCCACACCTGCAGTCCCATCTGATGGGCGGTCGTTACATAACCCGCTGTTGCAAAGCTTCGGAACGCTCCGTTTTCATCCGTCATACTGAACCAGGTAGGTGCGATCACGTTCATTCCTTTCGTGCCGGACACCATAGAGTATAAGGTATCATTACCTGCGACACCTCCTATGGAATGCCAGCCGAGGCAGATCTTGCTGTCTGCGGTAAGGGATGTATACTCCGGTGCCTGATAATCTGTCACCGGTGTTTCCATCTCCTCCGTGATCTCACCCAGGCGTTTATTTTCCACATATCCGATGACTGCATCCGCTGTCTTTACCTTACTCCAGGTCTCCATCTGTTCCAGTATCTCAAGGGTATCTCCCTTGACTGCCTGTGTCAGGATCGGGCTCTTTACGCCGCCTCTCAGCCGGACTGCGGTATCCTTTTTCAGCTGTGCTACCTGCCTGGTTCCCCATTCGGTATTGACCTGTACATGTCTGTCATAACATTCATAGGAATAATTCGTAAACAGTTTTACATAGTCAGCTGCCACATATACGTTATCTCCGTCCGCGAAGCTGATCACATAACCGGCTTCCTGTGTTCCTTCCGTTGTCGTATATGCAGTCTCTCCGAATGTTGTCCGGATCACTTCTGTCGGAGTAGCATATAACAACAGATTCTCTGTCATATCCGCATAAAATACTTCGTTCAAATATTTATGAACAGTTGCCAGGTCGAAATAGCACACACCGTCTTTGATCAGTGCCTGTTCCTCCACCATTTCATTCTGTAAAATAATGGCACTCCTGTCGTTCTCTGACACCTGATAGAATTCATTCCAGTCGGCTTCTTCCTTGCTGTAGGAATATTTATCCAACAGCACTTTGCCCAGTGCGCAGCCACCGATCACAAGGATCAGCAGGATCGCCACGATCACCGGTAATACTTTTTTCTTCATATGTGCTCCCATCCGCAGGGGATTCCCCGCATTGTTCTTGCCTCTTCTTTCGTTCCGTCCGTCTCCCGGCAGAACAGTCTTATTCTATCACAATTCCCGCATATAATACAAGGAACAATACTCATTCAGTCACACACTGCAGGACACAGCCAGAGAGGCAATCCCATTTTGCGGTCCCGCAGCGTATGTTCCTTCCCCTCTGACCGTTCCGGCCATACGGGCGCTGACACCTCCTAAATGACAGTTCCGGGCCATCCACAGCAGCTTTGGACCAAAAGTATTCGTGAAACACTTATCCCTCTGCTGCGTTTTCCGGTACTTGTATGAATATAAATGCCTCTGACGGTACTTCTTTAAGGTAGTTCAAATAAAACATTGGAATTATGATTGTGAAAAATTTCGTTGAAATATTATGACCAGACACGTATACGCCTGTAAGACATCTCCATACTATATTTTACAAAACAATAAATACTCTCCATCGTTTTGTGAATACAAATAAAAATGGGATGAAACGGAACGAATCGTTCCTCGTAAATCAACAAGAAAATAAGAAATCCGTCAGCCTCCTCTCCGTACCGGAGTATCAGAGGCATCTATAGGTGAGATTATATACTGTAATGTCTTGTTTGACAAGCTCTTTTATTAAATTTTTTTAAACTGTGAAAGGCTTCTATTGACTAAAATATAGGGAAAGTATAAGCTATATACCATACCAATGCGAAGGCAGAAAGGAAGTGTTGTCGCATGAAAATAGAAAAAGTAAATGAAAATCAGATTCGCTGCACGCTGACCCGCGAGGATCTCGCCAGCCGCGAATTAAAAATAAGTGAGCTTGCCTACGGTACGGAAAAGGCAAAATCCCTATTCCGTGACATGATGCAGCAGGCCAATTTTGAATTTGGCTTTGAAGCCGAAGACATCCCTCTGATGATCGAGGCCATCCCGCTGAATGCGGACTGCATCGTGCTGATCATTACCAAAGTAGAAGACCCGGATGAACTGGATACCCGCTTTTCCCGTTTTGCTCCTTCCGTTACGGAAGAAAGTGATGAGGACAGTGATGAGAGCACTGCAGACGAGGTTCTGGATCTGTTCCGCCGTATCCAGAGCGAAGACAATACCGCAAACGCTCCCGAAGCTCCTTCCGTGTCCGCTCCCGAGGAGAGTGACAGTGTACGTTCCCGCCTGTTCCGTATGGAATCTCTGAAACAGGTGATCAATGCGGCAGTAATAGCCGGAAGCCATTATCATGGGCTCAGCACTCTGTATCACGAAGAGGGTACCGACGGGTATTATCTGATCCTGACGCAGGGCGAAGAAGATCGCGAGGTCTTCGACCGTGTCTGCAATGTCATCTCTGAATACGGTATTCCCAAGCGTTCCACACCGGCAAGCCTTACTTTTCTTGAGGAACATTGTTCCACACTGATCGCCGAACATGCTTTACAGCGTCTTTCTAATACTTCAATGTAACAACAGATTGTAACATTCAGGAGAGTTCCCACTCTGTGGGGACTTTCTTATTTTTATGGTTGTTTTATACCTGTCTCTCCCAGCGAGAGTCTGTAGAAAAGAAGCTGGGAAACGCGTAACTTGAAAATATAGTCTTATTCGCATATAATAAAATTTAATACATGAATTGCTCCGTTGCAATGTAGCTTACGCAATTCCATACACATTCGGAATTACAAAGGATCAAAACGCCGGTTACAGTGGAAAGGATGTACACGATATGATTTCCGACGAAGAATTATACCGACAATATTTAAGCGGCGATGAAACAGGGCTGGAAGAATTGATAAGAAAATACGACAATCCACTGACCTTATACATCAACGGCTATCTGCATGACATTCACGAGGCGGAGGACCTGATGATAGAAGTATTTTCCTACCTGTTCGCCAAAAGGCCCCATATCCGGGATGGCGGATTCAGGGCTTACCTGTATAAAGCTGCGCGCCATTTAGCTTTGCGCCATAAAAGCATCCGGCGACATCACTTCTGTCTTGATGATCTGACCAAAGAGCCGGAAGGTGGGAAACTGGTGGATGAGGTGATCCGGACAAAAGAACGAAATCAGATTCTGCATTTATGCATGGGTGAACTGCATCCGGATTACAGAGAAGCTCTTTATCTGACCTATTTTGAGGGTATGAGTTACCGGCAGGTCGCTGAAGTTATGGGAAAAAGCGTGAAGCAGATCACTAATATAATGTACCGGGGAAAAGAGCGTCTGCGGGGATTATTGGAACGGGAGGGAATAACAAATGCGGAGTCATGAGGAACGGATCGCAGAAGTCCGACGAAGGATTACAGAAAAAGAACGACAAAAAAAACGAAAACAGCGGCGGATCGTTGCTATTTCCTGCATAGCGGCATGCCTTGCTGTGATCTTCGGGGCTTCCTTTGTCATGTCCGGGATTTCCAGACAAATGGTGCCGGGGAACTCCTCCGGATATGAAACGGCGGCAACGATCCTCGGCGGAGGTGCTGCACCTGAATATATCATAATAGGGGTGCTTTCATTTCTTCTCGGCGTATGCGTGACGATCCTGTGTTTTCGTGTCCATCTGCTGGACAAAGAAGATCAGGCAGAGCAGAGGGGGGACCGCGCCAATGGAATTGATCATTAATCTTTTGCAATTTTTCGTTACCATGCTGGGCTTCTGTCTGAGCGGCATTCGTTTTCTGAGACATCGGACACTGTCATATTTTCTGCTGATTTGCTTTTATGGCTGTTTCGCACTGGGTTCCCTGTACTGGACATTGTATCTGTTATTGTTTTCCGAAACACCACGGATCTTTTATGTATCGGAATTCGGCTGGGTCTCCAGCGTTATTTTTCTCTATCTCCTACAATATACTCTCTCCTCCCCGGAGGAAAGAAGCTTTTCCTGTCGGAAATCCCTGCTGGCTCCGCTGATCGGAGTTCCGTTGTGCGCATTTTACTGTACCTTTGGTGACATTCTCTCCAACCTGCTCTGGTGCGGCATGATGATCCTTGTCTCCTATCGTTCCATCCACGGTCTTGTCTACGCAGAGACACAGACGGGAAAAGGACGGAACCTGCGGTATTTTCACATCGGAATCCTCTGCTATGTTGCGGTAGAATACGCTCTGTGGACCTCCGGCTGCTTCTGGCCGGGCGACTCTATCTTCAGTCCCTATTGCTGGTGTGATCTTCTGCTGACGTTCTGCCTTTTCGGGTTGCTGCCTGCCACAGGAAAGGCGGTGCGGACATGACCTATATTGAAAATGTATTTATCTGTATGGCCTCACCCCTGTTGATCGCCGCCCTGTGCATGGGTAGGCGGCAGGCCAAATTCTTTCTGTGCTGCCTTGCAGGAATGGGGGCATGCCTGCTCTCTGCTTACATCAATACCTTCTTTGCCGCTCTTTACGCAGCAGATACGATTGCCGTCACCGCAGAGATCGCACCTGTGGTAGAAGAAGTGATGAAACTCCTGCCGTTACTCTTTTATCTTCTTGTATTTGAGCCTGAACCGGTGCCAATAAAAAATGCTGCCATCATCGTTGCACTTTCCTTTGCCACCTTTGAAAATGTCTGCTATCTGATTCAAAACGGAGCCGGACATTTTTCCTTTATCTTTTTCCGGGGCATTGGAACGGGTGCCATGCACGTGATCTGTGGTGCCATCGTCGGCGGTGGACTGGCATATGTATGGCAGCGCACCTGGCTGAAGATCGCCGGAACCTGCGGTCTGCTCGGGGCAGCCATCACTTTTCATGCAATTTATAATCTTCTGATCGCCTATGGCGGTGCGATACAGTATATCGCATACATTCTGCCTGTGCTGATCCTGACGGTGGGAAAACTGATTGTCCGCCTGCCCCAGAGTCACAACTGAATCCTGTCTTTTGCGGAGCTGCTGTCGGCAGCTCCTGTTTTTTTCAAAAAATTTGATTTTCAGGTGAGAGTTTTTTCGCTTTTTTGTACCTAATTAGATGAAGGGCATATGTATTTTATGACTTTACTTTCCGAAGGGAGGTTTTCAACAATATGTATGATACAGAAAAGCGGGTCGAACTGGTGAAAAAACGGGTGCATGAAAAATATCGCCGGAAGAAGCGCCGCGGGATCTGCCGGCTGTCTGCCCTGTGCACAGCATTGTCTGCGTTCCTTGTGGGAACGGTGCACACAGCAGCCGGCCAGACGCAGATCACCGCCCGGGGAATGTACGGCTCTATCCTGCTACATGAAGACGCCGGCGGTTATGTGCTGGTGGGGGTAATTTCTTTCTCCACAGCAGTCATGATCACTGTGCTGTGTATCAGACTCCGGGAAAGAGAACACCGCGGACAAGGCACGGGAAAAGGAAACGCATCACAACAACGGGAGGGAAAAAATAAATGAAAAAACAAAGAAGACGGATCTATGCGGCGCTGCTTTGCAGTTCCATGGTACTTTCTCTGGTCTCCACGCCGGTATCGGCAGCAGAAACCGGACATCTGACGAATCCCCCGACATCCACAGAGGAGCTGAGTTCCCCAGAAAGTATATCGGGAAATGAAGCGGCAGCGATTCTGAACGGACTGTACGCAGCACTGCCGGTAGCAAACGGTGTGAAAGAGGTGGCGACAGCCGAGGAACTGACGGCCGCACTGGCAGATAGCAGTGTTGTCAAAATCACACTTGCAGAAAATATTTATATCGGCAGCACCCTGACGGTCAACCGCGCTGTGACGCTGGATTTGAACGGTAATGTACTGAAAATGAACGGCAGCGGCAGCGTAATCAGGGTGGAATCAGGCGGCAATCTGACAATTCAGGACAGCAACACATCCACACCACACAAATTTACCCCGGGCGGTGACGGCTTATGGGGGCTGGACGAAACCGGCGGCTCGGAAATTGTCTACGGCGGCATTATCACCGGTGGCACAGGAATGCCTCCTGGCGTCAATTACTCCGAGGGCGGCGGTGTGTATGTCTCCGCGGGTGCTGCACTCACCATGAACGGCGGCAGCATTGTCGGCTGTAAGGCCGGAAGTGGAGGCGGTGTATGCATTGATTATGATTATACGGCACAAAAAGCAAGCGAGTTCATTATGAACGGAGGCAGCATCATCGGCTGCACTGCTTCCTCTGGAGGCGGTGTACTGATCCGTTCGGGATGCAGGTTCACAATGAATTCCGGCTCCGAGATTCGCTGCTGCACCGCAGAAAATGGCGGCGGGGTAACCATCAGCGCTTCGCCTTCTCTGTCCGGTACGTTCACTCTGGCCGGCGGAAAAATCCATAAATGTAAGGCTTATGTCGCAAATAATTTTCTTTCCCACGGCGGCGGCATTAACAACGACGGAGAATTTCTCATGGAAAGCGGTTGTATTGAAAACTGCACATCCCCATCCCAAAGAGACGATGATAAGAGCAACGGGGTATACAACAATGGTAAGCTGTTCATCTTGCGCGGCGGTACCATTGACGGCAATATAACAAATAATACTACGCTGAACGCGGACGGCGGCACCGTCAACGGAGAGTTGACGAACAATGACCAGATCACCGGCGAAGACTTGAATCGCAGTACTACATTTAACAATAAAGTGACCAACAACGGCACCATCCGGAAGGGCACATTCACGAATGAGGTCATAAATGAGAGCAGTGGTACCATTAACGGCGGCACATTTACCGGCACAGTTGAGAACAAGGACGGAACAATTTCAGGCGGTGATTTCAGCAAAGCCACCCTGAACGGTATGCTCGTGATCACTTTTGAACCGAACAACGGAGAGCCGGTCATCACACGGGAAGTGAATTGGAGCAAGGACGGAGCGGCACTCACCGCCCCCGCTTCCACCAATGAGGGGCATAGTCTTGACGGCTGGTATTATGATAACAACGGTACGGAAACAAAATGGAACTTTGACACGGATACAGTCAAATGCACTATGACCCTCAAGGCAAAATGGGAACTCTCCACCTATTCCGTAACGTTGCAGACAGACGGCGGTACGATTGCCAGCGGAAAAGAAGTAACCGGCTACACTTACGGCACCGGGGCAGTTCTTCCGACCGCCAATGATATGACCCGCGAGGGATACCGCTTTGACGGCTGGTACGCGGACAGCAGTTTTTCCGGCTCTCCCATTACAGAGATCTCTGCTACCGAAACGGGAAATAAAACATTCTATGCAAAATGGACGAAGAACACGACTCCCATCATTCCCGGTAACGACACCAACAATATTGCAGAGCAATATAAGACTGACGACAGCGGCTCCGGAGAACAGACTGACCTTGATGTCCCCGCTCCTGTCGTGAAAAACACCACCTCTTATTTGACCTATACCGTACAGGCGGGGGACACTCTCTGGAAAATCGCCAGAAAATACAGTTGCTCCGTAGCTGGGATCGTGGCAGCCAACAGTGATCGGATCAAGAACCCGAACCGGATTCACGCCGGCTGGCAGCTTAAGATTCCCCAAAGCGGAGCGCCTATCACAGGCGGCACTCCCGATGCTGTTCTGCCTGAGAATAAGAAAAGTGGGAGATACATCGTCAGACAGGGCGACACCCTCTGGGCAATTGCCAGAAAGTACGGCTGCTCCGTGGCCGAGATCATCTCCCTGAACTGGGAACTGATCCGCGACCCTGCTCTGATTTATTCCGGCTGGGAACTGAAAGTACCACAGAATTAGCCTCCCCTGAAAGAATCTACCGGGCCAGTCATACTTCATAATGTCGGATTGAATATTTTATCTAAGGGAAAAAACGAAAAAATAGACGGCCAGAGGCCGATGATCTGAGTTCCTTGAATTCTTTAGATTTCTCAAATCCGCGCAATCGGCGGACACATTTCGATTGCGCGGAAATCTGAGCTATGAAATTCCATAAATACTTTGTTTCACCTGTGTGCCCCGGTCAGGTGATGTTTCCAAAACAGACATACAAAGCTTACAGCTCCTCGATCACTTTCATAAGCTCATCTACATCAATGCCATGTACCATAGCTGCCTCTTCCAGGGTCTCTCCCTGTGAAGCAGGGCATCCCAGGCAATGCATTCCTGCATCGAGGAGTACGGGAGCTACTTCAGGATTGGCACGTAAGATCTCGCCAATGGTCATGTCTTTTGTTACTCCGGTCATATCGGTCTCCTTTCTGCCGTATAAGGCTTTTTTAGTATAATACTTTCCCCAAAAGATTACAAGAATATTCTTGTACATCAGCATTTGTTCCTCCCCCGGGATCAGCTCTGCCGCAAACCACATTCATAAAAGCATTTGCTTCACAAATGGCGCCGCTTCGTAGCTCACATTTATTTCATGTTGGTGCGCTTTGTCCATGAAAAAGAGGTTTTCGTGCTTTGTGCGCAAGCGCCCTCACCAGGGGATAGTCTTTTTATGTCAGAGCTGATGTACAAAAGCGCGTACATTACCTAAAACTGTTGACACTTACCCTTGTCAGGTAGTACACTTTTATCGTAAAGAAACAGCTTGGGACGCCAGCGCAACTGGTACTCTCAGTTGATAATATTAATTGTTTTTACTAGAAGGAGGTAAATTTTCATGGCAGAAGCATGGAGAGGCTTTAAAAGAGATGGCCACTGGGATGTAGACGTCAATGTACGTAACTTCATCCAGACCAACTACACTCCGTATGATGGAGATGAGAGCTTCCTGGAGGGACCTACCGAAGCAACTGATAAGCTTTGGGGCAGACTTCAGGAGTTACAGAAGGAAGAGCGTGAGCATAACGGCGTTCTGGAATGCGAAACAGAGATCGTATCCAGTCTGACCGCTTATGGCCCTGGCTATATTGATGAATCTATGAAGGATCTGGAGCAGATCGTTGGTCTGCAGACAGACAAGCCTTTAAAGAGAGCATTCATGCCTTATGGTGGTATTAAGATGGCTCAGCAGGCAGCAAGCACCTATGGCTACGAAGTAAATGAAAAATATGACAAGATCTTCAATGAGTATCACAAGACTCACAACCAGGCAGTATTTGATGCTTATACCGATGAAATGAAGGTTGCTCGTCATACCCATATCGTTACCGGTCTTCCCGACACCTATGGTCGTGGACGTATCGTAGGCGACTACAGAAGAGTTGCTCTGTATGGTATCGATTTCCTGATCGAGCAGAAAAAGAAGGATAAGAAGAACTGCGGTACCGGCGTTATGACCGAGGAAATCATTCGTCTGAGAGAAGAGATCGCTGATCAGATCAAGGCTCTGCAGGGAATGAAGGAAATGGCTAAGATCTACGGCTACGATATTTCCGGTCCCGCTACCACCGCTAAGGAAGCTATCCAGTGGTTATACTTCGGTTACCTGGCAGCTATCAAGACCCAGAACGGTGCAGCTATGTCCGTTGGACGTATCTCTACTTTCCTGGACATCTATATTGAGAGAGACTTAAAGGAAGGCACCCTGACCGAGAAAGAAGCTCAGGAGCTGATCGACCATATGACCATGAAGTTCCGTATGGTTAAGTTCGCTCGTATTCCTTCTTACAACCAGCTGTTCTCCGGTGACCCCGTATGGGCTACTCTGGAAGTTGGTGGTATCGGCATGGACGGCCGTCATATGGTTACCAAGAACGACTATCGTTTCCTGCATACTCTGGAGAACATGGGACCCAGCCCCGAGCCGAACCTGACTGTTCTGTACTCCAGCGCTCTGCCTGATAACTTTAAGAAGTACGCAGCTAAGATTTCTGTGAATACTTCTTCCATCCAGTACGAGAACGATGACGTTATGAAGCCTATCTGGGGTGATGACTACAGCATCTGCTGCTGCGTATCCGCTACTCAGACCGGTAAGGAGATCCAGTTCTTCGGTGCTCGTGCTAACCTGGCTAAGTGCTTACTGTACGCTATCAACGGTGGTAAGGATGAGAAGCATTTGGACAAGGACGGCAAACATATGCAGTGTGGTCCTGAAATCGCTCCTATCACTTCCGAGTACCTTGATTTCGACGAAGTTATGCATAAATATGACATCATGCTTGACTGGTGTGCATCTCTGTATGTTAACATCCTGAACCTGATCCACTACATGCATGATAAGTACTACTACGAAGCAGCTGAGATGGCTCTGATCGATACCGATGTAAGAAGAACCTTCGCAACCGGTATTGCAGGTCTGTCCCATGTAGCTGACTCCCTGTCCGCTATCAAGTATGCTAAGGTTAAGGTTATCCGTGATGACCAGGGTTGTGCTGTAGACTTCAAGATCGAAGGCGACTTCCCTAAGTACGGTAACGATGATCCCAGAGCTGATGAATTCGCTGTATGGCTGCTGAAGACCTTCATGGAGAAGATCAAGAAGAACCACACCTACAGAAATTCTGAGCCTACCACTTCCGTACTGACCATTACCTCTAACGTTGTATATGGTAAGGCTACCGGTGCTCTGCCCGATGGTAGAGCAGCTTACACACCGTTCGCTCCCGGTGCATCACCTTCCTACGGTGCTGAGAAGAGTGGTCTGCTGGCTTCTCTGAACTCTGTAGCTAAGCTGCCTTATGAGTATGCTCTGGATGGTATCTCCAATACCCAGACTATGGCTCCTTCCGCTCTTGGTCACAACCTTGACGAGCAGAAAGAAACTCTGGTACGTGTAATGGATGGTTACTTCGATCGTGGTGCTCATCACCTCAACGTTAACGTATTCGGTACCGAGAAGCTGTTAGATGCACAGGCTCATCCTGAGAAGCCTGAGTACGCTAACTTCACCATCCGTGTATCCGGTTATGCTGTTAAGTTCATCAGCCTGACCAAGGAGCAGCAGGATGATGTTATCGCAAGAACCTGCCATAAGAGTCTGTAATTCTTACAGGTTTTGAGATAATTGATGTATATGGGGCCGGGCAGTAATGTCCGGTCCCTTTTTGGATATACTATTCGTATGGTCTTCTGCGGGCACTGCCGCTACGTGCGCAAGACGAATATGTACATCATGCG
>OKRT01000837.1_pt1 | contig 14606 bp, 9 predicted proteins | sample 1601111 | NCBI WGS metagenome assembly OKRT01 (sample SAMEA3541572, study PRJEB24748) | human gut metagenome | biome: human gut; feature: human-associated habitat; material: faeces | place: China | collected 2012 | reverse complement strand
CCTGCGGGGGGCGTTTCTCGCGGGCGGCAGCGTGACCGCCCCGAGCAAGAACTACCACCTCGAGCTCATCACGGCGCACGCGAGCGTCAGCCGCGAGACGGCCGCCCTGCTCACGGAGCTGGGCTTTGCCGCGCGCAGCATCGACCGCGGCGCGAACACCGTGCTCTATTTCAAGAAGTCCGAGGCCATCGAGGACTTCCTGACCAAGATCGGCGCGCCCTGCGCCGCCATGGACATCATGTCCGCCAAGGTGGAGAAGTCCATGAACAACTCCATCAACCGCAAGGTCAACTGCGACACCGCCAACGCCGACAAGGTCGTCGCCGCGGCGCAGGAGCAGATCGACGCCATCCGCCGCATCGAGCGCGACTACGGGCTCGACGTGCTGCCGGAAAAGCTGCAGAGCGCGGCGCTGCTGCGCATTGCCAATCCCGAGGCCAGCCTGGCCGACCTCGCCACGCTCTCGTATCCGCCGGTGACGAAGAGCTGCCTGAACTACCGGCTGAAAAAACTCATGGAATTTCACATGGACGACTGAAAGGAACGCACGATGGGGTTTGCACACCTGCACGTACATAGTGAATACAGCCTGCTCGACGGCGCGTGCCGCATCGGGCCGCTCATCGAGCGCGCCAAGGAGCTGGGCCAGACCGCGCTGGCGATCACCGACCACGGTGTCATGTACGGCGCGGTCGCTTTTTACAAGGCGGCGGTCGCTGCCGGCATCCGGCCGATCATCGGCTGCGAGGTCTATGTCGCCCCGCGCGGCATGACCGACCGCGTCCACGGCGTGGACGATGCCTACACGCACCTGATCCTGCTCTGCCGCGACGAGACGGGCTACCACAACCTGTGCTATCTCGTGTCGGCCGCGTTCGAGCGCGGGTTTTACGGCAAGCCGCGCATCGACTGGCCGCTGCTGCACAAACATGCAGACGGTCTCATCTGCCTGAGCGGCTGCGTGGCGGGCGACATTCCGCGCGCGGTGCTGCGGGGAGATTATGAGGCGGCCAAGGCACGCGCCATGGAGCTGCAGGAGCTCTTCGGTGAGGGGAACTTCTACCTTGAGCTGCAGAACCACCACATGACCGACGAGGCGCGCGTGCGTGCGGCGCTGCTGCGCATCCACCGCGAGACGGGCATCCCCCTCGCGGCGACGAACGACGTACACTATATTAAAAAGCAGGACGCCTACGATCAGGACGTGCTGCTGTGCATCCAGACCGGGCAGACGCTCGACAGCCCGGACCGCCTGCGCTTCCCGAACGACGAGTTTTACCTCAAGAGCGAGGCCGAGATGCACGCGCTCTTTGACGAATATCCCGACGCGGTGGAAAACACGCAGCGCATCGCTGACCGGTGTCATTTCGACTTCACGTTCGGCCACTACCACCTGCCGCGCTTTCTGCTGCCGGAGGGGGAGACGGACGCGGACGCCTATCTCACGAAGCTGTGCGCGCGCGGCTTTGAGAAACGCTACGGCGACCGGCCGGAGGTGCGAAAGCGTCTGGATTATGAGCTCAACATGATCCGGCGCATGGGCTTTGTGGACTACTTTCTCATCGTGAGCGATTTCATCGGCTACGCCAAGGCCCAGCACATCCCCGTCGGGCCGGGGCGCGGCAGCGCTGCCGGCAGCGTCGTGTCCTACTGCCTCGGCATCACGGACGTCGACCCCGTGCAGTATAACCTCTACTTCGAGCGCTTTCTCAACCCCGAGCGCGTAAGCATGCCGGATATCGACGTGGACTTTTGCGTGCAGCGGCGCGGGGAAGTGATCGACTACGTGATCCGCAAATACGGCGCCGACCACGTGGCGCAGATCGTCACGTTCGGCACGATGGCCGCGCGCGCGGCAGTGCGCGACGTCGGCCGGGTCATGAACATGACCTACGCCGAGGTGGACGCTGTGGCCAAGGCCATCCCCGGCGGCATCAACACCACGCTCGACGAGGCGCTGCAGCAGTCGCAGACGCTGCGCGCCATGTATGACGGGGACGACCGGCTGCACCAGCTCATCGACACGGCCCGCGCCATCGAGGGCATGCCGCGGCATGCGTCCACGCACGCGGCGGGCGTGGTTATCACGGAGCAGCCGGTGTGCGCCTACGTGCCGCTGGCGAGCAACGACGGCGCGCTCGTGTGCCAGTTCCAGATGACGACGCTCGAGGAGCTGGGGCTGCTGAAGATGGACTTTCTCGGCCTGCGCAACCTCACCGTGCTCGAGGACGCGGCGCGGCAGGTGCGCCGCCGCGAGCCGGGGTTTCAGGTCGAGCGCATCCCGCTCGACGATAAGAAGACGTTTGACATGCTCGCCGCCGGGCGCACCGTCGGCGTGTTCCAGCTCGAGAGCGCGGGCATCACGGCCGTGTGCATGGGGCTGCGCCCGCGCAGCATCGAGGACATCACCGCCGTCATCGCGCTCTACCGCCCCGGGCCGATGGAGAGCATCCCGCGGTTTCTCGCCTGCTCGGCGCACCCGGAGCGCATCACCTACAAGCACCCTCTGCTCGAGCCGATCCTCGCCGTGACCTACGGCTGCATCGTCTATCAGGAGCAGGTCATCGAGATCTTCCGGCAGCTGGCCGGGTTCTCGCTCGGCCAGGCGGACATGATCCGCCGCGCCATGTCGAAGAAAAAAGAGGCCGTCATCACGGCCGAGCGCGCTGCGTTCGTGCACGGCGACCCGGAGCGGAATATCCCCGGCGCGGTGGCGCGCGGCGTGCCGGAGCAGACGGCCAACGAAATTTACGACGAGATCCTCGCCTTTGCAAGCTACGCCTTCAACAAGGCGCACGCCGTGTCCTACGCCATCGTGTCCTACCGCACGGCGTACATGAAGCGCAACTACCCGCACGAATACATGGCAGCGCTTTTGACCTCCGTGCTCGACAACACGCCGAAGGTCACGGAGTACATCGCCGAGTGCCGCGAGCTGGGCATCCGCCTGCTGCCGCCGGACATCAATGCGTCCGACGCCGACTTCACCGTCGAGGAGGGTGATCTGCGCTTCGGCCTTGTGGCCATCAAGGGCGTGGGGCGCGGACTCATCCAGGCGCTCATGCGCGAGCGGGAGATCGGCGGGCCGTTCACGGCGTTTGACGAGTTCTGCCGCCGCATGAACGGGCACGACCTCAACCGCCGCGCCGTCGAGAGCCTCATCCGCGCCGGGTGCTTCGACCGCATGGGCTACAAGCGCAAGGCGCTCATGCAGTCGGTCGACCGCGTGCTGGGCGGCGCGGCGAGCGAGAGCCGCATGAACCTCACCGGCCAGATGAACCTCTTCAGCGCGCCGGACGACGGGGGCCAGCCCGCCGACACGACGCAGCTCGTGCTGCCGGACGTGGAGGAGTTCACGCGCGCGGAGCTCATAGCCATGGAGCGCGAGACGACGGGGCTGTACCTCACCGGCCACCCGATGGACGACTACCGCGCGCTCGCGCAGCAGGCCAAGGCCGCGCCCATGGGCGACATTCTCGCAAGCTTCCACGCCCCGGCCACGGCCGCGCACCGCTACCGCGACGGGCAGCGCGTCGTGCTGGCCGGTATCTGCACCGCCAGCCGCGAGCGCGCCACGCGCAAGAACACCCGCATGGCCTACCTCCAGCTCGAGGACGACAGCGGCAGCATGGAGGTGCTCGTGTTTTCGCCCGCGCTCGATGCCTGCCGCGACCTGCTGGCGCAGGAAACCCCCGCGCTGTTCGTGGCCGGGCGCATCTCGACACGGGATGAATCCGACCCGCAGCTCGTGGCGGACAAGGTCCTGCCGCTGACGGAGCAGGGGCTCGAGACCCTGCGCACGCCGCCGCGCCGCGACCCGCCGCCGCGGCCCGAGCCGCCGAAGCGTCACCGGCTCTGGGTGCGGCTGCCGGATAAGGACCACCCGGCCGTGAAGCGCATCGAGCTCATCCTCGAGATGTTCCCCGGCGACGAGCAGCTCGTGCTCGTGTTTGAGGACACGGGCCGGCGCGCCGCGGCCCGCTGCGTCGTGCACCCCGCGCTCGTCGAGGAGCTGCGCGAGCTGGCAGGGCCGGGCAACGTCGCCGTCACGGAGGAGAAAAGCCGTTGACGCGCTGGGCATTTTATGGTATCATGAACGTTAATTTATCTCCCGTCCGGATAGGCACCGGCCGGGGGAGGTATTCAGGAGTGTGATGATCCGCAATGGACGCTGGCCCTAAGCAGGATTTATGGAATATTTTGCCTGTTATCATCGTGCTGCTCCTTGGCGCGGCCTATTTCGCCGTCATGGAGACAGCGTTTGCATCCGCGAGCCGCATCCGGCTCAAAGCCGCCGCTGACCACGGCAACCGCCGCGCCGAGCAGGCGCTGTATGTGCTCGACCACTTCGATCAGGCGATCACGACGCTGCTGATCGGCACGAACATTCTGCACCTGACGATCGCAACGCTCGTGACCGTGGCCGTGCAGCGGCAGTGGGGCATGTGGGCCGTCACCGCCGGCACGCTCGTCACGACCGTGGTCGTGTTCTTCGCAGGCGAGATGCTGCCGAAGAGCATCGCCAAGAAATACGCCGAGCGGCTGGCCATGCGCACGGCGCGCTCACTGCGGTTTTTCATGGTGCTCTTCAAGCCCCTGTCGGCCCTGCTCACCGCCTTCGGCAACGCCGTCGCCCGCCGCGTACAGAGCGAGCCCGCCGTGACCGTGACGGAGGATGAGCTGGCCGACATCATCGAGAACATGACCGACGACGGGGAGCTGACCGCCGAGCGCGGCGAGCTCATGAGCTCGGCCCTGTCGTTTGCCGACGTGCCGGTCGAGAGCGTCATCACGGCGCGCGTGGACGTCGCCGCCGTGGACGTGGACGATCCCCCGGAGGAGATCCTCGCCTACGTGCGCGAGCAGCGCCACAGCCGTCTGCCCGTGTATGCCGACAGCATTGACAATGTGATCGGCATCCTGCAAATCCGCAAGTACATCAAGGCGTGCATTGCCGCCGGCGGCAAGGCCGTGGACGTGCGCCCCCTGCTCGACGAGCCCGTGTTCGTGCACCAGAGCACCCTCATCGCCGAGGTGCTGCCCGAGCTGAGCAGCCGCAAGGCAAACCTCGCCATCGTCACCGACAACTACGGCGGCACGCTCGGCGTCGTGACCGTGGAGGACATCGTCGAGGAGCTCGTCGGCGAGATCTGGGACGAGGACGACGTGGTCGAGGAGTCGTTCGTGCCGCTCGGCGGCGGCCGCTACGAGGTCGATGCCGAGATGACCGTCGGCGAGGTGTTCGACCGGCTCGACTACACCGACCCCGAGGACGACGAGGAGCTGCGCTACAAGCTGCTCGGCGAGTGGACGTATGAGCAGTTTTCCTACATCCCGCGCGAGCGGGAGGGCTTCCGCTATCACCGGCTCGACGTGCGCATTTCTGACATGAAGCAAAAGCGCATCGTCAAGCTCGTCGTGCGCCTGCTGCCGGAGGAGACCGACGAGGCCGCCCCCGCGGACGCCGCCCCGGAGAAAGGGGGCGAGCCGGCATGAGCATCGTGTGGTATTTTGCCGCGCTCGTCGTGCTGATCGCGTTGTCGGCGTTCTTCTCCGCGTCGGAAATGTCGTATTCGTCGGCCAACCGCCTGCGGCTCGAAAACGCCGCCGAGGACGGCGACCGCCGCGCGAAAACGGCCGTCGGCATCCTCGACCACTTCGACCGCACCCTCAGCGCCATCCTCATCGGCAACAACCTCGTCAACATCGCGGCGTCGTCGCTCGGCTCCGTGATCGTCATCCTGCTCGCGGGCGAGCAGTGGACGTGGGTGTCCACCGTCGTGCTGACGCTGCTGGTCATCATCTTCGGCGAGACGATGCCGAAGATCGTCGCCAAGCAGAACGCCAACGGCATCGCCCTGCGCAATGCCTATATCATCCGCGCGCTGTCGGTCATCCTCTACCCCGTGATCTGGCTCGTCGTCGGGCTCGTGCACCTCATCACGCGCCCGCTGCACGGCGATGCCGGCGACGGCGATCCCGAGGAGGCCGCCTCGCAGGAGCTGCAGTCGATCATCGAGACGGCCGAGGACGAGGACGTGCTCGACGAGGACCGCAGCGAGCTGCTGCGCTCCGCGCTCGACTTTTCCGACGTCAGCGCGAGCGAGGCCATGACCGCCCGCGTCGACATGGTCGCCATCGACATCGACGACGACTGGGACGAGATCGTGCGCATCATCAACGATTCGTCGTATTCCCGCCTGCCGGTCTACTCCGGCAGCGTGGACAATATCATCGGTTTCCTGTACCTCAACCGCTTTTTCAAGGCCATGATGGACGGCCGGCCGGACGATCTGCGCGCGCAGCTCATTCCACCGTGCTTCGTCTACAAGACCACGCGCCTGCCCGACGTGCTGGCAAAGCTCCGCCGCGAGCAGAAGCACCTCGCCGTCGTCACGGACGAATACGGCGGCACGCTCGGCGTCATCACGATGGAGGACGTGCTCGAGGAGCTTGTCGGCGACATCTGGGACGAGAAGGACGTGGTGGAAAACGAGGTCGTCACGCGGCCCGACGGCGGCTATGAGCTCGACGGCGCCATGACGCTCTCGGACTTTCTCGAGCTGCTCGACTGGAACGAGGACGCCCTCGACGACGCCGACAGCACCACCGTTGGCGGCTGGACGCTTGAGCGCTTCGGCACGTTCCCGAAGGTGGGCGACAGCTTCCGGTACGAAAACCTCACCGTCACGGTCCTCGCCATGGACGGCCGCCGCGTCGAGCGCGTGCTCGTGCAGCCCGACCCGGACGCGGACAAGGACGCATAACGCATTCCGGTCGATGATCCGGCCTGTGCAAATTTTGCACAGGCCGGATTTTTGCTTACTTGTGTGAGGCATCTTGTGCCCGGAGTGGGAAAATTTGCCCAAGCGGCGCAAGATGTGGCGATTTGTATCAGAAAACTGTTAGTGTGTGAAAGTTTTTGCACACGAACAAGCATAAAGTTTCATTTTTTCGCTTGAAATTTGCACAAATTGCAGGTATAATGAACGCATATTGAATCTTTGCAAGAGGAAAATTTCAAAAAGGAGAGAATCAACTATGAAGTTCAACAAAATCGTGGCGCTGGCGCTCGCCCTCGTCATGGTGTTTGCGCTGTGCGCCTGCGGCGGCGGCAATACCGACACCAAGACCGACGACACGGGTTCCGCTTCCAAGGTCGATACCAACACCGTCTCCGTCGGCGCGATCGTCATCGCCCGCGACGATGTCCCGACCGACGAGATCTATGCGTTCGTGTCCACCATCTTTGACAATCTCGACGCCATCACCGCTCAGCACGCCAAGGGCGCAGAGCTGAGCATCGAGGCTGCCGCCTCCGTCAAGGGCGTGCCGTATCACCCCGGCGCTGCCAAGTACTTTGAGGAGAAGGGCTACAAGGTCGATGCGGTCAAGGAAGGCGCCGGCAACGGCACCGCTTCCGCGCTCAGCTTCGGCACCGGCGGCGAATCCGGCACGTACTACGCCTTCGGCGGCGTGCTCGCTTCCTTCGTCTCCGGCAAGTCCGACTGCAAGGTCACGGCCCTCACCTCCGGTGGCTCTCAGGCCAACGTCGAGGATCTGACCAACGGCAACGTCCAGCTCGCGTTCGTGCAGAGCGACGTCATGAACTACGCCTACAACGGCCAGCGCCTGTTTGACAGCCCCGTCACCGGCTTCTCCGTCGTGGCTCAGCTGTATCAGGAGCAGGTGCAGATCGTCACCACCAACCCCGACATCAAGACCGTTGCCGACCTCGCCGGCAAGAAGGTCTCCATCGGTGCAGCCGGCTCCGGCGTGTACTTCAACGCCATTGACGTGCTCAGCGCTTACGACCTCAAGGAGTCTGACATCTCCGCCGTGTACCAGAGCTTCGGCGACAGCGCCGAGAGCCTGAAGGACGGCAAGATCGACGCCGCGTTCATCGTCGCCGGTGCGCCCACCACGGCCATCACCGACCTTGCCACCGCCGGCAGCGTCTACCTCGTCAGCCTCGACGACAGCCACGTGCAGTCCCTGCTTTCCGCTTCCCCGTACTACACCGCCGCCACCATCAAGGCCGGCACCTATTGATGCCCGAGGCGGTGATGCGCTGCATCCCGTAAACGTTCGCTACGGCGTCAGTACCCCTGACGCCGTAGCTTTTCCATCCTAACCGGAACGGAGGTTTCCCTCTATGTCTGACAACAAAAAGGCCGCGGACGCCGCGGCAAGCGCTTCGTTGCAGGAGGAAATGGACGCCGTCATGCGCAAGTATGACCGCGAATCCGCCACCCGCATCTGGGCGGGTAAGCCCAAGATCGTTATCTCCGTCGTCATGGCGCTGTTTTCGGTCTACTGCATCTGGTCGACACTGTTCAGCACGGCCGCGCTCGAGATCCGCCTGACCGCGTTCCTCGGGCTGATCGTCATCATGGGCTACCTGACCTACCCCGCCAGCAAGAAGCATGTGCACGCCAACCGCCTGCCGTGGTACGATATCGTCATCATGGTCATCGGCGCGGCTGCGTTTTTCTACTATTGCTTTAACTACTCCGTGCTCATCAAGACGCTCACCAGCGCCGCCAAGATGACGCCGTTTCTCATCGCCGTCGGCGTGGCCGGCATCCTCGTGCTGGCCGAGCTGTGCCGCCGCTGCGTCGGCCTGCCGATCCTCGTGGTCGTCGGCGCGCTGCTCGTGTACACGTTCGTGAGCATGCTCAACGCCGGGCAGACGTTCCAGCAGGTGCTCAGCCGCGTGATCTACACGCTCTTTTTCGGCACGTCCGGCGTGCTCAGCACGCCTGTGCAGGTGTGCGCGAAGTTCATCGCGGTGTTCATCATCTTCGGCGGCTTCCTCGAGCGAACCGGCATCGCCAGCTTCTTCATTGACGCAGCCAACGCCATCGCCGGCTGGACCTCCGGCGGCCCGGCCAAGGTCGCCGTTATCTCGTCCGCGCTGTGCGGCATGGTGTCCGGCTCGTCCGTCGGCAACACCGTCACCACCGGCTCGGTCACGATCCCGATGATGAAAAAGACCGGCTACAAGCCGGAGTTCGCCGGCGCCGTCGAGGCGGCGGCCTCCACCGGCGGCCAGATCATGCCGCCCATCATGGGCGCGGCCGCGTTCCTCATGGCCGAGTACATGGGCGTGACGTATGGTCAGGTCACACTCTGGGCGATCCTGCCCGCTGTGCTGTATTTCGGCGGCATCTTTATCTCCGTGCATCTCGAGGCCAAGAAGCTCGGCCTCAAGGGCATCCCGCGCTCGGAGCTGCCCCGCTTCAAGTACCTCATCCGCAACGTCTATCTGCTGCTGCCGCTCGTGTTCCTGATCTGGATGGTCACGGCGAACATCCGCTCGCTGCAGTTTTCCGCCGCGATCGCCATCCTGATTTCCATCGCCGTGAGCTTGGTCGGCACCATCTGTGACGCCTCGGCCGAGGTGCGGGAGACCAAGACCGGCAGCGTCGCCGGCATCACTGCCAAAAAGACCGGCCGCATGATCCTCGAGGCGCTCGAGGCCGGCGGCAAGGGCAGCATCACCGTCGCCGTGGCCTGCGCCATGGCCGGCATGATCGCGGGCTGCATCACCGTCACGGGCCTGGCGTCCAAGCTCATCAGCGGCGTCATTGCGATCAGCAGCGCCATCCCGAACCCGACGCTCTCGCTGCTGCTGGCGCTCTTCCTGACGATGCTCTGCTGCATCGTGCTCGGCATGGGCGTGCCCACGACCGCCAACTACTGCATCATGGCCTCCACCTGCGCGCCGATCCTCATCACGCTCGGCATCCCGAAGGTTGCGGCCCACTTCTTCGTGTTCTACTTCGGCATCGTCGCCGATATCACGCCGCCGGTCGCGCTGGCGGCCTACGCCGGCTCCGCCATCGCCAAGTCCGACCCCATGAAGACCGGCATCAATGCCACGAAGCTCGCCATCGCGGCGTTCATCGTGCCGTACATCTTTGCGATGAACCCCTCCATGCTGCTCATGGATCAGGGCGTGCTCGCCGCCATTCAGGTCATCATCACGTCGTGCCTCGGCATCTTCGGCATCGCCGCCGCGCTCGAGGGCTATATCGTCACGCGCGCGCCCTGGTGGCAGCGTATCCTGCTCGCCGCCGGCGGCCTGTGCCTGATTGACCCGGAGTTCATGACCGACGTCGTCGGCGTCGCGGTCATCGTGGTCGTTATCGTGCTGCAGATCGTCCTGCGCAAGCACAGCGAGCCCGCCGCCGCGTAAAAAAACCGGAACCTTTCGCTCGGATGCACGTCAGAGTATCTGACGTGCATCTTTTTGCGCGCCGCGCGCCGCCCGGCCCAGAGGTTTACACACGCGCGCCGCCCGGCCCAGAGGTTTACACACGCGGGCCGGCGGCGTATAATATTCCCGTGCGAAGATTCGGAAAGGAGCGATCTGCATGAAACGAAACATCCCGGCGCTCGTGCTGGCGCTGGCGCTCGCGCTGTCTCTGGCCGCCTGCGGCCGCAGCGAGAAGACCGCCGCGTCCGCCCAGCCGACGGCTGCGGCCGACAAGGCGGGGAACATCACCCTCTGCCCGACGTATGACAACGGCAAGGGCGGCTATTTTTCCGTCACGCTGCCGGCCAGCTGGGGCGACGATTACCTGACCGAATGCGGCGCCAACGACGGCGGCTATTACGTCGGCTTTTACGAAAAGACCGACTACGACAACGGTCTGGGCGGCTTTCTGTTCATGCTTGAGGTCTTTCCCACCGATTATGACTATACCGTGCTGCCGGAGTATCAGGCCATCTGCGGCCTGACCGTTGACGGCGCGAACTACAACCTCATTGCCGAGCTGCCGACCGACGTGCAGTTCGCCAACGAGAACGCCGATCTCTACCGCAGTATGTCCAACGACTTTTCGGCCATCCTCAAGAGCCTGACCTTCTCCAAGGGCGTCACGCGCACGGAGGTCACGGCACCCACGCAGACGTCCGGCAGCGGGTCGTGAAAACGCAGTGCGTGCAAAAACACCGTCTCCCATCAAGAGCGTTGACATAGGAAAACAAGCAGAAACCCAGTAAAATCAACGCTTTTAAGGGCAGAGGGCAAACAGGTTAGCTCAAAAATTGAATAACTAAGCGACAAAAGGGATGTTACCGCAAGGCAGCATCCCTTTTCGCATACGCCCACGCCGTAGATTTTGAGAAAAGTCTACGGCGTTTTTTTCTGCCCAAATCTGAAAGGAGGTGCAGCCACAATGTACTTTACGAACGGCAGCAGCCGTGCGTTTGAAATGCTCATGCGGGGAAAGCCCGGCTTTGACCGCTACGAAAACGGCGGCTGTGCCGACTGTGAGGATTGCAATACCTGTCACTTTTACCGTCCGCATTGGAAGTACCAGTTCTGTGTGTATGCGGAATGTCCGTATGAGCCGGGCAAGCTGACCGCCATCCGTCGCGGCACAGCGAAGTGAGCGAAAGGAGCTGATAACCTATGGCAGTATTTCGGGTGGAGCGCAACAGCGGGTACACCGTCATGTCAAACCACCATCTGCGAAACAAGGAGCTGACCTTGAAAGCCAAGGGGCTGTTGTCGCAAATGCTGTCCCTGCCGGAGGATTGGGACTATACCCTTGCAGGGCTGTCCCATATCAACCGTGAGAGCATTGACGCGATCCGCACCGCCGTATGGGAGCTTGAAAAAGCCGGATATATCCTGCGGCGGCAGGGGCGCGATGAAAAAGGCAAAATGACTGCTATCGAATATACCATCTATGAGCAGCCGCAGCCGATGTTGGAAAATCCAATACCGGGTAAACCGATGTTGGAAAATCCGACAACGGATAATCCGACGTCGGAAAATCCAACGCAATTAAATAAAGACAGATCAAGAACTAACTTATCAAAGAAAGAAAAATCAATTACGGATCTATCAAGTACCGATTCCTTTCCTATCCTTTCCCCTGACCCCTCACCTTGCAGGGCTGCGCCGGAACGGAAAGGAACGGAAGCGTTCAAACAGAGCGCCGTAGATATTTACCGTGAAATCATCATGGAGAATATCGAGTATGACACGCTCACGCAGGACCCGAAAATGGACAAGGAGCGTTTGGACGAGATCGTAGACCTTATGCTGGAAACTGTCTGCTCTGCGCGAAAGACGCTCCGCATCGCTGGCGACGATTACCCTGCCGAGCTGGTAAAGAGCAAATTCTTGAAGCTGAACAGCAGCCACATCGAGTTTGTCATGGACGACCCGCAGGCAGCGGCAAAGCTGGAAGCCAAGCTCGTCAAGCTGGAATCGGCGCAGGAAACCATGAAAGCCGTCAATGCCTATTTCCGTAAGAATAAGACTTTGGAGGGCTGCCCCAGTCTGACGCCGGAGCAGATCACCAAATTGCAGCAGGAAATGTCGCAGTCCTGGCATCTGGATAAGAGCCGGCCGTACCCCGCCTATATGCTCTCCAACAACAACGCTGAGATCCGCCGCATCCGTGGGCGCATTGAACAGGTGCGGCAGCATGAGGAAACCAATTTTGCGGGATGGGAATTTGACGGCGGGCGCGTGGAAGCCAACAAAGCAGATAACCGTCTGCAAGTGTTCTTTGACGGCAAGCCGGATGAAGCAGCGCGGGACGAGCTGAAAGCAAACGGCTTCCGCTGGGCGCCCAGCGTCGGCGCATGGCAGCGCCAGCTTAACAAAAACGCATACTACGCCGCAGGGTATATTTCCTGTATTCAGCCTATCTCCGGGGAAAAGCCCATTGACGTGCAGCGCAGCGTCCAGCAGCAGGAATCCGCTGCCCCTGACGCCCACCTGACCGGGGAGCGCGTTTCAACGCCGCGTGGCAGCTTCCACGTTACCGATATGACCCGTGAGCAGATGGAAACCGCAGGCTATGGGTATCACCACAGCACCGATGACGGCAAGTACCTTATCATGGGCAACGGCACACAGGCCTTTGCCATTGCCGCCGAGCAGCGGGAGCAGGAAAACTATATGCGCACGGCGGAGCTATCCACCGAGCAGAACTACAACATGATTGACGGACAGATCAACAACACCCCGTCCGTGGACGAGCTGGAAGAAAAGGCAAAGCGCGGCGAGGTGATCTCGCTCTCTGCGCTTGCCGCAGCGGTCAAGGCTGAGGACGGCAGAACACCGCAGCGCGACCCGGACGGCAAAAAGCCATCTATCCGCGCACAGCTCAAAGCGGATCGTGCGCAGTCCTGCAAGCCGCAGCAGCGAGAAAAGGAACAGGAAGCCAAACGGAGCATCCGGCAGGCTTTGGAAATGGAGTGACCTATGAATAAGTTTGAAAATGTGGATGTGCTGGCATCCCTGCAACAGATCATGCAGCAGAACACAGCAGCCTTTCAGAACGATTTTGACATTGACAAGAAGATTCTGACGCGGGCGGCAAAGAGTAAAAATGTCGAGGATAAGGTCTATCTATGGTTTTCCCGCCCCAACGGAACGCATTGCCTGCGGGAACGGGATGTGTTTCTGCGCGGAACGCGGGAGCATAATACGTTCCGTTTCTACCATGAGCAGACCAAGGAGCGTGTACTTGCCTATGCCGTGGTGCTGTCCGGTGTGGAGAGCGGCAAGGTAAAAGGCAGCATTTATGAGCTGGACTATGTAGCGAAAGCCGAGCTTGCAATCCAGACCGCCTTGCGGACAGATAATAACCGTTTGATCTATGAAAACGGCTCACGGGAGATGCCCAAGGAATACCGCTTTGAAGCGACGCCGGATCGGGAGCATGGAAAGTTCGTGCGCTATGAGGCTGTGCCGCATGACCCGGACGCGCTGCGGGATCTGCTGCGCGACGAAAGCCGAAAGCGTGAACGGCTGAAACCTGGCAATTTCAAGGAGCATATCGGGCGGCTCTCCGACGAAAAGGTGCTTGCCGAAGCACAGCGCCTTTCGGCGGCGTTTCAATCCCTGCAAGCGCCCAACAGCCCCAACGGAACGCATTTTGTAGTAGAAGTGTCGCCGTGGTTTGAGCGTATCGCATCCAGCAAGGAGCATGAGCGGCTATTTGCGCTGCTTCCGTATAAGACGCTGTATCTTTCTTCGATAAAGGACAGGCACGGCGTTTTCGCTTTTATCAGCAAGGACGAGCGGCGTGATCTTCCGCTGCGCAAGCAGCGTCCCTCTGTCCGGGCACAGCTCAAAGAGGGGCAGTCAAAAAAGGCCGCTGCACCCAAAAAGGCAGCGGCAAAGGCGAAAGATAATGATTTGGAGGTATGAGCATGGACAATGTTTCGTTCACCATTGAGGAAGAAAACTTGATTTGCATTTACCACAAGCACGACCGCCGCAGAACGATTGCGGCGATTTCCGACGCGCTGCCGGATATGGACGCAGATATGCGCCCGCTGGCGGAGCAGACGATCCATAAGCTGCACAACATGACCGACGCAGCATTTGAGGAAGCGCAGTTCACCATGACGCTTTCCGACGCAGAATAAAAGATGACGCGGGGCGCGGCAGCCGATGATGGCTGCTGCGTCCCGCGTTTTTTATTTTAGGTATTGTCACCATTTGTTTTTATGGCTTCGCTGATAATCTCAGCAATACGAGTGTCTTTTTCAATAAGACAATTTTGAGCATAAATGAAATTATCCAATTCTTTTAGTATGTCGTGATATTCGTATTCTACCTCATCACT
>OKRT01000834.1_pt1 | contig 14629 bp, 11 predicted proteins | sample 1601111 | NCBI WGS metagenome assembly OKRT01 (sample SAMEA3541572, study PRJEB24748) | human gut metagenome | biome: human gut; feature: human-associated habitat; material: faeces | place: China | collected 2012 | reverse complement strand
TGCAATGCCCAATCTCTTTTTAACGGGGATGCTCCTGATGTAGAGCAGCCTGTTCCCATCTCAAAATGGTTCTAATGACAGGATGTGTATCTGTTGGGAACCATTTTTTATAATTATTAGATGGATATAATGCTTTTATTTTGTGTAAAAACATTAATTTTTTTGTGAAAAGTGGAGTGAATGTTTTTATTTCCGGGGAAATGAAGTGAGATTGTGAGTGATTGGGAGCTCACCGCACAATCGAGTAAGCAGGGTTGATATTGGTGCACGAGAGGGATTCCAATGAATAAGTTTAAACACGATATTCTGCTCAGAATTGTAAAATCGATAAATATTGTTTTAATAACAATACCATTTGCAGTTTGTTGGTTTTTTTATTATGCAGATCACGTGGTGTCACCCTTTTATTCGAAGGGGAATTGGCTTGTGATTTTGCTTTTCCTTGTTTTTTACATCACTTTTGGACGCATATATGACGCTTTTCTTATATCGATATACTCTGTCGCTGAAATCATGTATTCACAAATACTTTCGGCAATGCTGTCTGACGGAGTCATGTATGTCATCATTTGTTTGCTGTCCAAAGGCTTCCCCAATTTGCTCCCAGGCATTTTGGCAATTGCCGGGCAGCTTGTTCTTTCAGTGTTATGGGCACGCGGAGCAAGACGATGGTACTTTCGGACGTTCGAACCACAGCCTACGGCAATCATTTATGATGAGCGCAGAGGAATAAGCCGGTTAATTGAAGAGCATGGATTGAAAAATAAATACGATGTTCAGTATGCCGTGAGTGTAGACGAATGCCTGGAAAACATAGATATGTTAGCCAATATGAGCACGGTGTTTTTAAGTGGTATTCACAGCCATGAACGGAATCTCATTATCAAGTACTGCGTTGCAAATGATATCAATGCCTTTGTAATCCCTCGTGTAGGCGACACACTTATGTCAGGCGCGCATCCTTTCCATATGTTTCATTTGCCGATGCTGCGTTTACAGCGATATGCTGCGTCCCCGGAGTACTTATTTATAAAGCGTGCGTTAGATATTGCCTTTTCAACGATTGCGCTTATTGTTTCTTCTCCTGTTTTTGTTATAACAGCAATTGCAATTAAAGCGGTTGATGGAGGCCCTGTGTTTTACAGGCAGCGCCGTCTCACGAAAGATGGAAAACTGTTTGACGTATTAAAGTTCCGAAGCATGCGTGTAGATGCGGAGAAGGATGGTGTGGCGCGCCTCTCCACCGGGGAGAATGATGACCGCATTACACCGATCGGGCGCATTATCCGAAAATGCCGCATTGATGAGCTGCCGCAGCTTATATGTATTTTATCTGGTGATATGTCCATTGTTGGCCCGCGTCCGGAACGGCCGGAAATCGCCATGGAGTATGAAAAGGAGTTGCCGGAATTTGCATTGCGTCTGCAGGCCAAAGCAGGATTGACAGGTTATGCACAGGTTTATGGAAAGTACAATACTACGCCGTATGACAAATTGCAGATGGATTTGATGTACATAGCTCATCCGAGTATCATTGAGGATTTTAAGATCATATTTACAACGGTTAAGATTCTCTTTATGCCGGAGAGTACGGAGGGCGTTGCCGATGGACAGACTACTGCCATGAGTGGCAAAAAGTGATGGCAAAACAGTTTGATTTTGTGGCAATATAGACAAAAATCAAGCAAAAATCCACGAAAAGTGCTATCAGGCATAAACATAGGTCTTTCGATGACATTATCATTCCGCGAGCCTCGCAGAACGATGAAAATATCATCTGAGGCTGGAAATTGGTCTTGAAGATAAGAATGTGTGAGCCACAGGCAACTGAAATGACGCTACGGTAAAGAGATGTTTATATCAGACTTCACCAGAGCGGAAAAAGCAGTGAAAATGCTGGAAAGTATTGATGCTACGGCATATTTCGAGGCTTTGTGGAGTCAGGCATAAACAAAGCAGTTACTGTTACGGGTCTATGAGTTGAAAATGAGGCTCGCAGATGGTTGTTACAGTAAGGATATATTTATGCCAGAGTGTACCGAAATGATATAAACGCAGAAAACGCCGAAAAGTGTTGATGTTACGGCGTTTTTTAGAGGATGTGGCATCAGGTATAAATAAAGGTCTTTCCATAACAAAGGGGTAAAAATCACCGAAAAGGTGATGAAAAGACCTCCTTGCCGATGAGATGCTCACGCAAGCGAGTGTGAGCAAGTAGTCGGTAGTGATGATTGTTACAGTAAGACCGAGTTTATGCCGGATTGCACTGGTGAGTATGGCTGGCGCAGAGCGTTGTGCAAAGCGTGGTCAATAGCAGTTGTGGTGTACACATCGCAGTCTACATAACACGCGCGTGAAGCGCACAATAGTATAAGAGCTTTAGATAAAAGGAACGGCTCAGACTCCTTGAGATTGAGTCTGGGCTGTTTTTTGTGGGAGAGAGGGAAGTTATGAGTGTGGACAAGTACAGAGAATATTCGGTTCTCATGTCGGTATATCACAAAGAGAAGCCCGAATATTTGAGGCAGGCAATCGAAAGCATTCAGTCGCAGACCCTCCCTACGGATGATTTTGTGTTGGTGTGTGACGGCCCTCTTACTTCGGAGTTGAACGCAGTCATTGCAGAATATGAGCAGCAGTATAGCTGCCTTCAAGTAATACGATTGATTAAAAATTGCGGTTTGGGTAATGCCTTAAATGAGGGACTCAAGTATTGCAAAAATGAACTGATTGCACGAATGGATAGCGATGACATTTCATGCCCGGAACGTTGTGAAAAGCAACTAAAACTATTTCAGGCGAATCCGGGAATTTCCTTGTGCAGTGGGACGATTGAGGAATTCGCCACAGATGAAAATGCTCCAATTGGAGTGAGAAATTTACCGGAAAGTGAAATCCAGATTCTAAAATTCTCCAAAAAACGCAACCCTTTCAATCATGTTGCGGTGATGTTCAAAAAATCGGAAGTCATCGCCGCAGGTGGGTATAGTGAAGATTATCACCTTTTTGAGGACTATTATCTGTGGATAAGAATGCTAAAGAACGGATGTAAAGCTGTCAACTTACCTGATGTGCTTGTAAAAGTTCGCTGTGAGGAAGATATGTATGCACGGCGAGGGGGGGGATCATATGCAAAAGATATGCTGCGCTTTCATTGGTGGATTCATAAAATTGGCTGGACTAACATAGTGGATTTTTGCACAGGTGCATTGCCACATGCATGTGTATGTGTAATGCCTAATAGCATGAGAAAAGCAGTTTATATCCTGCTCCGCAAATAAAATAACATTGTGAGGAAATGTATGTGAAGAGAATAGCCTATGTTATCAATTATATTGTAAAAAACGGCCCCAGCAGTGTAGTGCTGAACCTTATCAACAATCTGGATAGGTCAGAATATGACATTTCCCTGATCACCTTGTTTGAAGGCAACGATGCGGAAGTTGTTTCGACTCTGCGGAATAACGGCGTAACTGTTTATGAGTGCAGTACGCTAAGCCGCATGAAGTGTCTGCTTGGACAGAGCAGGGACTTCTCGGATGTTGTGGGAAAAGGACATTTTGATACTTTACACACGCATGGAATTATTCCCGATATTCTTTCTTCCCGTCTGTGCACAACAGCAAAACGTATCACAACACTCCACAACAATATGTATGAAGACTACCTTGATACTTATGGATACGCCAAAAGCCGCATCTTCATTGCATTACATTTGGCTGCGTTAAAAAAGCTGGACGAGTGCGTGTGCTGCTCAAAGTCCGTTTATGATGTGATGAAATGGCGTCTGCCGAACACATCGTTTATTCGCAACGGTATCGAGCCGATTCAGGCACATTCTGTTATAACCAGAGCTGAAGTAGATGTGCCGGAGGATGCACGGGTATTTCTCTATGCCGGTGTGCTGAATTCCAGAAAGAACACTGTCTGGCTGATCGAGAAGTTTGCACAGTATCATGATTGTAATGAATACCTCCTTGTCTTGGGTGGTGGCGAAAAAGAAGCCGAGTGCAAAGCAAAAGCGGATGATCATGTACGGATACTGGGATTTCAGGCTGACCCGATTGCATACATGAACATTAGCGATGTATATGTGTCCGCCTCCAAATCCGAGGGCTTTTCGATTTCCGTGCTGGAAGCGTTGTCTTGTGGTCTGGGCCTGTTTCTGTCGGATATTCCCTCGCACAGTGAAGTCGTGGAGATGGGGCAGGATGTTTATCTGGGAGAAACGTTCTCACAGGATGATTTTGAGATAAAACTGAATGCACTGAGGGAAAAAAAGACAAGTAAGGCCGAGATCAAGGCATTTCAGGAGAAGGAGCTGTCGGCGAAAGGCATGGTAGAAAGATATATGAGGCGGTACGAGGAGTAATGAGAAGATATGAAGAAGGTCAGTGTTATTGTTCCTGCGTATAATGCGGAGAAATATCTTAAAGAATGTCTGGATTCAATTTGCGCACAGACGTATCCAGCATTGGAAATCATTGTGGTTGATGATGGCTCAAAGGACTCGACGGTTTCTATAATAAAAAATTGTGCTGAGCGGGATGGACGAATTATTCCGTTTTATAACGAAAATCACGGTGTATCTTATTCCCGAAACTTTGGACTGGAACACTGTACCGGAGAGTATGTGACGTTTGTTGATGCGGATGACCTTGTTGCGCAGGATTTTGCGAGCCAGATGGTTCATGATTTGGAAGAATCAGATGCGGACATAGCGGTGATTGGGGTAGCCAAAAGCAGATCATTCCAACCGGAAATGTTCACGAGTGGAACAACACTCTTATACGAAGAACCAGAGATGCTGGAACAGGTGTTTGGAATGTTTGAAGGGTTCGTTTGTAACAAGCTCTATAAGAAGAGCTTGTTACAAACGAAGTCTATTCGCTTGGAACAAAACATTGCTGTTTGCGAGGATCTACTCTTTAATGTACTCTATTTGGTGCATTGCAAAAAAGCAGTTTATAACAGCGGACAAAAATATTTTTATCGCCAGATTGAAAACAGTGCATCAAACCGTCTGGATAATCCAAAATGGTTTGATGCAATGAAAGCGTATCAGCAGATTATTCAAATAGTAAAAGATCGTCCAAATGTTTATAGGAAGGTAGCCTTTCAATATGTGATGTTCCTTTGTGCGGCAAGATACAGAATTCGTTTTATTGAAGATGGAAATGATGAACTCAGGCGGAAAGTTGATGAAGAATGGAAGCAACTCCGCCCTGAGTGGAAAGCATTTAGCGCAAAACAGCGGTTGAAGCTATATGTGTTTTCTATTGCACCAAGGACTGTAATAAAATATCAACGAAGGATGTTGTAAGTACAGATATGAAATTATCGATTGTAATCCCTGTGTACAACGCAGAACGATATATAGAAGAGTGCCTTGCGTCGATTTTGCCGGAAATGAATGAAGGCATGGAACTTCTATTGATAGATGACGGGTCTACAGATTCATCTTACCAGTTGATTCAAAAGTACAAAAGTGAAAATATCCGTGTTTTCCACCACGAAAATCAAGGGGTTTCCTATACAAGAAATGTTGGGATAATGGAAGCCAGGGGAGATTATATCCAATTTGTAGACGCAGATGACAGATTGAGTCAAGGTTGGAAGAATGTTGTCCTGCCCGGATGTGATGGAATTGCGGATGTGGTTTATTATAGCAAAAACATTGATGAGCAAGGAAACGTTGATAAGACAAATATCATACACGGCATTTTTGGTATTTTCGATTCTAAATGTAATGTAAATATGAGTTCTCCTTGCTCGAAGCTGTATCGGAGAGAGTTTCTGCTACAAAATCAAATCAGGTTCAATGGTGACCTCATCAACGGAGAAGACGGAATATTCAACCTGAACACGATTCTGAAAGCAGAGCATTTTGCCTGCTATAAAGTTTCATATTATCAATATCGTATTTATATGGGATCGTCCTCAAAAAAATACAGCGATAAATTTTATGACTCAAATTTGAGATATTTTTCTTTGGCAGAAAACCTGTTGAAGAACAATAATGTTGAAGACCATGAGATCACTCGTTGTATGTCTTATGCCGTGACATATAGCGTTTACCTGTATCTGTTCTTGATTTCCAATTTTTGTGATTCAACTCAAAGAAAAGAACAAGAACGAAAAGTTTACAGAGGTGGAATGAGAGAATATATGAACTCGTACCCAGGCAGCAGGGATTGCACCAAGGTGGTACAGATTGTATATTGGCTGTCAAAACACAACTGCTTTTGGGGAACAAAACAAATATTTAATCTTAGAAACAGAGTGAGAAGTAGCCAAGAAAAGGGGAAAATGAAGTGGGAAATGATTTGAAGGAGAAAAAAATTGGAATTATAACATTCCATAATTCATATAACTGTGGTTCTATGCTTCAGGCATATGCTTTACAACAGGTAATCAATCGGCTGACAGGACGAAAATCGGAAATTGTCGATTTTTCAAACGAAGGACAGCAAAAGCTTTATAGCGTTCGTCAACCGAACGACAGTCTGAAAAACGTTATAAAAAATATAATCCTTGCTCCATGGTTTAAAAGAATAGCTAGAAACTATGAGTCGTATGAAAGCTTCAAGAAGCGCAATTTCCGCTTGTCGAATTTTCCAATTCATAAATTAGCGGATTTATCGGATGCGGATTATGATATCGTGGTTGCTGGGAGCGATCAAATCTGGAACATTACTATTGCGGATGGAGACGATGCATATTTTTTGCCGTGGGTGAAGAATGCAAGAAAAGTGGCATACGCGCCGTCGTTTGGAGCAAAAAACATTATGGAGTATGCAGATGATCCAAACCGGTATGCGGAGTATTTAAGAGAGTTTTCAAATCTGTCGATTCGTGAACGTAATGGATTGGAATGGCTACAGAATTTGACCGGCAGAGATGCCGACCTTCTTCTTGATCCAACACTGCTTCTGAAGCGGGATGATTATGCTGAAATTGAATCTCATGAATTGAAACTTCCACCAAGATACATTTTTTATTACTCCCCCGGCTATAGCCGTGATATAAATAAACTCGTCAATAGAATTTCTCAAGAATACAATTTACCTGTAATTGCCTTTAACACAAAAACATTTTATGTAAAAGGCATGCAGGTTTCAGGATTCAAACTTCCGGAAATTGAAAATCCATCTACATATTTGCAGTTGATAAAAAATGCTGAACTCATTATTACAACATCTTTTCATGGAACGGTTTTTTCGACTATATATCGAAAAAAATTCTGGACTGTAAAAAACGGCGGAATGTTTGGCAATGACGACAGAGTGAAGACTCTAATGCATTTGCTGAATTTAGAGGATCGAATGATTCCAATAGAATTTGACGGTGACTTCGATTACCTTAGAGAAAAAGACTATGATAGATACGAATGCCTGTTGGGAAAAGAGCAAGAGAAAGCATATAAATACTTAAAAAAGGCACTTGTTGATAGGAGAATATAACTAAAGCGTGAAAAGTGAAAACAAAAATTTTTTGCTAAATGTCGCATATCAGTTGCTTTCTTATGTTTTTCCGCTGATTACAGTCAGCTATATATCGAGACGGTTAGGTGTAGAAAATGTCGGAATTTATTCATATACCTATTCTATAGTCTATATGTTTATGCTTGCAGCAATGCTTGGAATAAACAACTACGGAAATCGTGAGATTGCGAAAGTAAGAGATGACAGGGAGAAAACCTCAGGTCTATTTTGGGAAATTTACAGACTTCAATTGTTGATAGTCGGATGCGCAACGATAGGATACATTTTTTATACTGTTTTCTTGTGTAAGGAATATAGGAATATTGCCGCCATTCAGGGTCTGTATCTTATATCGGTTTTTTTTGACATAAACTGGTTCTATTTTGGCCTGGAAAAATTCAAACTGACCATCACAAGAAACTGCATTATTAAGGTTGCTTCTCTTGTGCTGATATTCTGCTTTATACGAACACAGGATGATCTTGCAAAATATACTTTTATTATGGCTGGCTCTACTGTTATCAGCCAATTGTATTTGATTATATCTTTACATAAATATGTTGACTATAAGAAAGAACCATTAAGTAATTCCATCAAACATCTAAAAAGCTGTTTGATACTATTTGTTCCTGTATTAGCTTTTGGTATCTACCGCGTAATGGATAAAACGATGATAGGCGCATTTTCCAATGTTACTGAATTGGGGTATTATGAGAATGCGGAAAGGCTGATTAATATTCCAATTTCTATCATCAACGCATTGGGAACTGTGATGTTGCCTAGAATGGCATATTTGTTGCAAAATAGAAAATCAGATTCAAAATCAGTAATAGACTCATCTATGAAACTTGCCCTAATTATGGCGACAGTTATGGCAACAGGCTTGTTTCTCATAGCGGATGATATCGCTGTTCTTCTTTTTGGTAGCAGCTTCATTAAAAGCGGTGATATTGTACGTATACTGAGTGTGACAATCATTGCCTCGGCAGGGGCAAATGTTATTCGGACACAATATCTAATTCCTATGAGATTTGACAAGATATATGTTACATCGACTTTAGGAGGTGCGGTTGTTAATCTGATTCTCAACCTTCTGTTGATTAGCAAGTTTGGTGCATATGGAGCCTGTGTCGGAACTATAGCTGCAGAGTATTTTGTTATGATTTATCAAACGATCAAGGTGAAGTCTGAACTCGATATTAAGAAGTACTCGGTGTTACTCCTTGAGAGTCTGATAAAGGATGTATGTATAATGGTGATTGCATATTTCTTCGGGAAAATATTCAGAAACATTTATATTAGGCTCATGGTTCAAATTCCTTTGGCGGTGTTGCTGTTTTTCGTATTAAACTATAGATATATCGTATTTGAATTTCTTGGAAAAAAGAATGCAGATTCTAGAGAGTGAATGCTTTAAGCAGTAAGGAGGAATTTAATGATAGTAACGAAGAAAGCCTGTATAACAACATCCTTCTATCTTGCATACTTGACATTCCTGACTTTTTCTATGTTCGGTCATATTCCAACATTGGGGGGATATTTAAAGGAGCTTACAAATGTCGGCCTTGCAATTTTTGTAATCATTATTTGCTTTAGATTGCGTGATTATTCAGCACAGGAAGGTATTGCGTTTACAATATTTCTTTCATATAGTCTGTTTGTTGCGCTTCGTACAGGCGACTATGGTTTTTTTAAATTGGGTATGATGATTTTTGCATGCAAGGGATTGGACTTTAGGAAAATAGTAAAGCGAGATTTGTATACAAGAATATTATTCGTTGTTATCATGCTCTACTTGTGGTTAAGTGGAATCGCACCGGATGTCACATCTGATTATAATGGCGTTATTAGACACAGTATAGGCTTTCAAAACCCAAATCATGTGGGAATTGTAGCGTTTATTGTAATTATGGAAATTTTTTATCTGTCTGAAATGCACCTATCAATTGTACAGTATATTGTTGTGCTAGCAATTCTTATGGTGGAGGATTACATGGCAGGAAGCCGCACAGCTGAGTTTATTAGTTTAATTGCAATCGCCTTAGCGACTGTTTACACTTTTCGGCCACAATTTTATGAAAAGAGAATGGTGAGAGCTATTATGTCTTGGGGAGGCATAATTTGTGCAGCCCTAACGGCAGTTGCCTTTTTTTTGTTCAGGTCTGGTAATTCCTTAGCTGTTGTATTAGATAAAATGTTATCTTATCGGATAACAAACATTACCTTCTACTATAATAGATTGGGTATTTCCATTTTTGGCAATAACTCCCTAAGCGTAAATCGAACAATAGATAGCATTTATGGATTTTCATTTATAGTACTTGGAATAATCGCTTTTTTAATTATTATGATGGCTTACTATAAGCTCGAGCGAATATTGTGCCAGTCAAATATGCCTTTAGCGATAATTATGTTTTGCCTGTTTGTGTATGGCCTGAGTGAGCGCCTATGGATGTATATTGATTACAATATTTTTATGCTTGCTTTTGCTGAATTGATTTATCCTGGATTTACATTATATGGGCATGGTAATTCTCTTTCCTATGAGGAGTATTAAATTAGACCATACCAAACTAGATGATGAAACGTATTCAATCGCTTATTGACAACCGCTACGATAGCTGCTTGGACGATGTCCAGGAGAAGGTCTACACGCGAGATCTGTTCCGCAGAGACTAATTCTTATCGGCCATGTGTTCCAAGCACATGGCTGTGCTGCTCAAATATGCTACCTCTCCGTGGAGAGTAAAAGACAACATGCGCTTGATATTCCGTTTATAACATAAGGGAGGCCGTACTTTGAAAAATAGAAAAAAGCCGATTGGTATTATCATTGCCATTTCAATAGTTTTACTTTTAACGATAGTAACTCTGTTGGGGTGGGCGTATTACAATTCAAAGCTCGATTTAATTCAATATGATGATGGCAGTAAAGAAATTGACACCAGCACAAGTTATGCCATAGATAATGATGAGTTGGACATTGCCGACCTTCCAGATGCACCGGAAGATGTGGATGCTTCCGGTGGAATAGAAATTTTGGAAGGTGACATTTATCACGACGACGATGTTATAAATATTCTGTTGCTCGGCACGGATGAACGAACGGATGAATTTAATGAGAACGCACGTGCGGATGCAATCATGGTGATGAGTCTGAATACCAAGGAGCATACGATCAAGCTCATCAGTATTGAACGGGGAATCGGCGTACCGGTGCCGGGACGTAATGATGATTGGATCACACACACCTTCCGATATGGCGGTGCTGCACTTACAATGCAGACGGTGCGCGATTGCTTCAAATTGGACGTAGAACGATATGTTCGTGTGAATTTTAATGTAGTAAGTAAAGCTATCGAAAAAATCGGCGGTGTAGATATTGAGTTGACACAAGCAGAAGCTGATCATCTAAACAATGCCAAGAAAAATTATTATGAAAGCGGCTCTGACATCCAAACGGTACATGCAGGTACCAATCATTTGAACGGTGATACGGCAATGGCGTATGCCCGTATTCGTAAAATCGATAGCGACTGGAAACGCATTGAACGTCAGCGCACGGTGATTCAGGCGGCAATTAATCAGGTGAAAAATTCAGATATTTTCACTCTAAATGCATTAGCTGATGCAATTTTGCCCATGGTTCAAACGAATTTGACAAAAGCTGAAATTACACGTTTGATGCTTGAGGTACCTGCATTTCTGAGTGAAGGCTCTAAGATGGAACAAATGACGATTCCTACCTACGAAACATGCTGGAACAGCGTAGGGGTGGACGGACGCAAAATGATCGGGGTCGATTTTGAAGCCAATGCGCAAATTCTAAAAACTTTTTTCTATGATGTCTCTTGATATATTTGTTTGAAATTCGTAAAAAAACAGGGCAAGGAAGACTCAAACGTCTTTCTCGCCCTGTTTTGTTTACAGTACAATATATGTTTTATGTTTAACAACTCTGATTATCTCCAAAAAGCCCGGAAATACGGGCATTTCACGGGATATAAGAACTGAATTTACTACCGATTTACTACTTTCGGATTGAGCTTTGACACGCTTCTGCCTCCCGTGAAGCCCACCGCCCAAATAGTGACACATCGAAAATTGAATACGACACCGCAGACAGCGGCGTTCTCTTTTCCCCTTTGGGGAGATCAGGACGCCGCTTTTTTTGCGCCCAAAACCAGAAAGGAGGCGACCGCCTATGTACTTTACTTCCGGCAGCGACCGGGCCTTTGAACAGCTCATGCAGACGAGGCCGGGCGCAGATCATTTTGACAGCGGCGAGGCCGGAGCGCCGGAGGACTGCGGCACCTGCCGTTTCTACCGCCCGCACTGGAAGTACCAGTTTTGTGTGTATGAGGAATGTCCCTACCAGCCGGGCAAGCTCACCGCCCTTGACGGCGCGGTGAAATTTCAAGTGAAAGGAGTGGACGACGAGATGGCAGTTTTTCGAGTGGAGAAAAACCGGGGCTACACGGTGATGTCCAACCACCACCTGCGGAACAAGGATTTGTCCCTGAAAGCCAAGGGGCTGCTGTCGCAAATGCTGTCCTTGCCGGAGGATTGGGACTTTACGCTGAAAGGCTTGTCCCTTATCAACCGGGAGCAGATCGACGCGATCCGGGCGGCTGTCCGGGAGCTGGAACAGGCGGGCTATATCGTGCGTTCCCGTGAGCGTGACAGCCAAGGCCGCCTGCGCGGGGCGGATTACATCATTTACGAACAGCCCCAGCCTGTGCCTGATTCACCTACATTGGAAAATCCAACATTGGATAATCCAACGCAGGAAAAGCCTACGCAGGAAAAACCAACGCAATTAAATAAAGATAGATCAAGTAAAGACAAATCAATGACTGATGGATCAAATACCGATTCCATTCCTATCCTTTCCCCTCCCTCTCCTTTGGGGGAAGAAGCGGCTGCGCCGCCGGAACGGAAAGGAACGGGAGCGAAATCACAGAGCGCCGTAGAGATTTATCGGGAGATTATCAAGGACAACATCGAGTATGAACACCTTTGCCAGTACGCCAAGGGGATTGACCGGGATATGCTGGACGAGATCGTGGACTTGCTGGTGGAAACCGTATGCAGCGCCCGAAAGACCATCCGCATTGCCGGGGACGATTACCCCGCCGAGCTGGTGAAATCCAAGCTGATGAAGCTGAACAGTTCTCACATTGAGTTTGTCTTTGACTGTATCAGCAAAAACACCACGGAAATACGGAACATCAAAAAATACCTGCTGGCGGTTCTGTTCAACGCCCCAAGCACCATCAACGGCTATTACACGGCGCTGGTGGCCCATGACATGAACACAGGCAGTTGGGGAACCCCGCAAAATCGGTGATTTTGTGGGGAGAGGAGGAACAGCGAAATGAGCGAGCTTTTCACGCTTGCGTGGAAACAAGCGATATGGAGCTTGTGACGACGAGAAAGGAGGACGACCCTATGAAACAGGGTGCTTTGATTTTTGACGAGCAGACAGACCGCTACGACATCCGCTTTGACCTTGCGGACTATTACGGCGGCCTGCACTGCGGAGAAACTTTTGATGTGATGGTGGGCGGCAGATGGAGGCCGACCCGCATTGAAATGGCCGAGAACTGGTATCTGGTAGGAATCCATGCCGACGACCTCTCCGGCCTGCGGGTGCGGATTTAAGCCATCCGCCTACCTGCTGACTTTCCAAAGGAGGGATAGCAGTTGCAGGAAGAAGTAGACCAGAAAACCATAGCGTTAGCGGTTAAGACGGGCAAGCTCACCGCCCAAGTGCTGCAAGCGGCCATCCGAAAATATCTGGCCGCCCGGCAGAAAGGGACGGGCAAGACCCGTCACGGACAGCAGAGCTTACGGCAGCTCAAAAAGGACGGTTCCGCCCTGTCCAACATTGAGATCACCGACGCCAACATTGGCTTATTTAAGCCCTGCGCCAAGAAATACGACATTGATTTTACCTTGCGGAAAGACCGCACTACCCATCCGCCCCGGTATATCGTGATCTTCAAATCCAAGCAGGCGGACAATCTGGAACAGGCGTTTAAGGAGTTTACAGCCAAGAAGCTCAAACAGCAGGAACGCCCCTCCATCCGAAAGACCCTTGCCGTCCTGAAAGAAAAGGCAGCGGCCAGAAGCAGCCAGCAGGCCAAGGAGAAAATCAAGGAAAGGGGGCTGTCACGATGAAGCCGGAAATGAAAAAGCTGATAATTGCCAACCTGCCCTATCTGCTGTTTGTTTACCTGTTCGGCAAGCTGGGACAGACCTACCGGCTGGCGGCTGGGGCGGACTTGTCGGAAAAGCTATTGCACCTTGCGGACGGCTTTTCCCTTGCCTTTGAAAGCACCGCCCCCAGCTTCCACCTGTTCGATCTGGCGGTGGGCGTGGCAGGTGCGGTGGCACTGCGGCTGATGGTGTACTGCAAGAGCAAGAACGCCAAGAAATATCGCCGGGGCGTCGAGTACGGCAGCGCCCGTTGGGGAGGCCCCAAAGATATAGCCCCGTACATCGACCCGGTGTTTGACAACAACATCCTCCTGACCCAGACGGAACGCCTCACCATGAACAACCGGCCCAAAGACCCCAAGACCGCCCGGAATAAAAATGTGCTGGTGATCGGCGGTTCCGGCAGCGGCAAGACCCGGTTCTTTGTGAAGCCCAACCTCATGCAGTGCGTGTCCAAAGACTACCCAACCTCATTCGTGATTACTGACCCGAAAGGAAGTCTGATCGGCGAGGTGGGCCAGCTCCTTGTGCGGTGCGGCTACCGGGTAAAAGTGCTGAATACCATTAACTTTTCCAAGAGTATGCGCTACAGCCCGTTTCGCTACATCCATTCGGAAAAGGACATTTTGAAGCTGGTAAACACGCTGATCTGCAACACCAAGGGCGAGGGCGAAAAGAGCGCCGAGGATTTTTGGATCAAATCGGAACGCCTGCTGTATTCGGCCCTCATTGGCTATATCTGGTACGAAGCGCCGGACAATGATTCGGAGTACAGAAGTCCTGCACAGATAAGAGCCAGTCAGGCCAAAAGACATTCACCGAAGAGAGGACCGATGCCGAAGAAACATGATATGAAAGATGTAGATAAGTTACTTTTGACACAAAGCCTTGAAAATGAATTTCATGCAAGTGGAAAGAAAACT
>OKRT01000825.1_pt1 | contig 14733 bp, 18 predicted proteins | sample 1601111 | NCBI WGS metagenome assembly OKRT01 (sample SAMEA3541572, study PRJEB24748) | human gut metagenome | biome: human gut; feature: human-associated habitat; material: faeces | place: China | collected 2012 | reverse complement strand
GAGGGGCATTTCGCAGGTGCGTTGATAGAACAGGCGGTACCAACCAATTCCTGATACTGCTCCTCCGTGATTCTGTTCGCCATGAGGAACACATCTAATTTGTTCAGCATGTCCTCTTTGTCGTATGCACCTCTGCTAATCAGTTTTTTCAGTCTTGCGTATGTCATAAATATCTACTCCCTTCAAATCTCTAATTCCTTCATGCAGACCAAATAGTCTACATTGATTGCTGTGTCTAAAATTGCCTGTTCTGTCTCGGTCAGTTGTGGTTCGGGGATGGGTTCCGGTTCAGGTGGTGTGTATTCCGAAAATGTACCTGTTTCAGAATCATAAATCATGCCAAGGGTAACGGTATCGTCACAAGGAATAGCAGTCACAGGGTTGCCCGATGGGTCGGGTGGATAGTAGGGTTCTGTTTCTTGGTCTTTCAGAACGTCAATCACTCTGTTTTGTAAAATCATTGCGTAAGTTTTCATATTCTCACCTCACCATTCGATGATGACGATGCCATCGCCGCCAGCAGATGCACCAGTATAATTATAACTACCGCCGCCACCGCCACCACCATAACCTGGCGGAAATTGAGATGCCTCCTTTGAAGAATCAGCACCATTTCCTCCGCAGCCATAAGAACCGCCGCCGCCGCCACCATTTGGGGAACTTCTTACCGATCTATCCGCTACTGTACCTCCATTACCTCTAACTCCATCTAGTCCATATTCAGCCCCACGATTACCGGAGGAGCCACTGTAATAGAATCCTCCTTCACCACCAACACCAGCACCAACAAGCCCTGTTGTAGTACCTCCACCTCGGAGTGTAACGAGGTTTCCGATAATTGTAGGTGTGCCATTTGAACCTGCACTACCACCGTTGCCAACAGTAATGCTTATTGTTTGTCCTGCTGAAACAGAATACGGCTCCCTTATGATGCACTCGCCACCATCGCCTCCTTTTCCGCCGTAACAATAAGAACCACCATTACTATATCTGGTGCCTCCCTGCCCACCTGCACAGGCAGTAATCCAAATTTTCGTTACGCCATCGGGAACGGTAAACGTGCCATTTTCGGTAAAGGTCTGCGTACCACTCTTTGCGGGGAGCATTTTATCCAACGACTGAAACCCACTTGTCCCAATCGTACTATTCAAATAGGCTTTAATCTTTTTCTCCAGCGCACTCTCCACATCCCCACGCTGTGCAAGCATTTCCAAAATCCCCCAGAATGTATCCACGCCGTACTCTGCCGCCTTGTCCCCAGGCTCGCCGAATGCTGCGGCAATCTTGTGCATGGTATCCAGTGCGTCTTGAATTTCCTGAAACAGCACCACCAGAACGCCGTATTCGTTTTCGCTTTCTACCGCATCCGTCCAAGGAATTGCCGCCGTTACATAGATTTCAAACACCTGCGTAGACAAAATCTGACCGCCTGCATTCCATACAGAAATCTGTGACTCGACCGCCTTTGCCTCCGAAAGAATTTCATTCGTCAAGGCAAATTGGCATCTGCCTGCGGTCGCATCCGTCACTTCCCCTTGGTTGAAAAATGTGCTGCCATCCGCCTTTCTGAATGTGATACGCACCTGCTCGCCCGTCAGATTGATTGGCACACCGTTTTCATACAGGCATACATCCAGATATCTGGATTTTGTATCATTCTGCACAGGGCGAATCCCAATGCTGTTCGGCTTTTTGTTCACATCAATTTCCAGACGATTATACGTTTTTGCCATTTTCTCACTCCTTCCAAAAAATCCGCATCAAAAAAGCACATCCGTTTTATTTTCAGATGCGCCTTTCTTGACAGAATACCTTTCTTTTGGTATCATAAGCATAAGAGAAGGATTACCACCTTTCGCAGGGCGGCTAGTCCAAGTAGTTGGTTTTAGCCGTCTAACTTCGCAGGTTAGGCGGCTTTTTCATTATTTCTTGTTCTGAAACAAGGAAATAACTCCGATGATTACTAAGCAAAAAGTAAATAACCCTTCGTATGTAACCATAAGCGTCACCTCCTTCACGGGAAGTGACTAACCGCCAGTTGGCAATCCTTCATTTATACCATACCATAAATTTCATTTTTCGACAACTACAGCCATCTCCAACGGGGCTGTATTTTTATTTTGCTGACATTCCCCGTCCAGCGGATTTCGTTTTTCCCGACCTCAAATCTCGGAAACTCCGCACCGCCGTATTTGCCGTTTTGGTTGGTGTTCCCTTTGAACACCTCCATCATTTCACTGTCAATGGTAATGCTTCCCTGCACGCCGTACAGGGGGAAATCCGCCCCATTGATAGTAAGCGTGATATCCCCACTGCCGTAAACCGTAATTAGCGGCTCACTGTATACCGTGCCACTGTTGCGGATGGTGGTCGGGGCAGTCAGCTCTAAGGCATCCCCTGCGGCATTGACGCTGTATTTGAAGGGTTCAACATCAAACTGCACCAAAAAATCATTGATATTTTTCAGAATACTGCCGAACTCAATCTGATTTTTGATGTACGCACGATACACCTTATCGGGTTCACTGGAAAAGATAACCTCTCCGAACCCCGTCAGCCAACCGCAGACCTCGTCAATCTGACTTCTGTCCATCACATGACATTCGGCATCCTTGGTATAGTTCTGGTACGTCTTTTCGTCCTCATGCAAAACACCGTTTCTGCCGCTGACTTTGATTTCGTTTACCTTTCTCTGCGGAATGAATATAGAGGGGGCTTTCAGCATCACAACGCCCATATCAAGCGAGCTGACACCGTTCCAGATAAAATACTGATACATCACGCAACACCTCCTGTCGCAACAACCCTTTTCTTTCTATAAAATTCCATTTCACGCATGAAATCCTCTGTGGTTCTTTCGTCTTTGTTTTCAACAGTGCCGATATATACGTTGAAGCTCTCGGTTTTGGTTACCGTTTCGCCCCTGCGGTATCTCTCCGCTTCAGGCTGTGTCAGCACGCGTTCGCCCTTATGCAAAATCGCACGGTATCCATCAAACGGCACCTCTCGCAGACCTGTTCTGTGGCTGCCGTCCGAACCGCCGCCGCCCATGCCTGCCTCGTCCTTCGCCGCCCGAATGGCATCCCGAATTGCCTTCACAATGGCATTTACAATGCTGCTTTTGCCGTCCTTGATACCCTCTGCAACGCCGTCTGTCAACGCCTTACCAACATCGTTGAAATCATCTGCATAGCTTTTCGCCTGCTCCACAGCATTCATTGCCAGTTCTTCCATTTCATCAGAATAAAACTGCTGTGCCGCTTCATTCGCCAAGCGCCGCTTTTCCTCGAATTTCTCGACATATTCCTCAAATTTTCCGACCTCTAGGCTATCCAGCTTTTTGGTAAAATCCAGTGCATCATCAATGCTCATATCGGCAATCTCAGCCAGCAGACCACCATCCAAACCCTTCTCCTTCAGGCTTTCAATCTGTTCGTTATACTGCTGAATTTTCTTAATGCTTTCGTCCAAATCATTCAGCTTGAAGATTTCCTTGCCGCTGTCCTCGTCCTTCACTCTGGAAAACAGCTCGCCATAGTCCGCTAATTTGTCGCTTAGGCTGGATTCCTTCTGCTCGATTGCCGCCAATTCAGACTCATATTTTTGCTTAAATTCCTGCAAGGCAGTCAAGCGCTCCTGCAACTTTTTCTGCTCTGCCTGCTTCGCCGCTTCAAGCTGTTTTTTGTTCCAGTCCTTTTCGATTTTGGCAATTTCGTCCAGAATGGATTTTCTGTTTTTCGGCTCTGCTTTTTTTAGCTCCGCCTGCTTCTTTGCAAGGTTTTCCTTGTACTGTGCCAGCTCCTCCTTGGCTTGCCTTTCCTCGGATTCTTTCTGTATCGAAGAAATCTCCGCATTGACCTTGCTTATCTCATCGGTAATGGCATTTTTGATATTATCCGCCGCTTTTCTCGCCGCTCGGATGGCTGTTTCGTCCTTTTCAAATCCGTTCCCCAGACCGTCCATAACGTAGCTGCCAACGCCCTCCGACCACTTGGAAGGGGAGTGTTCGTCAAACCCTTCCTTGCTGATAAACCAGCCCTTGATTTTATCGACAACGCCCTTGACCTTGCCCTTCAACCATGCGACCTTATCATTGATACCATTCCACAGACCGACAATCACGTTTTTACCGACATTCATAAATTCCTTGACCTTTGCCGCCGCCGCTGATAATGCCCCTGTGACTGCGTTTTTTACACTGGCGAATGCAGCGTTTACCTTGTTTCTGAACTCCTCGGAGGTGTTATAAGCGTGGATGAATCCCAGCACCAATGCCGTAATCAATCCGATGATCAACGTGACAGGGCCGCCGATTGCCGCAAATGCAATCTTGACCGCACCTAAAACAGCTGTCAGAGTAGGCGCAATCGTCATAATCGCACCGATAGCCGTTGCAAATTTGCCGATAATCAATATCACCGGTCCGATTGCCGCTACCAATAAACCAACCACAACGATGACCTTTTTCTGCCCGTCACTTAGACCGTTGAATTTTTCAACCAATCCCTTCAAACGCTCCACAATGCTCCGAATGACAGGCATCAACACTTCGCCAATGGAAATTGCCAATTCTGATAACTGGCTTTGCAGTTTCTTTAACTGCCCGTTCAGATTGTCCTGCATGGTTTCCGCCATTTCTTTAGCAGAACCGCTGCTGTTCAAAATAGCACCGTTCAGCTTTTCGATATCCGCAGGAGCAGCGTTAATAACAGACAGCATCCCTGCGGTTGCCTCCTTGCCGAACAATGTTGCAACGGCGGCGGTTTGTTCTGCCTCGGATAGACCGCCTAAGCTGGTACGCAGGTTTGCAACAACCTCATTCCAAGATTTCATAGAACCATCTGAATTCGTAATGGAAATGTTGTACTGCTTCATAGTTGCCGCCATGGCATCTGTTGGCTTCGCAAGGTTAATCATGGCGTTTTTCAGCGTATTGCCCGCCTGTGAACCCTTTACGCCTGCGTTTGCCATCAGGCCAAGGGATTCCGTCACATCTTCCAGACTGTAACCCATTGCCCCCGCTGTGCTGGCACAATATTTATAGGATTCGCCCAACATGGATACATTGGTATTGGCGTTACTGGATGCCGCCGCCATAACGTCAGCCATCCTGCCCGAATCCTGCGCAGATAACCCGAATGCCGTCAATCCGTCCGTTACGATGTCCGAAACAGCCGCCAAATCCTCTCCCGATGCGGCGGCAAGATTCATGATGCCCTCAACGCCGCCGAGCATATCCTCTGTTTTCCAACCTGCCATAGCCATGTAATTCATAGCATCAGCCGCTTCGGATGCAGAAAACTGCGTCTGTGCGCCCATTTCTCTCGCCTTGTCCCGCAAGCGTTCCAAATCATCCCCCGATGCACCCGAAACAGCGGCAACTTGGCTCATGGAGGAATCAAAATCAGCGGCGGTTTTTACTGCAACTGCGCCCAAACCTGTAATGGCGGCAGTCACCGGCATCATTTTCTTTCCAACGCCCTCCAGCTTTCCGCCGACATCCTGCATCTTTCCGCCTGCCGCCGCAATCTGCTGTGCGGAAACGCTGCCGAAATTTTTCATTTCCCTTGTCAGATTTTTCAGACTGTTTTCGGTTGTGGAAATCTCCCGCACCAGACGGCGATACTGCTCCTGATTGATTTCCGTACCGCTTGCCATGTCCTTGTCGGCTTTCTCCTTTGCCGCCTTCAAGGCATCCAGCTTGCTTTTTGTTTCCGATACGGATTTTGTCAGCAGCTCTTGTTTCTGCCGCAGAAGGTCGGTGTTCTTCGGGTCATGCTTCAACGCCTTGTTAACCGCCGTCAGTTCCCTTTGCAAATCCTTTGCGGACTGGTTCAAATCCTTCAAGCCGCTTTTGAATTTCTTGGTATCCGAACCAATCTCAATGGTAATGCCCTTAATGTTCCCCATGCTCTGCCTCCTTTCCGAATTTTTCCCTCAATGCCCTTCTGTCCGGCTCGGTCTGCTCCAAAAGCCAGCACTCCTCCAGATATTCCCGACCACTTTCCGTCTGCTGTAAATTGAAAATAAACGCATCCCGCTGCAATCCCAGATAAACATCTATCGGCAAATGCTCGATTTCCAAAAAATTCAGATGTGCATAGTCCATCACTGTTTTTTCGGATAACGAAAATATGCTGTAATGCAAATCGTCCTCGTCAGTCGGCATAGAGGGTATTTTTAGTTTGGGTCAGACACAACACCTTTTACAAATTCCAGATAATCTTTCAACAGTTCCACCGCGTCCTCGAAATCGAACATTTTGGAAATTTTCTGGAAACTGTATTTCCTTTTCTTGTTCTGATTGATAATGGCGGTCAGCAGTTCATAAACATCATTGACGTTTTCCATACCCTGTGCCGCTACCATCCTGTCAAACATTTTCTTATCGGGCATTGGCAGGATTGCCACAAAACCATCATGCAGTTTAACCATGTATTTTTTCTTTTTTCTCGTTGTAAAATCTAACATTCCTTTTCCACCTCACAAAAATGAGGGGCTGTTATGCCCCTCTCCTCACGCAATACTTGCGTCCGCTTCCTTATACAGAATCAGCGTGCCTTCATTGTCCTGTGGCTGCGCCTTAAATTCCGCATTGATGACAGTTTCTTTATCCTTCGCAAAGGACAGCTCAAATCCTGCTTCATTGCTGCCGACAATGGTCACACGAATGTCCCCGTCCGTCTTATCCTCATGCACGAAATGCAGAACGTATTTCTTGCCGTCATTATGGCTCAAACCGCCGATTTTGACCGTTCTGGTCTTTTTGGCTGTGTCCTCTGTCACTCTGGCGGTGGGTGTCAGCTTTTTCAGCGTTTCGCCGTTCCATGTCATTACGCCGCTTTTCAAAATTGCTTCTTCGTCTGTGATAATTTTCTTGGAAACGAAATTCAAATCATCCTTCGCTTCGTAAAATGTCGGCTTGTAGGTCAGTGTCGCACCGCCCTGAATATAGCCCAACAGAATCCAACGCCTTTTCAATTTTTTCTTGGTTGGCAAAATCCTTTCTTGCCGAATAAAGCTCCACAATGTAGCTGTCTTTTCGCAGAAAGTTTTTGCTGTCAGAACCCCAAGCGGTTTCTCCGTCCTTCAGATAAACGATGTAGGGGAGCGTGGGGTTTTGGTCGGCTTCGTAAAAATAAACCTCAAGCCCTGTACTGCACAGCAGTTTGTATAATTCACTTTGCCGCATTCTCTATCGCCTCCCTTACCTTTTTTTCATATTCCCGAATGACCTGTTCCTCCACCGGCTTAATGTGCGGGATTGCTTTTGTCCGTTTGCCGTTTGCCATAACGTGACCGTGTTCCAGTAGGTGTGCCACGCGGTAGTGCTTTTTGTTATGGATGATGTATTTTGCATTTTCGCCGAAACTGCTATCTTCTCTTGTCACGCCCCAGCTTTTGGCGTATTTGCCCGTTCTTTTGGGGCTGGTCTGCCGCAGTTGTTTTGCACCCTTGTCCGCAACCGCCTTGCCGCTGGCATCCACGTTTTTCACGATTGCCGCTTCATATTCTGTCAGCATTTTTGCGATTTCATCTGCCATCCGTTCCACGCTCACGCTCATTGCAATCCACTCCTTGCCTCGCAGTATAACTCTGTGTGGTGGAAATCGTTTCGGAAACGATACACGCTGTATAATCTGCCCCTAAAACGCAGGACTTCTTCTTGTTCATATTCGCCGTATGGAATCCGCAGACACAGGGCAGGGCGTAACCCCGTTTCTCTGCACTTGAAAAATTCGCTTTGGTTGATTGGCAATTCCTCCGCAAACACTTCGCGTTCCTCGTAAAACGTCTGCTTCATGCCGATTTCATCCCTTATTGTTTTTTCTACCAACAACGTCACAACATCGTTATACATTGTACTCACCACACAAACTCAGCCCGTTTCTCATGCCCTTATAGGCCTTTTCGTAACGCTCGCCCTCGCCCATGAAATCATACTGCCATTTGAGGTACAGCTCAAACACCTTTTGAATTGCGGAATCCTCCTCGTTAATGACAGTAATGCCGACACGCATCATGTCTTTTTTACAGGCATCCACGTTGTACTGAATTTCCTCATCCAGCTTATCATGCGAAATGCGCAGTGCCGTTTTCAGTCTCGCTAAATCTGCCATTCCTTACGCCTCGCTTTCCATAATCTCCACAGTAAATTCCGCAGATCCTGCGGATGTTTTCACCGTAAAGGTTTCCACGCCGACAGGGAATTTTTCAAGATAAGCCTTTTTCAGCACAACCGCAGTGCCGCCGGAAACAGACCAGTTCGCCCCTCCTTCCTTCGGCACATCTGCGCCGTGATGCAGCAGGGCTGTAATGGTCTGACCGCTTTCGGCAGCCGTTACGGTAAGATCAGCATGGTTTGCGCTGTCTGCGCGCTTATCGAACGTGCCGCCGCTTACTGCGTTACTTTTTTTTTAAGAATCAGTACGCCATTAGGGTCTGCCAGCTTCCCGTCACAAATCAGAGTAACCTTCACTTTTTCCTGATTGTTGTCGTTATCTCTCCAGCGGTCGGTGCGCATCTGCATATTTGTATTGATGATGTAATCATTCAGATTCACAAACACACCGAATACCTCGCCGTCGGATGCCGCCGCAAAGCTTTCCAGCACATCCTCCTCTGTTGTGATAACCTCCTTGCCGCCGAATCTGTAGGTTTCACCCTCGGTAATGCCGTAGTTTACTCTTGCAATAGGCTGACCTGTGGAATCCACCATACCGTCAATCTGTGCATCAAAGGTGCCCTGCGCAAATACGAACACGCCGTTTCGATAGGCTTTTTTCATCTTGGCGAATACCTTTTCCTTCCACGCCTTCCAGCTTGCGACATCCTCCGCTGTCATTTCAATGACGTTGCCTGCGGGGACTCTGCTGTCCTTCGTAATACCAAGCATCTGACCGCTGCCTGTACCGGCGATAATGCCCTTATCCAGTGCGGCAATGATAGCCTCTACCGCCAGAGGAACAAACATTTCGGTAAATTCTGCGAAATCAACCACATTTGCAATCAGGCTCTGTGCGATTTTGCATTCCAGACCGTAATAGCTGAAGGATACCTTTGTATTGGCGGTTACCTTCTGGTCTGTGGATGCAGAGCCGTCCGCAACCCAGCTTGCCGTAGGACACAGGGACAGGATAGGGATTTCCACGCCGCCCTGTACGTTTGTTTTTCTTACTCTCGCATACAGCTCGCCATGCGCTTTCAGCTCTCTGATAAATTCCTTCATCACGGTTGTGGGAATCACCGCTGTGGTCTCTGTTACCGTAGTTACAGCATTCTGCAGCTTGCCTACAATGGCATCCTTGTACTTGATGGGCAAAGCCTCACCGCGGCACACCAGATTCATAAAGGCATTTTTATATTCATCTGTATCGAATACATCCTTTCCCGCTGCGTTGCCTGCGGAACCGACCACGCCGTCCGGATGCGCTGTCCCTCTGCCCTGCATGGCGGCAAGGTTTGCCTGCGCCGTCGCAAAGGCTTCATACGCGTTATCCAGCTTCTCCACCTCTTCCATTCTTGCATTTGCACCCTCTACATCGCCGTTCTGCAGCAATTCCTCCGCCGCATTGTAAAGTGCTTCTCTCTGTGCTTTGTAATCCTCGTAATTCTTAAACTTCATCCTTCATTTCCCCTTTCAATCTGAGTAATTTTAATTTTGCAGTTACAGTTTTAACTTCTGCGTTTTCCTCTCCCCTTGCAGGAAGAAGATCCTTCAGCTTATGAATGGTCTGCGCAGGCAATACACCGATGCCGTTTGTCAGCGTCGGCGCAGATGCAAACATAACCTCATCCACAAAGCCATATTCCACCGCCTTCTGCGCATCCATCCACGTTTCCGCATCCATGATGCCAAGCAGCTCCTCCATGCTTTTGCCTGTCTTTTCCAGATATGCCGCCGCGACTGCTTTATTTGCTGTCTGCAAAATCTCCGCCTCCTGCTGCATATCGTGAAAATCCCCTGCGGCAGAGCCGGAAACATTATGCACCATAAACAACGCTGTCGGGCTGATTCTGGAATGTCCCGCCTGCGCAATCACAGAGGCGGCACTTGCCGCAAGCCCGACAATGTGAATTTCCACATCCCCCGAATACGCTCTTAAAGCCGTATAAATTTCACTGCCGGCAAACACATCCCCGCCGCCGGAGTTGATTTCAACGGTAATCGGCTCGCCGTTTGCCTCTGCAATGGCATTGCCAATATCCTTCGGGCAGGTTGCCTCCATGCCGAACCATTCATAAATCCACTTTTCGCTGTTTCTAATGATTGGTCCCTTTACCTCGATTTTCTTCATTCTCCCTCACCCCCTTCCATAAAGCCTGTGTCCTTGCGTCTAAGCAGCTTATCGCCGCCATCCACAGGTGCCATGTTAAGTACCGCTCTGACCTCGTTCGGTGTCATAATGCCCCTGTCAACGTACTGCACCAGTTCCAGCTTTGTTTTCATGCTGGCAAAGGTCAGATTAGAGCCTTCAAAAACAATCTTGTTTCCAAATGCCCGTTCCCTTCTGGTAAACAAACGGCTGCTATAAACCGCACTCATCTGCGTAATCATCGGCTCAATGGCACTTTCGTAATACGCAATCCATTCATCCTCGGTATAAAGAGAGCTGACAATTTTCTCATTCGTGTTAAAAAAATCATAGATCCGCTTGATGATGCGGTCGGTCTGTGCGGCGTTCGGCACATAGTCCTTCGGTTCAATCCGCTGCACATCCGCCTTACTGTCCACGCCCGCTGCGCCGAAGGTTTCACTCTCCACAGAAAGATAGGTATCCGCAAATTCCTGCACGTTTTTCCTTACGTCATCCGGTCGCATGGCATTTGTAAAGCGCAACAGCCAGCGAATCACACCACTGTTCTTGATAGCCTTCACAAAGCCCTGATCCATAATGCTGACGCACTCCATCAGCTGAGAAAGTGCCTCCATCGGACTTTCCCCGAAAATATCATCCTCATTGAAATCATCACGCAGATGAATGATATCACTGTATGGGAAGGTGCTTTCCCTGCCGTTCAGAAAAACGAACCGTAAAAACAATTCGTTGTCCTTGTAAAAAGCCTCCACCCCCGAACAGGGAATGGGATACAATTCTATCGGCTTTTCAAATTCATCCCGTACAATCAGAATAAAAGCGTTATGGTTCAGTGCCAGCTGGTTTGCCACCTTCTCCTGTAACATCTGCCCGCTCATCAGCGGATTAGGCTCCTCCAGCAGAAAACGGATATAGGCCTCCGGATTGACCTCTACCCGCTCCCCCTCCTGCGTTCTCGTGGTACGGATATGCTTTGCAACCGCCTTACCGATGGCTTTTGTTTTTGGGCGGATACAGGCACGCACCACATCGGAATGGTATAGCCTGCCGTTCCACGCATAAAAGCCGTTCCCCCTCTCCTGCACCATCTTGAAGCTCTGTCTGCTCAATTTCTGCACAATTCTGTTCCATAAACCCATTTTTTCTCACCTCCTTAAATCAGACTTTCAAATTCATCTCTTTTATTGCAATACACCACATAGGCATCCAGAAGTGCCGCTGTGCCGTCAATGCGCCTTGCGCGCTCATCGCTCTTGACAGGCTGCACGTTGCCGTTGACATCCTTTTTCTCCTCGGTGTTAATCAGACACCACTTATCAATCGGATTGTTGTTGTAGACGATTTTCTTTTCCTGAAATTCCGCCTTTAAATCCTTCATTGGCTGGGATAAGGTCAGAACCCCCTGCCGAATTTTAACCATGACGTTTCGCCCAAACTCCTGCTCAAATGCCGCCAGCAGCTCATCCGAGATATGCCAAGGGTCATAGCCGATATATAGCGGATAAATATCTTCTCTGTCCCGTAATTCGCAGAACCAATCCAGAATTACCCGCTTATTCACGCGCCGACCTTCGCAGGTACGCATCAAGCCCTGCGACACCCATAAGCTGTACGGCACGCCGTCCCGTTCCCTTCGGTCTCCTCGCTCCTCCTGTTGGTCCAAAACCGCCTGCGGAATCCAGTACATCTGCTTAATGTAAAGCTTATCATCCCCACGCCGTTTGCAGATTGCCTTTGCAGCGTTTAGGTCAATGCTGTCTGCGGCATCAAAGCCACCAATGCAATATCTAAATTCTCCGCCCTCCGGCAACAGCTCCTCATTGTTTAAGTCCTCAAACGTCAGCCATGCTGTCTGTGCCGTCTGCGGAATATTGAAATCCTTTACCAGAACCGTCGGCTTGAAGGATGGGTCGTTCTTCGCCTTCTGTACCATCTCCTCCAGATATTCCTTTTTCTTGATGGTGCCAAGACCGGGATTTGCCTTTATCCACATCTCCGGTTTGTCCCATTCGGAAGCATCGTCCAGCTCATAGATAAACGGCAGAAAGCGCGGTGCTTTTATTTTCCCGTCCAGCACCTTTTTTGCGTATTCATACTGCGCATCAAAGATGCCGCTGCGGACAAAGCCGTTTGTGGTAATACAAAAAAGCAATGGTTGTTCCCTTGCGCCCATTGCCTGTTTTATCAAGTCATATATATCTCTGTTTTTGATTGCCGCCAGTTCATCAATGATGGCTCCATGCACGTTCAAGCCGTCCAGACTGTTTGTGTTGCTTGCCAGTGCCTTAATAAACCCAAGATTGGAAGGCGCATATAAATCCGCAGCACGTTTGCGGATATGCTTCCGCAGGGTCGGACTTTGCCGCACCATCTTGTAGCACGCATTAAACCCAAGCTTCGCTTGGTCCAGCATCGTTGCAACGTTGTAAATCTCCGGCGCACCCTCTCCGTCATTCAGCAGTAAATCCGTTTCCACTGCGGCACACTCGGTTGTTTTACCATTTTTTCTGCCTTCCACAATCATCACTTCGTTGTACTGTCTGAGGTTATTGTCATCCACAAAGCCAAAGATTGCCTGTAGCCTTGCCTTCTGGAATAGTTCAAGCTGTAACGGCTGTCCCAGTTTGCCTGTCGGCTGCTTGCAGAAACGCTCAATAAATGCGATATGCCACTTTGCAACCTCGTAATCGAAATGAAATTCCCCGGGACTTGCAAACTGATTCAAAAGCATTTCACTGACCCGCTTCATTTTGTCGCAGGCAAGAATCGTGCCATCATAAAGTGCGGAAAAATATTGTTCGAATTCCGTCATTTGCTACCACGCTCCCGCTGGAACAAAACAAGCTCATCCGCCGCCGCTTCATCCGTTTCGGGCATCAGGTCCAGAAGCTGCTTGATTACACTGGAGTAATTCTTGATTGTGGCGGTGTAGATTTCAACCTCCGGAGCCTTCTTCGTCCCCCACTGGTTTTCACCGTTCTGGTACTCCGAAATATATCCCTTCTCCTCAATGTCCGTTTGCAAATGCTCCAACTGCTCCGCCATAAAGGCAGCATTGTCTATCAGCTTTTCCACGATTTTCTTTTTATTTTCGGGGATTTCCTTGAAGATGCGCTTCAATTTCCGCATTTCCGCCGCTTTGATTTTTCCTTTCTCCATTTTCTCACTTCCTCTCTTTTCCGCCCTTATACTACACCCCCCACGCGCACGCACGCCCGTTGAAACAGTAGTCCACTCCTCGGTCTCCGTACTGCCAAACCAAAAATAAAAATAGGGGGGGCTATTCCATTTTTCTTTTGTCTATCGGCTGTCCCTCCGCATCGAATCCACAGCAGCATCCCTTCCGTTGGACGAAGTGTCCTTCCTCCTCGTCATGACACGGCTTGCAGACGTATTGCAGGTTGTCAAATGATAGTGTGATGTTTGGGTCTGTGATGTTCGTCGGTGTCAGCATTTCCTTGTGATGAACAATGTAGCCCACACGTTCTCCGCATATCTCACACATTCCGCCATCCACCATGATGCGACTGTCTATGTATGCTCGCCTGCACTTCCTCCACGCCGCCGAGTTGTAGAACCCTTTTGCAAATTCCTTCATCGTCTTTCTCCTTTGCCGCAAATAAAAAATCCCGATAAGCATTGTAGCTATCAGGATTTCTTTTGATTTATTTTGATATTTCTATTGACATTTACTCTTTTTCGTGTTATTATATAAACAGAAAGGAGGTAGTGCAAAATGAAAAAAGACAAAGACTTTAAGCTAAAAATTGTCGAACTTGTAATCCAAGCAGTTATTGCCCTAGCCGCTCTGATTACAGCCATCAAATCTTAGCAAGTTCGGGGAGTAAATCTCCCCTTACTTCTTAGATAAAGTCAATGTCTCATGTTTATTATAACCAACCGAAAGGAGAATGACAATGAAAAATAAAATTTCTGTTTTCTCACTCCTGTTTTTCTTTATCTATGCAATACACGCAGGCTGGACACCTATCGCAAAGCTCCTTGTGATTTTAAATTCCGTCCTTGTGCTTTTGCAAACTACTTTGCAATTCAAGGAGGTTATGCGCAATGTTAGAAGCTGAGTATATCTCTGTTACCCAATTTGCCCAGAAGTTCGGTAAGGATGTCGGCAATGTCCGCAAGCTGATTAAGGACGGTCGCATCCCTGCAATCAAAATCGGGAATCAGTGGGCAATCCCTGCCGATGCCGAACCTCCTGCCGATAAACGCGTAAAGTCCGGCGAATACCGTAATTGGAGAAAGAAAAAGGATTCTTCCGAAGAGGACCGCTGATGCGGTCTTTTTCATTGCAAAAAAGGGAATGCCCTCGCACCCCCTGAAATACTCGTCTATCCGCTCCTGTAATTCTTCTTTTGTTTCATAGATGGGCGGTCTGCCCACATTGTCCGGCATA
>OKRT01000819.1_pt1 | contig 14794 bp, 13 predicted proteins | sample 1601111 | NCBI WGS metagenome assembly OKRT01 (sample SAMEA3541572, study PRJEB24748) | human gut metagenome | biome: human gut; feature: human-associated habitat; material: faeces | place: China | collected 2012 | reverse complement strand
TCCCACATGACCATGGCCCGCAGCTGCCGGCGGGTCATGCCCAGGCTCTCCATCATGGCCAGCTCCCGGCGGCGGGTCTGCACCGAGGCTGCCATCACATTCACATAGTTCATAAGCCCCATCAGCACCATTAGGATGCACACGCCGTTGCCCACCAGGGCCACGGTCCGCTGATTCTGGGCATAGTCTGCCTGTGCCTGGGCGACGCTGACATATTCCATGAGACTAGGGGCCACGGCCACGATCTCCTGAATGGCCTGATCCAAAGTCATCAACTGGCCCTTCTCGGCGTTGATGCAGATATTCCGGATATCTGCATCCGGATTGATCCGATCCATACCGGCCTGGCTGACCAGTATCCCCGGCACATCATTGTTACCGGACGGAGAAACTGCCAGGGGAACGTCCCTGCTCACCACCCCGCCAATAGTAAAGGACTGGACCTGTCCGTCCCGGCCGCAGATGGACAGAGTCTGACCCACCATGCCGGAAAAATCCTCCGGCGGGTCGACATATTCTCTGCTGCTGTCGTAAATCAGCAGTGTATCCCCAGCGGCAAAGGCATCCAAATCCACCGGCTGCTCCGCAGTCTGATTATACTCCTCCAGGGCAGAAAGCTCCAGGGTCACCGCTTCTGTGCGCTCAAATTGGCCCGCGCCGGCCTGATATGCCTCCATTTTTTCTTTCACAGCGGCCGGGTCGTCTTCGCGCACCCACCGGGCAAACTGCTTGGCATAGGGCCAAAGGACCGCTGGGTCACTCTGCATATACAGCGCGGACATCCGGGTGATCTCCATTTCTTCGATGCCGTCCAGTTGGGTAATAGCTTCCATAGCACCCTGATTGATGTTCGGTGCAAAATCGGAATCTCCATCTTCCTCCAGGTTAGTTTCCCGGAAGGTAAAAATAGTGATGTCATAGCCATTTGTATCATACTCCGGCATATCCAGGTGGAACACGCTGTTTACCGCCAGAATGAGTACCGCCCCCAGGGTGAGGGAGGCAAAGACCCGGAGGGCCTGCTTTTTCTGCCGGAACACGTTGTGCAGGGCCATGGAGCGCAACCCGGTCCGCCGCCCCGCTTTCCCACGGCGTCCTCCCGGCAGCCCGGTGTAGGACAGGGCCTGCATGGGGGAGATTTTTCCCGCCAGCCGAGCCGGTTTCCAGCTGCTCAGAGCCACCGTCAGCGCCACAAACAGAATGGTACCCAAAAAGATGACAGGGTAAAAGACCACCGTCCGGGGCATGGCGGACATATTGTCGCTGGTCAATGTCTCCAGAGCCCGAGGTACCACCTCCAGGCAGAGCAGCATCGCCGCCAACATACCGGGTACCAGACCGGCCAGGGCTGCCAGTATGGCTTTTGCCCGCACCAGGGTGCGCAGCTGCTGGGGTGTGGTTCCCAGGGTCTTCAGCATGCCGTAAAACCGGATGTCATGCTGAACGGAGAGGGACAGAATGTTGCTGACAAACAGACAGCTGCCCACCAGAATGAGCAGAGCGGTAAATCCCAGCAGGCCAAGGACCTGCTCTAGGGAAACGACGGAGCGCTGGGACGTGGAAACCCAGTACTGCGCGTCTGTAAGTGGAATCTGCTGCAAGGCCTCCCAGGTTCCTTCCTCAGACCAGCACACCCCCAGCTGACAGCTGTCCCAGCCCCAGAATTCCGAATAGATCTCCCGAATTCCAGACTCCGAGCGGAGCACCCGGTCCTCCGATTTGTAGTCGGTAAACCAGCCGGTTAGCTGGTAATCCTGGGTCAGGTGGATGGTCATGCCCACCTCCGGATTTTCAATGCCTAGCCGTTTGAGGGTACCCGTGGACATCATGATCTCCAGCGTATCCTGAGGATAGGTTCCCACCACATCGGAGATCATGGGGAGGATCTGGTATTCCCAGGCTGCCTCGTCGTAGTACCAGTGCTGTAAGGGAATCTCGAAGCCACGCGCACCTGGAATCGTCTCACTGCCCGGCGATATTCGGATGCCCACCACCTCCACCCCGGGGGTGGCTTTGATCTGCTCATACTGCTCCTGGGTGGGAGCGTACAGGAGAGCGTCGGTCACCCCGTCCAGCCGGTCCATCATGACCTGTAAATTGCGGAAGTAGTTGACACCGATGGTAAGAATGGAGAAGAGCATAAGAGTGGAAAGAAAGACAGCCAGGGCGGTAAGCAGGTTTCGGCCCAGGTTGGCCTTAATGCTTCGTCCGGCCAGACGCCAAAAGAGGCGGCGGTTATGAATGCGGAACATGGTCCCCCTCCTTCCCCAGGATGCGTCCGTCCTCAATGTGGAGGATGTGGTCGGCCAGCTGGGCCAGTTCCTCGTTGTGGGTGATCATGATGAGAGTCTGCCCAAACTTCCGCACGGAATTTTGGAGCAGCAAGGCTACCTCCAGTCCGGTTTTGCTGTCCAGGTTTCCGGTGGGCTCATCGGCCAGAATCAGGGCTGGCTTAGTGGCCAAAGCTCTGGCAATGGCCACCCGCTGCTGCTGTCCGCCGGAGAGCTGGTCTGGCATGGCATAGCGCTTCTCCTCCAGTCCAAGAGCATGGATGATCCCGTCCAAAAACTCCTTGTCAGGCCGCAGCCCATCTGCCTCCAAGGTGAAGGTGATATTCTCATACACATTGAGCATGGGGATGAGATTGAAGTTCTGAAAGACAAAGCCGATGTTTCGCCGGCGGAAGATGGTGAGCTGCTCGTCATTGAGTTTCCCCAGGTCGTGCCCCCGCACCCACACTTCCCCAGAGGTTGGCTTGTCCAGCCCGCCCACTAAATTTAAAAAGGTGGACTTCCCGCTGCCGGAGGTTCCTACAATGGAAACAAACTCACCCTCTTCCACCGTCAGGGATACGTGGTTCAGCGCGTGGACGGCATTGTCTCCGCTGCCGTATGTCTTGCACAAATCTTTGGTAATCAAAATCGCCATAGGTATCCCTCCTACGAGTTGTTACCGATAGAATACCATAAACTTCTTACGGTTTGGTGACTGGCACTTATTATCATCAGCTCAGGTCGCAAACTTAATCTCCAAACTCTTTGTGTTGCTCAAAACAGTCATAAAAAGAGCTAACTGATTCAATTAAAACCAGTTAGCTCTTCTTAAAAACCAAGGAAAAATTGTTGCCACAGAGGGCATCAAGCCTTGGAAACTCCTATCATTACAGGCTTTTTCGGGCCTTCTAAGTTACTCCCACTCGCTCCTGTCAGAAGTTTTCTAAACAGATTTGCTTATGGGATTTAGTTCAGGGTATTGGTATTCTTTTCATTATTCAGATAGTAGAGGCTATCTGATTTTTTGTTGCCATGGTGTTGCCAACGAGGTGTCCTCCCGACACCTGTACCAGCGATGTCGGGAGGACATGGCGTAAGGCTTATCCTTTCGGAGGATAAGGGTCATGCCCGTAAGAATCCTTTTGACGGATTTCCCCGGTAACTCTGTGAATCAACCGTTCGGACTGCTGGTTGATGGCAATTTTGCGTGCAATATCGGCAGCCTCTTTCTGAGTGCTGGTTCTGACAGTTGCTCTGGTATTGCCAGCTCCTTTAACCTGCCATCCACCCTTAGGGTGCGGAGTTACATGCTGATTCTTCCCCATTATGCTACCCCCTTACCCAAGTCAGCAATCAGTTTTCTGGTGTTTTCGTACCACTTATCACTGTGATAAACCCGAGCTTCCTGGACATGCCCCGAAAGCACTTCGGTTTTCGTGAGCTTAGAGGCCGCTTCCCAATCTCCTCTAAAAGCATAGGTGGCATTGTTAATCTCGTTGCTCTCAAATACAAACAGGTTCAATGCCGTAAAGCCGTAGACTACATAACCCCAGAAATTTTGAGAACCAAGGACGCAGAAATCAGGGGCCATGTGCCATAGATGCTCATGGCGGTTGCGGATAACCGCTTGCTGGCCTTTCGGTTTGCGCTCAATGATTTCATCAATGTACTGCGCCCAATCATCCTGGATTCTGGTGCCTGGGCGAAGGATCTCCCATGGCACCTCGGTCTGTTTAACAGGTGGAACCGCGGGAGCACGTTCAGCAGTCCACACTTCACAACGCCCCAACATCTCCAGCGCAATATTCATGGCAGCTTTGATGCAGGTGAACTTGTTGTCGGCATTCTCCAGCAACGGGGAGTAAAGAACCCCATCCTCAATGATAAATGCAAGCTCTGTAGGTGGAATCAATTCTCGCTGATAACACCAACGGCTTTGCCAGCAAGTTCCATAATGGTCAGTTCCGTGCCAATCGACAACGTGGTAGTCATGCTCAAAAAAGCGTTCCTCTTTGGGTAAATCCTTGAGGATCTTCCACCTGCCATTGGCATTCATTCTGGTTGCAGCCCTCCGAGGAATTGGGATACGAGCTGGTGACTCAGGAAAAAGGCCATAAGACTGAAGACGAGGGTAATCTTCCGTCTCCAACGGCACGGCGATGTAGAATTTATCGCCAGGATGCAACGCATAGAGATATCGTTGCGGGTTGATGATTCGTCTGCGGGTAATGGTCATTGTACCACTCTCCATTCGTAAAAATATTTACAAACAGAAAAAGCCCGGTTGTCCCGTTCTACATATTGTGACTAAGCTCAAAAGACACCACAACATGTGCAGGATTGCCAGACCACCCAAAACGTGATACAATTTAACCGTGTAGAGAAAACGGCGCTTGCATCAGTTTTGGCTGGTCTATGCGTCAAACACAGGAGAGTGACATCCTACGACTGGTACTCGTGGGAGTGTCGCTCTTTTTCTTTTTCTGATTTGTATCTTACTTCAAGTGCTGCTCGTCAACAACGACGATCAGCGTTTCCGTTTCGGGATCGTATTCCGCAATGAACTGTTTGGCTTTGGTCAGAAAGTCAATACCGCTAACTTTAGCCAAGTACTTTACAAAGTCCTTTGCGCCAATGCGAATCCAGTCATTCTTGATGCGGCGGGCAAAATCATAGGACGGAGAAGTTGTATTTTCTCCACGCGCTCGGACGCCAATGGCACAAGCCTCTGGATCAAAACCAATGATCACCTGCTCCGGAGTACCGAGGGCTTCAATGGCGCCCTTGTTGAAGGCAATGCCAAATGAGCTCAAGGTCACGATTGGGCTGCCGTTTTTGAGATATGAAAAGTCAAAATTATAAGCCACAAAATCACCTCCAGGCCGAGATAGCTTTTGACGATATGTAGATTGTATCACAAAAGCGGGATAAGTGCAACTGAAAAATGAAAATAAAATGCAGATAAAATATAAAGGCTGCGCACCACGGGCGTGATCTCTGAGCTAGAACGACTGATTTCACTTTGCACATATAATAACAGATAATCCGGGGAAAGGCAACTTGCCTCTCCCCGGATTAGTTCTCAGTGATGCGGTTTTTCTGTATTCTGGAGCAGCATTTTCAACTTATCGTTTTCTTGCTGCAATTAATCTTTTGCTTACTCGCTTTATATTGTTTTATTGATTCCTACACAATAACTTTGAGTAACTCCACCGCGTTCTCTTCGATGGGGTCGTTGGTGCCCAATTCGCCGCGAAAGGCGCGGGCGAGGATGGCTTTTTTGATGCGGTCGATCTGCTCCAGCACCCCTTGTGCGGCTTCTTTGGCCTTCTGCTCTTTGGTTAGGAGGTCGTCAAGGAGGCGGACGATTTCGGCTTGTTCTATGACCGGTGGGATGTTCATCTCTACAGCATTAAGTATTTTTAGGTTTATATTCTTCTGTGCAGTTGCCGGAGCATTGTCCTCTAACTCCTTTTGTAAAATGCTCATCATATAATAGACAAACTTAGAAATAGAACGGTTGTTAGGGATAAAACCAACAACGCTGTCAGGGAAGCAGCAATCATATGACAAAATAGCAACATCACCAATATTTGCCGCAATTGTTATACACAATGTTCCAGCGGAAAACATACGACTTTGTTCCATGCCAAACTCGCTAAGGGTTTGATGATGTTGCGTAATATACACATTTGCAGAAGCCACATCTCCTGTTTGTATAAAAGGATATGGACCACCAAATAGCCGTGGGTCATTCCGAGGTCTATGCTGCGAACGACCTCTTTCCAGTGTGCCAATTTCGCCAAGTTTTAGCCGCTCCCAACTTTCCATCCCCATGCCAAGTTCTTGCCTCCACTGAGCGGTGAGTTCGCCGACGAAGGCTTTATGGAGGATGGCGGCTTTGCGGGTTTCAAAGCTGTCCAGCGCATCCTGCGCCTTTTGTATGGCCTCGTCCAGCTTAGCGAACAGGCTTTCTATGCGGTTAACAATGCGCTGTTGCTCAGTAAGGGGAGGAATTGGGACTGGCATTGTGTCCATACTCCCTTGTGTTAACTTTAAACGAGTGGTTCCGTTCACAAAATCGTTGTAATTAAAAGCATTAAGATAGTGCATCAAAAACAAGTTGCCAACAGTTCCGAAGCGAGACCGTAAAATATGTGCGTGATTGTTGACCCATGCCTTTCCCTCAATTATATAGGCTTTATCTTTAATGAGGTCCAGAAAAGGTGCACCATCTTCGCCAACCAATACTAATTGTTCGTTGGTAAGAAAATCATCGATCCATCCCACTTGTCCTGTTGCCCCATAATAGGGAATATCACCTTCTCTATTAGCCCGCTCAGATGCGTTAATCGGTTTTCTGAATGAATCAAGACATTCAGCTGCACCTTTGGTGAGATATGTCCAGCACCAATTCCCCGGCACCTTGTACGGCTGTTCACTCTCCGGTACCAATGCCGCCTGTAAGCGCTCTTCGGGTGTCAGGATTTCTTTTTTCTTTCCTCTCGCCATCAGTCCTGCACCTCCAGCGCCCGTAGCTCCTTCACCACACTCATGAGTAGGTCAACGGCCTCTTCCAGATTGGCGGCGGCTTCTTCTGCGCTCTCTGCCGGGGCGGGCAGGTCGTTATAGTCCAGCACCGAGTCATCACGAATCAGGCCCAAATCCAGACTGTTGCCCTTTTCCGCTATCTGCTCCCGGGTGAACACGCTCCACCGATCGTCCTGCACAGCGCGGCGGTCCTCAGCCTCATAGGCTTTCTCAAAGTCCGCGAAATGCTCGGGTTTCAGCGGGATAGTCTTGCCAAAGCTGGGCATATTGGTGCGCAGGTCGTAGAACCAGACTTCCTTGGTGTTACCTTTGTCGCTTTTGCCCCGGGTGAAAAACAGCACATTGGTCTTGACGCCTTGGGCGTAGAAAATGCCAGTGGGCAGGCGAAGGATGGTGTGCAGATCACACTTGTCCATCAGGTCACAGCGGATCTTCTCACCGTCGCCATCGGCAAAAAGCACATTGTCCGGCAGCACCACGGCGGCCCGGGCTCTTCCATTGGTCTTCAAACTGCGGTAGATATGCTGGAGGAAATTGAGCTGCTTGTTGCTGGTGGGGAAAGTGAAGTCGTCCCGGGTTGCACGCTCGCCGCCTTTCTTGGTACCGAACGGCGGATTGGTGAGGACCAGATCGAAGTCGTGGAGTGCCTTGCCCTGGTTGGACAGGGTATCGGCCAGCAAAATCTGGCCCTCAATGTCGTGGAGCATGGCGTTCATCAGAGCTAGGCGGTGGGTATCATGGACCAACTCACAGCCCGTGAAGGCCTCTTCCCGTTCAAACTTCGCCTGATCTGCATCCAGATCGTAAAAATCGTCGGTGTGTTCTTTGACATACCGATGGGCGGCGATCATAAAGCCGAAAGTGCCGCAGGCAGGGTCGTTGCACCGCTCTCCGGGCTGGGGTTTCATCAGCCGGGTCATCACATCAATGAGGACACGAGGGGTAAAGTACTGGCCCGCGCCGGACTTCTTCTCGTTGGCGTTCTTCTCCAGCAGACCTTCATACAGGTTGCCCAACCCCTCTTCCCGGGCAGAGTACCAGTCCAAGCTATCGATGGTAGTGATGATCTTTTCCAGATTCTTGGGTTCGTCGATGTTGGTGGCAGAGCCCTGATAGATCTCCCGCACCCGGCCGGTGCAGCTTTCGCCCAGATGAGCCAGCAGCTCTTTATAGAATTTCTTCAGCTCGATGCCGCTTTTGGCAGTAAGCTGGTCCCAGCGGTAGGCAGCGGGAATCTGGCTTTCTGCACCGGTCTCCTTTGCCATCTTCAAAAATAAAATATAAGTAAGCTCGGTGACATACTGGTGATAGGTAATGCCATCATCCCGCAGCACATTGCAGAGGTTCCAGAGCTTGGATACGATTTCCTGTGTGGTCATGTGCGGTTCCCTCCGTTATCGATAGCAGCCTGACGCAATATTTCTGCAAGGCAACAGTTCATAGCCGCCTGTTGGTAATCGGCATCTACTTTTCTGGCCGCCTCGCAAAGATCAGAAATCGCCTTGACCATATCATGAATGTTTTTCTGCTGTTCCAGGTTTCTTTGCGCTTCCATCTGTTGAGCCTGGAACTGGCTTAAATACTGAGGGTTAAAAATCCCATAAGGATAGGTGTTATAGTTCATGCGCTTCTTCCTCCGTCATCGTACAGATATTCGTTAAGTTCCAGCACGATGTTCTCTAACTTGTTCTGGAAAATCCGGTCGATTTTCTTGAATCCCCCCTCACTTCTGAAACGAGTATCTTCATCAAACACGCTTATATTGAGGACAGATTCCTCCATGAGGTATTTTTCCATACGGCCAATCCACTTTTGCTCAATGGCAGTGAATTTATGGGCTTTTTTCAGTTTGTCCACTGCCCGGCGGATGCGGGCCTCGTGGCTGATGAGGGTGGAGCCAATAGCATACCGGCGAATCAGACTGATGATGTCTGCCGCCATCTCCTCGTTGGTCAGTTCCGAAATGGCGGTGTTGAGCTGCTGGGTGGTAAAGCCCTCTCGATCCAGCGTCAGGCGCAGATCCTTCAAGCTCGCCCGGGTCAGCTCCTTTGGCCGGGTGCAGACGATATTCAACGCCGCAATTTCGTTGATATGGGTCTTTACATAGTCGGCAAAGGCATCCAGATAGTCCTCTGGGCGGCTGCCGGTACCATAACCACGGGTGTGGCTGACCAGTTCATCTGGCGCGTCAGAGATAACCACCGGGCGACCGCCGTTGGCCCGGGTCTCTCCAAGCAGTTCAAAGAGGTCCCGATGGGCCAAAATGCGGTTACGAGCCTGCTGCGGCGGCTCCTGTTCCAACTGCTGGATAAACTGCGTTGGGTCCATGCCGCCGGTCATGCTGACAAAATGCTCCATGGTCTTTCCGTCCAGCTTCCGCTTTTTCCGCTGAAGTTTGGCTATGATCTGATCTACCTGGTACGCGATCTGCTTTTCGTCTTCCAGCACCTCAAGACCGTCCAGCAACTGACCAAAGGAGGCCAATGGATTCGCAACCACCGGTTTCATGGTGTTGACCGCTTCTAAAGATTCATAGACACCAACAGGGTCATAAATCTCAAAGTGGGTCTTATGGATCTTGGGGCATAGGCGGGTAGCGCGGCCCAGCATTTGCTCGAACAGAATACGGGATTTTACCCGGCGCAGGAACACCAGATTGGTGATCTCCGGCACATCGATACCGGTGGTCAGCAGATCCACGGTAACGGCAATGCTGGGATATCGCTCATTCTTGAACCGCTTGATGGCTTCCTGCACCTTTTTGGGGTTGCCGCCGCCCACGCTGCCGGTGATCTTCATAATGGCGTCGTTGTCCACACCGTACTCGGCATAGATATTTTTCAGAATATCCACAATCATGTCGGCATGTTGGTCATCCACGGCATAAATGAGCGTTTTGCCCTGCTCGTCTGGATTCTCGGGGTCGATGTCTTTGGCAATCTCGGCCAGCACCGCCTCGTTAAAGGGCCTGGTAATAACCTTCTTGTTGAACTGCTCTACATCGAAGTTGAGTTCATCGTTCAGCAGTTCACTGTTGGTGATCTCCCCGGTCACCGGATCGTAGACAGTGACGGTATCGCCGGATTGGTAGTGGATGCCTTCATCCCGCAGTTTGGTATGGAGATCGTGGGGAGCGTCGTGATCCACCAGATACCCCTCGATGACCGCTTCCCGATAGGTGTACTTGAAAACCGGCTGGCCGAAAATCTCGGTGGTCTGGAGGGCAGGGGTAGCGGTCAGAGCAATTTTCACCGCATCGAAATACTCAATCACGCTGCGGTATTTGCTCTGGTAGTCCCGCTGGTCCCGGTAGAAAAGTTCGGTGTCTCCCATCTCTTTGTCCAGGAGGTAGCCCCGGTGGGCCTCGTCTATGATAATCAGGTCATAGTCGCTGACCGCAGGCATGGTCTCTCCATCATTGTAGAGGATACGCTTTACCATCCCCTGTACGGTAGCAACCTGGATGCGAGTCTCCCTCTCAATCTCTTTGTCTTCCAGCCCTTTGATGTTATAGATGTCCGCCAGGGGCATCAGATCCTCCAGTTTGACCTCTTTGAATACATCCAATGCCTGCTCTCCCAGAGCGGTGCGGTCCACCAGGAACAGGATTCGTTTGAAACGGCCTGTTTTCAAGAAGCGGTAAATCATGCCCAGCACTGTCCGGGTCTTGCCGGTACCGGTCGCCATGGCTAGCAAAGCCGTATTTTTCCCGTCCATGATGGCTTGTTCCGCTGCCTGAATAGCCCGCAGCTGATAATCACGGAGGTTTAGCCCATCTTTGTCTCGGAGCAAATCAAAAGGCATTTGCTCCAGCGCACGGTTGCCAGCGTCGATGTCTTTACCCAACAGGTCCAGAAGGTTTTCAGGGCTCATCCACCCCCGCAGAGCCTTTGGAACATTGGAAGACCGACGGAGATCCAGAAACCAAATACCGGACTTTGTTTTATACTGTTCCAAATATGGTCTGCCATTAGTCGCAAAGGTAAACGGCACTTTATAGCTGCCCCAAGTTCCAACTTGGTACCGAGCATCCTCAACACGAATATTACGGGGATAGTCTTTCCCCTGATAGTCGATCACTGAGGGAATGTCCTTGTGTTCCGCTTTTGCCTCAATGATACCGACAAATTGCAGACCAATAAAAAGGGCATAATCAGCGCGTCCGTGATTTCCCACAGTTGAGTCAGTGGGCCACTCAGCTATGGCAAGATTCCGACCTTTGGTTGGGCGAGTTCCGTTAGAAAAGCGCAGACTCTCAGTATCAGCCTCCCAGCCTACTTGACGGAGTTGCTGGTCAATAATGTAGCGCGTTTCTGCTTCTGTCTTCTGCCGCTGACTGGCTGCCCTAGCTGCCTGCTGGCGGCGTTTTTCTTTTGTGACAGGACCCGAAGTGGCAGCCTTTTCTTCCGCTTCTTTGACCAGACTTTCCTCTTGTGCATCGTCAGTATCTGCAAGATCTTGCTCCTGCAAGTCAGTCGGCATCACAAAAGGAACAGTTTGATAGTTCCAGTCACCGTAGGTCTGCATGAACCATTCGCATAAGCTGTGCGCCATTTGAAGTAGCGCTTTTCCATCTTCAACGGAGGAGTAGTTCTCATGTACCGCCTTATTGCGCACCTTGCGTAGCGCATGAAGAATATCCACAAGATCCTGCGTGAGGAGGCCCTCTCGGAACAGTACGCCGATCCGATTGACCGCTGTATTTTCGGAAGGAGGCGCAATCCGATCATAAGTAAACATCAAGTTCACAACTGTTTCGCCAATCATTCCTAACTTCATCAGGCAGGAGTTTGAATCCGAATAAAGATATGCTTCTGCTTTTTTCCCGAACTGGGATAGCACCGGAAACTCTTTATCAAGAAATTCAAAATTACTTTTCATCACAGCTCACCACCCTTGCAAGTTCTGCATATTTTCATGTAATGAGTAAGATTGTCAAGTAGACGCACTCGTCGTTTCGTTAAATGCCAGTTTTATTCCTCTGGCGGAACGGGGATATACACCATTTTCAGAGGAATCATTTTACGGTATTTAACACTGAGCTGGTCGTAATATTTCAAGACCAGATCCACAAGTTCTGTACCGTTAATGCCGCGAATGATCGGGGTGTTATCCAGGTATTTCTGCGCATTTTTGGTATAGTTGGACAGTGTCACAAACAGGCCATAATCTCCTTCGCGCATAGCGCCTTTCAAGGACTGGATGGTAGTCTCTTTGATATCTCCGTCCTGGCTCTTAACCTGAACAACAATGCGAGGCGGCAGCTCGTCTTTATAGGCGGTAATGTCGATGCCGCTATCCCCACCATGAGGAGATAGGATCGTGCGGTAGCCCATGGCCTGCAAAAGATTTGCGACAAACGGCTCCAGATCATAGCCTTTCAAATTTTTGCTCAGCTCTTTCAAGATAAAGTCGCGGGTAGCCTCGATGATTTCATCCGCCGTTTGTGCCACTGTCTCATCGGTATCCGGCTCCAGAATATTGCCTTTGAAATCTTTATCCAAAGCCTTAAAATACTCATCTGCATAGTTTTTCACCTGGAAAAAGCTCAGTGCCGAGCCAACTTCATGCAGAGCGCCCTGGGAAAAGGCTGTGCGCGGCAGATGTTTGAGCCACTTCACTTTCCGGCGATTGGGATACAGTGCTGCGGTAACCTCATAGAAATAGGCACTCTCCACGACCCCAATATTGATCTTACGGTCAATTTTGGACGGGAACACCACATAGTCTCCTTCCTGTACCTCGTGGACAAATCGGTACAGCATTCCAGCACTTGTGGCAATCGAACCTTTTTTAGCGTCCGGATAGGCTGCGATATATTTTTCTTTGTAGGCATCACGGGATGTACCTATAGCCGACAAGTCGCCCATCTCTTCCCAGCCGATTGCAATTAGGTTCTGATTCAAAAAAAGAGGATCGTCCATGGTATGGATTCCCCAAACCGTTTTGTTTGCTGCTGCCATCACAGCCACACTCCTATCCAATCTTTCACAGCTTCTCAGCCTGCGAGAATCTTGTATCCTGAAAGTCACCTTCAAAATCAAGCCACTTTGTCAAAATTCTTGCTTATTTTTCTTCCGGAACAAACTCCAGAATATCGTCCACGCCGCACTCCATCACGCGGCAAATCTTCTCGATACTTTCGATAGAAACATACTCATTGCGCTTTAAGCGGGTGATAATATTGGCACTAAAACCGGCCTTCTCTTTTAGCTGTGCGTTGCTTATCTTTTTATCAATCATCAGATGGAATAAGCGGTCATAACAAATCGCCATTTTAGTCCCTCCAAAGCAAGAAATGCTTGGATTTATTTTATCACATTTTCGTGAAAAACTCAACTCGATATCTAATTATCAGGCTTTATCAATGTTATGGAAAGGCAGAGATTTCGCTGCCTTTTCCGAGCATATTCAACCAGCTCCCACGCGTTGCTGGCTGGGTGCCAGACATAGGCGATGAGATAGTCTACATGATCTACAACATAGCGATTTGCTCTCACGATTGCGACCTTGCGCGGAACACTTTCCATCCCTGGCGGATAGAATGTTCCATCAAATCCATTGGGTGTTGGGATGGGCCGCTCCGCCGGATGGTATGGCAGCAGCAAGGTGAGCTTCACTTCTGGGTAGAAACGCTTTGCTTCTTTGACTGCTGACGCTGCAAGACGGTCAAATCCGCCGTAGTGGCCAACGATAAATTCTGTAACGCCATATTCCAAAATGTGCTGCTCCACAGCCGCATACAATGCCGGATAAATCTCTTCTGATGTCTCTCGGTGTCCGATAAAGAAGCAGCTTTTTCCGCCCAAATTTCTCCCCTCTTTGCAGTTGTGTTTATCGTTAAAATTATACGATATAAATGATTAAATCATAACGATTTATCAAAGTATAATTTACGAAGAACACAAGCAAAGGAGTGATGCAGGTGAAGGATATTCTCTCGATTATAACCGCGTATCGAGAGGAGCGGGGCTGGACAGAGTATCAGCTTGCAGAACGCTCCGGTCTGCCGCAATCCACGATCTCCTCATGGTATCGCAAGAACATGGTTCCGACCATTCCATCCCTGGAGAAAATCTGCACAGCCTTTGGCATTACGCTATCCCAACTATTTGCCGAAGAAGATGCACCTGTTTCCTTGACTGAGGCGCAGAAAAAGCTTCTGGAACGCTGGTCAAGATTGAGCGAAGAACAGCAAGCTGTTGTATTTGCTTTGATTGATAAGATGTAAAAAATCCGTCAGAGGCGCCCCCTTTAGAGTGTTGCTTCTGGCGGATTTTCTTTGCCATCAATCTAACGGAGTTTTCTTTGTTACTGCTTTTAGATACAACTCAGGGTCCCCATTCAAAATCAGTTCGGCATAGGACAGCGGATCATTATAGATCAGCCAGTCCAGTTCTGACCGCTGGTACATACTGTTCGCTACCTCGTTCTCCACGGCGGTGCAGTCGATGGACAGTGAGGTTCCATCTTCCAAGCGTAGCTCCACGCGGGCGGTGTCCAGGTTGAACTCACAGCTTAAAACCTTTCTCATACTCGTTACCTCCCAATACTTGAATTTCAGTTGATTTTCCGCAGCGGCACAAGGGCCGTTTCGGTTGTTTTAGATACTTGCAAGCAATGCGTGTGGATAGCCACACACAAGACTGGCAAGCAATGCGAGTGTTAATACACACTCACATTTCCTGCCGTCTGCTTGTTGAGGGCAGCGCCCCCAAGCCCCTTTTGAACACAGAATTTCATTCTGTGGCTGCGCGTTCTCCGAACGCTTTTTGCCTCTGTACCCGGTGCCCTGTTTCAGGGCATAGGGTGTCGTGAATCGCGACATTCTCTGGTACTTTTAGAGTACCCTAAAATGGGGAACCCTCCTGGAAGATGAGGTGGCAAAACACCACCCCAGTTTTTTCCTTCCGCGACGGTGGCGACGGTCGCAACGGTGCTGGGAGTACCCCTCAAAACATCGTCGCGAC
>OKRT01000797.1_pt1 | contig 15093 bp, 8 predicted proteins | sample 1601111 | NCBI WGS metagenome assembly OKRT01 (sample SAMEA3541572, study PRJEB24748) | human gut metagenome | biome: human gut; feature: human-associated habitat; material: faeces | place: China | collected 2012 | reverse complement strand
TCATTCAAGGTTTTGAGTTCTTTGTCAGCGGTACGACACTCAACAACAGCGGAGGGTGCCTACTCCATCTGTTGGGGCTGGATGCCGTTCTCTCTGGAAATCGACCAGACCTTTATCGGTGCCATCCTGACAGCTATCGGTTACTCTATCAATGACAAGGTGGTAATCTTCGACCGTGTACGCGAATTCTTCGGCCTCTATCCGAAGCGTGACAGATTCCAATTGTTCAATGACTCATTGAACACAACTCTGGCACGTACCATCAATACTTCACTGAGTACCTTGATTGTGTTGCTGTGTATCTTCATCCTCGGTGGTGATTCCATCCGCAGCTTCGCATTCGCCATGATTCTGGGTGTTGTATTCGGTACAATGTCTTCTCTGTTCGTTGCATCTCCTATCGCATATCTGCTGATGAAGAACAAGAAAGGTACCGAGCCAGTTGTAGAAGTAGCCAAATAAGAATTTAGACAAAAAACTATAAACTAAAAAAGGAGGAAATCCGAAATGGATTTCCTCCTTTTTTGTAGTCTCGCCGGAGAACAGAACGGAAAGGAGAATGATGATTCTTACCACATGCTATGAAAGTCATATGCGTTTTCCTACGGACATGAAGCTCCTTTGGGAGAGCATCGAATAGGCTCTACCGGCACATCTGCATGCATTGCAGGAAGCTCGGCATAAGGCTTCCCCGTAACAAATATACGGATGTTGCGGCATTTTATCTGTCCTATTACAAGAAAAGAAAGAGGAAGCGGACTGTAAAACTATCCGCTGCCACGGTTTTATACTTTCAATTCGAAAGAAGAGCGGGAACAGATTCTCTACAGGAACTTTGTGGAGGTTGGGCTGGAGGCGAAAGCGATGATTGGGGATGTACTTAATAAGAAGGGGGCATCTAAGGTTTTCTGTCATTAAAAATCACTCCAACTGTCCAATCGCCCTAAGGTATTCTATTTCTCGTATTTTGTAATTTGTACGGGCTTCAATATTGTTGCTGTAAGCCTCCTGCCATTGTGTCTGCGCTTCCATAACATCAAGGATCGTGGCCATTCCCATTTCATAATTGTTTTGGGTCTGAGAAAGATTATGTTCTGATTCTTCAAGGCCATGCTCTGCTGTACGAATAAGTAGCAATGCACTTTCATAAGCGGATTTGGATTGCTGTGCTTCTATATCCATCAATGAACGATTTTTGTTGAGTTCCACTGTGCTGATTTCGTGTGCCAGTCGTGCGCTCCTTATTTTTTTACGTCCTTCCCCGAAATTGAATATAGGAATGCTTATACTGGCCATTACCATCGGTATTTTCATATCGAGAGATGAACCGGCTAATTTCATGCCCCCCATATATTGATAACCAGCACTAATCCCCACTGTAGGGAAAAAATCGGCACGGGTATTTTTTATCTCCAAATCCTTCAATTCCACTTGCATTTCCTGTATACGGTATTCCGGGCGATTGACAATATCGTGTGATAATTGATTGTTGTAGTTTTGAGTTAAAATAAGTGTGTCGGTGGCAATTATTTGAGCATCCAACTCCAGTCCGATCAGATGGCACAGGGACATACGAGTCAGTTCCCGTCCGCTTTCCGCCCGTTGGAGTTCGTATGTCACATTGCTTCGTCGGGTGCGTACTTTATGCAAATCCTGAGCAGTAGCCATTTTGAGTTCAAAAAAACTGCTGACCTGCTGATGCAACGAATCCAACAATTGAGTATATTGTGTAAGCAGTTTTACCTTTTCCGCTACCGAAACATACATCCAATACGTCTGCTCCACCTCTACCAGGGTATTGATTCGGGTAAGCCTTTTGTTTTCTTCCGAGATTGCTACGCCGGTTTTTGCCATTTTGTTTGCGTTGACAATTTTCCCTCCTGCATATACAGGCTGTTGCAGGGTAATACCTGCCATATACATACCTTTCATACTCATTTCCATACCCACCATACCCATATCGATGTTTTCGAAAATATAGGCATAGGTTGCCGATCCTGATATTTTCGGGAAATAGGCTGTTTTTGCTGCTTGTCGATCTGATACCGCCTTGCCTACCTTGCGGGATGATATTTTTATATCGTCGCTGTTCTCAAGTGCCATTCTCCGGCAATCTTCGATTGATAAACGGGTTTGGGCTTGTACAGCATTGATGCCCAACCATAAAAAGATGGCAGGAATCATAAGTATCGTTTTTCTTAACATGACATTTTCTTATTGGTTCTTATTTATCTGTGGGGAAGATAGTAACAATAACGCGGGCGAAGGTGGTCAACGCCGGAATCCCCGTATCGGTCACTTCAAGGATGAGGTGCAGGGTTTCGGGTTTGTCGACTTTGGGAGCAACAAAGGTAGATTTGCCTGAGTCAACGGCGACAATGTCGATATAGCCATTGTATGTTCCTGCTTCTTTATATTGCCACCAGTAAGCGTTATATTTGGGATAACGTTGCGGAGCTATTTCGACAAAACTTTCTTTATTAAAGCCGAGCTGCTCATAAAGGGCAGAGTATTTCGCCCAGATTCCGTCAATATCGAGGGAATCTGGTTCTGTGATATCGGCATTTAGGGTTACGGTTTCACCGGATTTCACTGTTTTTTCCAGCCCGCCGGGTATGGCGATTACCGGTTTGTGGTTAGCATCTTCATATTTGCCAGCTACACACCACCGGAGTCTGGATTCAAAATCACGGTTGGCTACTTCTACCCACCGCAGGTAACTACCACGGTCTACATCACGATATACGTTTTTTAGTCCTTCTATTTTATAGAACTGTCCGCCCCAACCACCGTAAGTAGGGTCTTCATAACCACGTAATCCGCTACCAAGCGTATAAAGGAACGCAGGTGAATCGCCTTCGCTGATGTAATCCTGTGGATAAAGGGCTGCCAATGGACCGTGACCGTTGTGCAGATAGTTTTTGGCAAAACCGTCGGTATAACGTTGGCTACCGTAATCCCAAGTTCCACTAAAGTAGTAAGACACCAGCAGAGTGACGTCGGGGTGGTAAGTTTCAATGTAGTTTCCAGCGCCATCCTGATACCAGATGTTATACATAACTGCTTTCTTCACAGCACGCTCATACTCGGAAGGGTATTGGGTTTTTAACTTTTGGAAAGCTTTGGCTGCGGTGTTACCACCTCCCCAAGCCTGTATATAGACTTTGCGAGGATCGTTTTCCAAAAGAGTTTCAACAATCTTATCGGAACCGGGTGTATCAGCCCAATGCGTGGGGTCTATCATGGATTCAGTTCCGGGTACACGACGGATGACATCTGTATCGACCACAATATGTGTTGAATCTTGGTCACCAAGGAAGAGTTTGCTTCTTAGTTCGTTGGCAGTAGGATAAGCAGGATCGTGTACGATGAGGTTGGGATATACCTGTTCGTAAGCATCAAGTTGCTTTTCTATCCATCCGGCATTACTCCATCCACCCCGTTGAAAAATGGAATTGGTTTGGATAATAGCTACAACTTCCATATCGTTAGCATGGAGCAGGAAGCGGATCATAGAACATTGGTCATCTATCTCTCCGTCAGTCATTGCAATGACACGAGGCTTTTCTGACATTTGAGCATTGGTGTTCACTCCCAAAAGCATAAGTGCCAGAGTTACAAGGATGATTGTTTTCTTTTTCATTCGTAAATATTTATTAGCGAAGTTTTTTTAATTTTGAAAAATAATGAATAAAAAATAGGCAGCAGAATCAGCGTAATTATGGTGCCTGCTGTCAAACCGGCAACTACCACAACTGCCAGACTGGAATACATAGGGTCGAACAGAAGCGGGAGCATGCCAAGTATGGTCGTGGCCGAAGCCATTATTACCGGACGGGTACGATTTACTGTCGAATTAATGACCGCATCATAGGGAACCATTCCTTCTTTTGTAAGGCGCGTAATCTCGTCTACCAATACGATAGAGTTCTTAATCAGCATTCCCATCAATCCCATCGCTCCGATTATACCCATAAATGTGAATGGTGTACCTGTTACAAGCAAAAGGGGGGTGATTCCTATGAATGCGAAAGGCAGACACAGAATAACCAGCAGAACCTTGCGCATATCATTGAACAACCATACAAGAATCAGCACAATCAACACAAGGGCTATCGGCACGAATCCGAAAATATTTTCAAATGCGCTGTTCTGTAATTTCTGTTCTCCTAACCATTTGAGTGAATACCCGGCAGGGAGTTCTATTTGTTCAAACCGATCCTGGATTTCCGACAGTATCTCGCCGGGAGCTTCGCCGGCAAGAGGGTCACACTGTACTTTTATCGCCCGTTTACCGTCGTAACGCGCCACGCTTGTTTCTTCCCACTTAACGCGTTCGTTATTCGTTATCTGACTTAAAGGGATTGTGCGGAACATATTGTCAGTTATATCGTCGGGTGTCGCCGTACCCTGCAATACTCTACCTATATTTACTTCTTCAAGGCTGGTATTTGGAATCATCCCCCATACCGGTATGTCATTCTGGTCTGTAATGCGACTGTCATCCGAATTTTGGACTTTCAGATTAATAATAACCGATTTGTCATTTTCGTAAATAAGACCTACGGGCAAGCCTTCTGCTGAAGCCAATAAAGCGTTCGCAATATCGCTGCGGTTCATTCCGCTACGTTTGGCAGATTGCTCGGAATAATCCCTATATATGGATTTTCCCTGAGGTTGCCAGTTGTCGGTAACCGAATAAGCATCCACTATTGCACAATCGCGCATAATTTCTTTGCCTTGCCCGGCCAGCTCTCTTAATATCTGCGGATCGGGACCGGAGAATATGGCCTCAACCGTGTGGCTCGTACTGACTGCGAAGTTGTATTTCCGTACCCGAACATACGCATCGGGATATTCTTCCCGCAGTCGTGTCTGAATTTCCGGAAGAAGTCTGTATGCATCGCGGTAATCCTCGAAGTCGATAATCAATTCTCCGTAATTGTCGCCCACCGCATTGATGGAACGCACAAGGCAATATCGGGTGGGGGTTTGTGCCTGACTTGCCGTTATCTTGTTTATCTCGTCATAGTCCGAGAGTTTTTCCGATATTTCCAGCAAATCATGTTTTACCCTGTCAGGGTGCGTTTGCGGTGGCAGGGTATATTCTACATATAACTGGTTATAATCGAAGTCGGGGAAGAATATCGACTTAACCGAAAAGAATCCAACGAAAGCCAGAACCAAACATCCGAAACTTACCAAAAAAGTTGATATTTTATGGTTCATAAAAAAATGAAGCGCCTTTCGGATAACCTTATGAAGGGGTGTGTTGAGTTGATCTTTTATCTTCTCTGGGTTTTTACCGCCGTTTGCACGTGCCGATAAGAATAGTTTTGCAAAGACAGGTATCTGTGTCATGGCAAGCACCCAACTTACCAACAATGATATGGCCAGCACAAAAAACAGATCACGTGCATATTCTCCAGCGGTATCGTTGGATAATCCGACAGGAAGGAAAGTCATTATGGCGATTAAAGTTGCACCCATTAAAGGCCACGCTGTGTTTTCCGCTGTCCGGAACAATGCTTTCTTTGGCGGCAGACCATTTCCCCTGTCTACAAGTATACCGTCGAGAACCACAACCGCGTTATCAACCAGCATACCCATTGCCACAATGAATGCCCCCAATGATATGCGTTGTAATGTTCCTCCTGTCATCAGTAATACGGGAAAAGTCATCAATACGGTCAAAATCAGTCCTGCACCGATAATTAGCCCACCTCTGATGCCCATTGTAAGAATCAGTACAAGCACTACGATGACTACCGATATTACGAGGTTCCAGTTGAAAGAGCCTATTGCGTTCGATACCCTATCCGGTTGGAAATATATCTTTTCATACTCAAATCCGGCAGGCAACCGCTCTTGGAGCTCCGTCATTCGCGCCTCGACCAGCTTACCTACATCCGTAACCACAACGCCCGGCTCCATCGAAACGCAAAGAGCGATTGCCGGATGGCCGTTCACCCAAAAGCCCCTGGTCTGCGGATCGGCATACTCCTTTGCGACTTCGGCAATATCGCCTAACTTTACCTGCCCGCCGGAAGGCGTTTGCATAATAAGGTCTTTCACATCTTCAGCGCTCCTTAGTTTGCCACCGACCTCATTACGCAGCAATTGACCATCCGAATAGTAATGCCCGGCATTGACTGGCTGATTGCGGGCATCGATAGTAGTCATAATTTGCACAGGGTAGATGCTGTTGCGTGCAATCATTTCTTTGGGGAGCTTTATATTTACATTTTCATTCCTTGTGCCAAAGAATGAAATCCGCCTTACTCCTTTCAATTCAAGGAGTTCACGTTTAATAAGCCCGGCATATTCTTCCATTTCCGCAAGCGTATAGCCTTCGGCGGAAAGGGCATAGAACATTCCGTAGATATCACTTACATCGTCTACCACCACTGGAGGATAAGCCCCTGACGGCAACCGTTGCGCGGCTGACTCCACCTTTCTACGAAGAATATCCCAACGTTGTTCGAGACCCTCGACCGGAACAGCCATGTCGATATTGATAGTGATAGTTGACATATTTTCCGAAGAGACCGATTCCATATCGGAAATATTACTGAGTGTCCGTAGTTCATCTTCGAGTACCGATGTAACTTCGAGTTCGACTTCGTGTGCAGAAGCCCCCGGATAGTAAGTTACCACCATTGCTTGCTTGACAGACAATTCAGGGTCTTCCAGTTTCGGCATAATAATGTAGGCGTATATACCGCTGAATACGATCATTACCACGCACGTCCAGAAGAACGTGGCGTTTCTGAAGAAAAAATCAGTCAGTTTCATTATAGTATCCCTCCTACATTTGTTTTGGCGGGTTGTGCGATTACCCGTACTACATCACCTTCATCGAGGGCGCTCAACCCCGATTCGACAATATTGTCTGTTTCGTTCAGACCAGACAGGATGATGATTCGCCCTTTGCTGTCGAGACCGGATATCTCCACGGGTTTTAACTTCACTTCGGAACGGTCATTCACGACCCATACATAACTTTTACCGTTCTGCATAAATACAGATCTGGGCCAAAGGGTATAACCACCTGAATGTTCTCCATTGCGAATTTCCACCGTTACCTCTACATTCATTCCTATCGAAAGAGCGTTCTTCGCATCTGTTTCGGGAAACAGGCGCATCCTGTATAACTGATTGCTGTTAGATTTGGGATTTATCGAGGCTAATTTCAAAGAGAAGTTATTATCTGCCAATAACCGGGAATGACATGAATAACTTATAAAGTTATCTTTTTGCAGGTAAACAGATGCAGGGAGTTCGCTCTCTATTTCTATGTTATTTACATCGACCAATGTAACAACGGCTGTTCCCGTATTGACCATTTCTGCTTTTTCAAAATGAACAGCCTGGATATAGCCCGATATAGGAGAATGAAGTTGGGTGTAGTTGACGGTGTTCCGGTTCGATTCCAGTTGTGCTTTCAACTGCTCCAATCCGGCTACGGCTTTTTCATAATCATTGTCGGTTATATTATTTCGACGGTGTAGTTCTTCCAGTCTTGTCATTTCCGTACTCAACTGTCGGTACTGGCTTTCGGTAGCTGCCAGTTGCAGTTGATAATCCGTATCGTCCAACCTGGCAATGAGCTGTCCTTCACGGATATAGTCACCCTCATCAACGCACAATTGCTTGATTTGTCCGGCTGTTTTAAAACCGAGTTCAATCTGCTGCGCTGCTTTGACCACTCCGGGGAACGACCGGAATGTATTTCCTGCGATAGGCTCGGCATGTACGATATGCACGTTTTTTACAATCGGTTTTTCTTTGACGCCATGGTTCCCACAAGAACAGAGTAGCGCAAAACAAAGGAGAGACAAGCTGAATAGTTTCATTGTTATTACTGTTATTATTATTTTTGTGTAAAGGTGAAGAATTCTCACATGCCATTTAGGCATTATAGTCGTCATTATTGACCAAAAAGTCGGAATCGAGTCATACAAAAGAAAAAATGATTATTTTTGTTGACCAAATTAGACGTTCATGAAAGACAAAGCACAGAATATTGGTTTACGAATGGTGCAGGAGTTCGCCTCTACAGAAGCGTTATCAGACAAGTTCCTTATTTTTGATAACTATACGTCTCCGATGGAACATCTGGGAACTTTTGCCATTACCGGACACCCTGTCAAATTAGATAGCCTCTTAATTGTAATATGCTCGGAGGGGTATGCCCGGTTAATAGTCGGTTTTGAAGAGATTACAGTGCTGGAAAACCACTTTTTGATAGTGATGGAAGGCAAACCTTTCGAGGTGTTGGAATTAAGCAAGAACTTCAAGGCAGAATTGATGTGCTTAAAAGAAAGCCTCTTCGAGTTGCAGGGAAGTCATATACTAAGATTCCTCCACTTAATCAGAGAAAATCCCTGTCAACCGGTATTGGCTTCCAAAAAGCAGGAGTTTGAAGTCCTATTGAAATGTTTGAAACAAACGATGACAGATACCGGAAATATATTTCGTCAACAGATCATTCAATACTATTTATATATCTTGGCTTGTAATATCTTTAATTTGCTTTTAACCAACTACGCTCCGGCAGTTTTATCCCGAAGCGAATCCATTTTTCAGGAGTTCATAAAGAATGTAGAAAAATACTTTCGCAAGGAAAGGAGTGTCGGTTTTTATGCAGACAAGCTGAATCTGACCCCGAAATATCTTTCTACTGTGATTCAACAACAAACGGGAAAACATGCAACGGATTGGATTGACAAATATACTATTTTAGAAGCCAAGACCTTGCTTAAATCGTCCACTCTCTCCATCCAACAAATAGCCTATGACTTGAATTTCTCGACTCAATCCCATTTTGGTCGATATTTCAGAAATCATACAGGAATGTCGCCAAAGCTATACAGAAATTCGTAAGTAGACGCTGCTTCCTTTCTATTTTCCCAGCTTGCGCACTTGGTCATTGAAGGTTTCACGGTCAATAGCCTTCTGACGGATGTACACCCGTTTGTTATAGACCGTCTGGGTTGACCAGTGGAAGAAATCTGCAATTTTGCTGGAATCCGTAACGCCGAGATGCATTAGTGCGAATATGCGCAATTCCGTGTTTAGCCGCCCCTCTTCCTTGGGGATGATACGGTATTCGGGTTGAAGTAAAGAGTTGAAGTCGCTCACGAAAGAAGGATAGACATGTAAGAAAATAGCATCGAAAGTCCGATAAAACTCCTTTAATTCAGATTCTATCATGATGGGAGAATCCGTAAATTTCAGTAGGTCTTTATACTGCTGGGTTTTCACCTTGTTGTTGATGTTTTTTCGGTATTGGTCAAGCTTACTGATGTAGTCAGAACAGAGGGTGAGCACAAATCCTATATATTCTTCTTTGATGATATTCTGGTCATAGAGTTTTTCATTGGCTTCTTTCAGCAGGTTGTTGGTTTCTGTAATCTGCTGGTGAAGTACGGTAATTTCATGCAGGCTGTTCTTCAACCGTTCATTGGCCGACTCCAACTCTGTATTCGAAGCAGAAAGCAGTCCATTCAGATTCTTCAGTTCTATCCGTTGCCGGCTACGGTGTTTCAAAATTCTGTACGTATATATCAGAGTAAGGGTGAGCAGGCAAGAAACGAATCCGATAACCCATAGCGACCAGCTTAACTGTCTGTTTTTAGCTTTCTTAATTTGCAGACTTGTCTTCTGTATGGCATCAAATGTAGAGAGACAAGAAACCATACGGACCCGATTGTTCATGATATGGGCCATTTCCAGACATAGGGAGATATATTTGTAAGCGCGCTCATTATCCCCTTTTTCATTGAGTAGCGTAGCCAAGTCATGCAATGTAACGTTATCGTTGTTGGCCAGTGTCATATCCATGATGGCGGCTTCTGCCAAACACTCCAGCCTCAGATCCGGTTGATTGTTGTCCCGATATAGTGTGGATAGTATATATAGCAATTTGCTGTTAGCGATGCTGATTGTCTTTGATGTTTCCAAATATACTTTTATTGCAACGATGGAACCGGAATAGTTCCCGGCTCGTAAGTCTTTTAATCCTTTATAAAGAATGTAATAGGGATTTTCATGAGGTAGTACATTCAAGGTAGAATCTATATAAAAGTGTTCTCTCTCGTAATAATAATCTCGCTTATCGCTACCACCGTCTGTATATTCGGCAAATCGGGAGTAGAGCAGAGACATCTGTCCCAAATATTCTATAAGCATACCTCCTGTTAGTTTGTCGTGGTCTATTTGTCGCATCTCTTCAACAGATTCATGCAGTTGTCCAATAATGGCATAAATATATGACCTCTGTATACGACATAGGTTCATCATGTTGTCATCACCCGTCTGTTGGGCAATGACAATATTGGCATTGACATATACGAGTGCCGAATCTATATTGAAATATTGATATTCCTGAAACAAACGTTTGTTGTGTTCATAGCGCGCCTGTAGCGTATTGGGCATAGGTTTACTAGCTATCCGGTTGATAGCCGATTGGCGCTGTTCGATGACTTGAGGGTAGTTCTCTATCAGTGAATCCAGTGTGTTCAACAGGTTTGCAGCCTTGTCGCTATAGAATGCTGCTTTACCTTGTAGGCTACATAGGAAAAGTAACAAAAAGGTTCTGGCAACTGTTTTCATACTTATATTCTTATTTTGCCCTAAAGATACTAAGATATTTGGAAACACTACAATTTTCATTATCCTATGACGTAAAAAGCAGAATTTTTCACTACACTTTTTCATCCGGATAAGGAAATTAGCCTCATCAAATCGTCTATAAAATCTACTTTTTTATCGTCCAATGCAAAGCATAAATCATTGATTATAAAATAAATATACTGAATTAGAATCTACCGTCACCAGCTACCCGCAGTTAGGTCATCTATATTAATATCGTAATTTAGCAGCAGAAACGGAAATTCATTAGAGGAAATTACAATGAATAAGGCAAGAGTTTCGGATTTAGAATCAGAAGTTAGGATTGAAACCTCTTTGCATGGTGAAAAGGGAAAATCACCCATCTTCCGTGCCTATGCAGAGTGTATCTCGTGTCTGCGCAAAGTGTCTTTTGTGCCTATGAAATCTTAGAATAAAGGATTTGTTCGCAAAAATAAAGCCTTTGTTTCTATAACTAAAGCCTTTATTCATAGAAATAAATCCTTTATTCTAAGATTGCGTCGCATCGAAACGGACTTTGCACCCCATATCGTTTATGTTTGCGTAGGGAGCAGGTTGCAAAGTGTCATCCGAAGCTTTGTGGGCACAGTTGCAGAAGTGTGGTAAGAATGAACATACGGTGTCGCAGAAGATAATGGGTATCATAATTCACATATCTATTACAAACTAATAAACCTAAATCCGAAACTTGAGATAAGGTAACTTTATACTAATTACTAATACTTAAAAAACAGAACAATGAATCGTAAATTTAGTTTTAACAAGTCTATGCTATTTGCAGGATTATTGTCTGCCATGACACTGGGAGCAACCTCTCAGGTCTATGCAGTTCAGAGTCCTGATGTGCAGAAGATGCAGCAACAGACGGTAAAGTTGACAGGCAATGTATCCGATGCAATGGGTGCCATTATCGGCGCCAGTGTGATAGAACAAGGTACAACCAACGGTGTGATTACCGATATTGAAGGTAATTTCACGCTAACGGTCAACCGGGGAGCCAAACTCGAAATCTCCTATGTAGGCTATAAGACCCGCGTTATAGAAGTAACAGATGTCACTCATCTCCAGATTACGTTGGAAGAAGACTATCGGGAACTGGAAGAAGTGGTAGTAGTGGGCTACGGTGTACAGAAGAAGAAACTCGTTACCGGCGCCACCGTACAAGTGAAGGGTGATGATGTGACAAAACTCAATACCACCAGTGCACTGGGTGCATTACAGAACCAGACGCCCGGCATCAACATTACAGCCAACAACGGTCTGCCCGGCGAAGGTTTCAAGGTGAATATTCGCGGTATCGGTACCGTGGGCGACTCTGCACCGCTGTATGTGATTGACGGTGTGGCCGGTAGCGACATCAATACGCTCAACCCGGCAGATATTGAGTCTATCGATGTGCTCAAAGATGCTGCTTCGGCTGCTATTTATGGTTCGCGTGCCGCTAATGGTGTTATCCTGGTTACGACCAAACAAGGTAAGACGGGCAAGATACAGCTCAGTTACGACATGTATTACGGTTGGCAGAACGTATATAAGATGCCCAACACGCTCAATGCGCAGCAATTCATGGCAATTACTGATGAAACCAACTTCAATAACGGTGTTCCGGCGCTGAACTGGCAGACACAATTGGGCGAATACACTTGGAATATGCTTCAGAACGGTTGGCAAGGTACTAACTGGCTCGACGAGATGCGCAACGAGAATGCAGCGATGCAGAACCATGCCATCAATCTGACAGGTGGTAACGAGATGAGCAAGTTCTCAGCCGGTTTCAGTTTTACCTCGCAAGACGGTATTATAGGCAAGGGTACTGTGCCCAACTATACGCGTTATACCGCCCGTATTAACTCCGATCATGTGCTCCTCAAGGGAAGCGATCGGGACATCATCAAGATTGGCGAGAATTTACTGTTCTACTACTCAAACCAGAGCACGATAGCACAGACATCTACTCTCTATAACGATGTCTATAATTCCATAAAGACTACTCCGCTATTGCCTATGCACAATGCCGAAGGAGAACTGTTCGACTACCACGACATGCAGCAAACGGGCTGGGTGTATGACGATAAACAGGGCAATCCTATTCTGATGATGCAGAAGGCGCATGGGCTGAACAAGAACCGCACATACGGCCTCAACGCGACTGCCTATCTGGAGGTAGAACCCATTAAGAATCTTAAGTGGCGCAGTTCGTTCAGTTACCGTATGACCAACAGCTCCTACCGTTCACTTACCGCTCCCTATCAGGCTGCTACAAACGAGGGAAGTGCCTCATATATTGTGGCCCAGAGCTCAGCATTGGGACATAACATTTCGCAGGAGAATACAATCTCTTACATCCTTCCCAATTGGAACGGTCACCTCTTTGATGTACTGGTAGGCCAGTCGTTTGAGAAGACCATACCGGGCGAAAACCTTTCTATAATCAACAGCGTGACGGAAGGGCAACAATTGCCCACGATGAAACCCGATATGGATCATGCGTGGATATCCAACACCATCGGAAACGCCGCCACCGACATCGAGGGCTATCCGTTTGACGAATGGGCGCTGGCCTCGTTCTTCGGTCGTATCAACTACAATTACAAAGACAAGTACATGGCTACGCTGATTATTCGTGCCGATGGCTCTAGTAACTTTGCCCGTGGAAATCGCTGGGGCATCTTCCCCTCTGTATCGGCCGGATGGCTTATCAGCGAGGAAAAGTTTATGGAAAGCACCCGTGGCTGGCTCGACTTCCTGAAACTGCGTGCCAGTTGGGGACAGAATGGTAATCAGTCGATACCTAACTTTCAGTATGTGTCGCCCATTGCTTTCGACCTCTCGCATGGCTACCAGTTTGGACAGACACACATCGCAACGGGGAAGCTTCCTACCACCGGTGCCTATGCCACCACATTGGCCAATGAAAATGTGACGTGGGAGAAGTCCGAACAAATCAACTTGGGTATTGATGCCGTATTCTTGGGCAACCGCTTGCGGGTAAGCGCCGACTGGTACAACCCCGGAAGATCTCCACGTAGATCCGGACCACTGCCCGGATCAGCGCCAGAAAGAACCGCTTGACGGGCGGGGCGTTCTTGCTGTGGGGAATGGTGTTCAGAATGCCGCAGACGAATCCGATCAGGCAGCCGATGGCGGTGGCCACCAGTGCCAGAATCAAGGTATTGCGGATGCCGGGCAGATAGTGGGACACGCCGTAGTTCGACCAGAGCTTGGCAATGTCGGATGCCAGCTGGAACAGTTTCTCCATGGAGGCAGACTCCCTTCGGTAAAGAGTTGATATGCGGGAAGCAGGCGGCCCGGCTGTCAAGATGGCAGGCCCGCGGCAAGGACGATTTCATGGCCGCCCGGGCCATGCCGCAAGGGGAGGGCGGGCCCGTCCGCATTGACATGGCAGCCCCCCTGCTTTATTCCAAAACAGCGGACCGGTGGAAAATGCCCTGACGGCATCCGGGTTCCAGCCTTTCACGCGGCCCTTTGCCGCGCATTCTTTTTTGTAATCAACCGGGCTTGCCCGAATCATACGGAGTATCCATGGCTATCAAGAATGGCGACACCCTGCGTGTGCACTACACCGGCACTCTCAGCGACGGCACTGTTTTCGATTCTTCCCGCGAACGCGACCCCCTGGAATTCACCATGGGCAAAGGCATGCTCATCCCCGGCTTCGAAGCCGCCGTCATGGGCCACGAAGCGGGCGAGACCGTGACCGTCACCATTCCCCCGTCCCAGGCTTATGGCGAAAGCGATCCCGAGCTGGTCTTCACCGTGGACCGCGCCCAGGTGCCCGATCATATCCCGCTGACCGTGGGCGTGCCGCTGCAGCTTTCCAATGAACAGGGCCAGATGGACGTGACCATCACCGAAGTCACGGACGAAGAGATCACCCTGGATGCCAACCATCCCCTGGCCGGCAAGGAACTGACCTTCGAAATCGAAATCGTCAGCGTCAACTAGGTTCCCGGACGTTGACAAGGGAGCTTTCATGAGCAGCAATTCCGCCCGCAGAAGTGCCGTTCAGGCCATCACCACCTACAAGCCGGAAGCGTCGCCGCTGAACTTTTACGATACCAAGCCCACCGACATTTTTGGCTGTAACGTGTTCACCGACAAGGTGATGCGTGAACGCCTGCCCAAGGATGTCTACAAGGCCCTGCACAAGACCATCGAATTCGGCGAACGCATGGATCCCGGCATCGCCGATACCGTGGCCGCCGTCATGAAGGACTGGGCCATCGAAAAGGGTGCCACCCACTTCACCCATATCTTCTACCCCCTGACCGGTCAGACGGCGGAAAAGCACGACAGCTTCCTGATGCCTGACGGCCAGGGCCGCATCATCGCCGAATTCTCCGGCGCCATGCTGATCCGCGGCGAGCCCGACGCTTCGTCCTTCCCCTCCGGCGGCCTTCGCTCCACCTTCGAGGC
>OKRT01000778.1_pt1 | contig 15315 bp, 12 predicted proteins | sample 1601111 | NCBI WGS metagenome assembly OKRT01 (sample SAMEA3541572, study PRJEB24748) | human gut metagenome | biome: human gut; feature: human-associated habitat; material: faeces | place: China | collected 2012 | reverse complement strand
TTTCATCATTGGCATTATAGAGAGTTCCTTTATAATCCCAGTGTGGCTGATTGTTTCCTCGAAGGCGGAAGGTGGCGCTGAAAAGGGAATTCTCAGAAGCCTGCAAACTATAATTTACGTTTAGGTTGTGCTGGCACATGGTTGCCTTGCTGGGCTCTCCTTTCTCCAGGCGTCTGAGTGTAGTGCCGTCTGCCAGGTGGAATTCTTCTTCATTGTCGCGGTACATGCCGTTAAAATCCCGCGGTCCCATGTAGTAGGAGAAGCCGAATTCTGATTTTTTATGGTTTACTTTGCCGTACAGATTATAGTTTCCCCACATCGTGTTCAATCCTTGGGAAATGTCGGCACCGAAGTTTCCGCCCGTTTCGGGACGGCGCACTATGTAGTCCAAAACGACTTCGGCATTACCGTAGCGCAGTCCCGGATTGTCATGGTACTCTATACGTATAATGTCGGCAGGGCGAATGGCTTTTATCTCGTCTATTTCGGCTTTGACTCCATTGATGCGTAATTGCAGTTCTCCACCGCCGGACAATCCAATCTCATTGTTCATGGGGTTGACCAGAATACGTGGCAGCATCAGTTCCTGCAACAGATTCACTCCGTTTGTGGAAGTTTTCATTTGTCTTTCGGATGGGAAAACCAGTTTGCGGTCTGCACGGCTGATTTGGCTGGAGCCGGTGATAGTCACTCCTTCCAGTGCGATAGAAGCACTGTCTAATACGATTGGTCCAAGGTCGGTATGGCGCTTTACTCCATTGAGGGTGATGTATCCGGTATTATACCCGATGCTGGAAAGAACAAGTCTGTAATCTCCGGTAGCCGTGTTCTTGAAGATGAATTCTCCTTCTGGACTTGTGGTCACACCGGCGACAAAAGTAGAGTCGATGGTCTGTAATACCACATTGACATACTCTATACTCTTGTCGGAAGCATCGCGGACGGTTCCTTTTATTTCTATTTTTTGAGCAAAAGCATTCTGTGCCATACTGCCCAGCAGCATGGTTATAATCATTAATTTTTTCATATTGATACGATGGTTCTAATCCTTATTGCAGTAGGCCTTCCTGTTTTTAGGGTGTTTCTGCTTGTTAGACGAAATGACTGGTGAAAAGGTTGCATCAGACATTGAAAAATGTTGCATGATGCTGTTATTCAAAGCAAACGTAGTGACTGATTTTCTCCAAATCGGTATCGGAGAATTCCTCGTAAAGTGCAAAAGGTTTCAGACTATGAAGGTCGCCTTTCTTCTTCCGGTATTCTACAAAGGCCTTTGCCTGGTAGAAGTTGATGTAAGGATGGTGGCGCAGCCTCTCTATGCTACTACGGTTCAGGTTGATGAGGTGGATGGCCCGGGTGTCGATGGAAAACCAGGACTGCAATTGGGTGGTGTCCAAATGGATTTCTTGTAATTGCGTGATGTTGTAGAATCCTCCCAAGCGTTGCCGATAACCGATGATTAGACGGGCAATGCCACTACCGATGCCTGGTATTTTCTTCAGTTCTGTGGTGTCGGCGCGGTTCAGGTCGACAAGGGTCCCAGACGGATATTTTTCCGGTGCAATTCGGAAAGTAACGGCGCTGTCATTGCTTGCAGGAGAGCTGTATAACTGGACGGTTCTTGTTTCTGTGTCTTCCGGAGTGATGTGGATATAGGGTAGGAGTGTCTGATATTGTTTTTCTGTCATTCCATATATTTTCCGGAAATCTTCTGCCTTATGGAACTTCCCTCCTTTACTACGGTAGCGGAGTATGTTCCGCGCCATCCATCCGGGCAGTCCCAGTCGGCAAAAAATGACGGAGTCGGCGATATTGGGATTGAAACGGGCCAAGGAGACGGTTGTCGGTTGTTTTTGGGAGGAAGGTTTAAGTCTGTTGTCCCATTTTTGTTCCTTTTCTTGTATGGATGCGATGAACGATTCGTATTCTGCCATGGCAGTGGCCTGCCGCCGGATTACTTCATCGGAGAGGGGGCGGTTCTCTCTTTGGTATATATAAATATACCCGGAGAGAAAGACGAGAATAATGCCGGTAATCAAAACCAGTATTCCGCGCCTTTCTCCCCGGGAGAAATAAAGGAATTCTTTAAAGGGGTTCTGCATGATGGCCTATTTCAGAAAACCCAGTTCATTGATAAAAATCAGTGCAATTCCTATCGGAGCAATATATTTCAGGATGAATATCAATAGCTTGTAGACGGATACTTTCAGAGTGCCATTGTTGCTGACTTCTTCCCATACGATTTTCTTGTCCAGATACCAGCCTATGAAGATGGAAATGAAGAAACCGCCTAACGGTAGCATTAGCTTGGCCGTTACAAAGTCGAACAAATCGAATAGGTTTAGCCCGAATACGGTATAGCTTTTGCCGATACCGAGAGACAGTGAGCAGAATACTCCTAAGAAAATACAGCCCGCTGTCACGTATCTGGCTGCCTTGCTGCGTGAGAACTTGAACTCTTCATGTAGATAGGCAGTTACCACTTCGTGCAGGGAAATGGTGGAAGTAAGTGCTGCCAATGCCAGTAGGATATAGAACATCAGAGACAGCAGTATCGCCAGCCAGGGAATATTGCCGAACGCTTGCTGAAAGACATTAGGTAAGGTGATGAATAGCAGACTGGGACCCGCATCCGGTTTGATGCCTACAGAGAAGGCGGCAGGGAAGATGATGAATCCTGCCAAAATGGCTACCATGGTGTCGATAGCCGCCACGTTGAGTGCCGTTTTGGGCAGGTTCGTATCATTGCGGAAGTAAGAAGCGTATGTACAGAGACATCCCATCCCCAAGCTCAAGGAGAAAAATGCCTGGCCCATGGCTCCAAGGAACACATTGCCGTCCACTTTGCTGAAGTCCGGTTTCAACAGGAATTCAATGCCTGCTCCTGCTCCGGGCAGGGATATGGAGCAGATGGCAAGGATTATCAATAGGACAAATAGCATTGGCATCATGATTTTGGCTGATTTTTCAATACCTTTTTCCACTCCTTTGACAATGATGAGATGGGTGGCCAGCAGGAACAGCACCAGCCAGATGACCGGACGCCAGGGGTTGCTGACAAAGCTGTTGAAGGATGCGATGAAATCGGCTGCCGACTTCCCGGCAAAACTGTTGGTAGCCGCTTCGCCGATAAACTCAAGCGTCCATCCTGCCACAACGGAGTAATATCCCAGAATAAGGAATCCGGCCAGTACGCCCATACGTCCTACCCAGCGCCAATGCGTGCCGGGTGCCAATTTCTGATAAGCCCTTGCCGTATTGGCACGCGAGCGCCTGCCGATGAGGAATTCTGCAATCATGATGGGGATGCCGAGAATGAGCACGCAAACCAAGTATACAAGGATAAATGCCGCACCTCCGTGATTCCCGGTCTCAAACGGGAAACGCCAGATATTGCCTAAACCGACTGCGGAGCCTGCCGAGGCAAGTATGACGCCTAATTTGCTTCCGAAGTTGGCTCTGTCACTTTTTGTCATAAAACGTAGATTTTTCTTTCAATTCGTTATTAATACCAGCTAAAACATGCAAATATAGAAAATGTTCTGTACTTTTGCGCACAGTTCGTTGATAATTTGGTATATGCTATATTATATTAAGAAATATCCGGTGTCGCTTTTTATTATTCTGACGGTGATTTATCTTTCATTCTTTAAACCGCCTTCTACAGAAATAAGCAAGATTCCCAATATAGACAAGGTGGTGCATATCTGTATGTATTTCGGCATGTCAGGAATGCTGTGGCTGGAGTTTCTTCGCGCTCACCGGAGAGACAACGCCCCTTTATGGCATGCATGGGCAGGGGCGTTTGTCTGTCCCGTTTTGTTCAGCGGAATGGTGGAGTTGCTGCAAGAATACTGCACGACATACCGTGGCGGAGACTGGCTGGATTTTGCGGCCAATACCACGGGAGCGGTGCTTGCATCAATGGTCGGCTATTTTATTTTAAGGCCAAGGATGAAATAGGATTATAAGTATTCAACTGTGGAACTTAGCTTGATGCCGTTCGACCCTTTTATCAGAATAGTTTTCCCACAAGGTTTCTCCCTTTGCAGCTCTGCGATGAGTGCGGTCACATCGGGATAACTCTGATAAGGGTGGCGTGTGGCGGCAAACAATTCCCCTACAAGAACTACATCCTTGAATCCGCATTCTTCCAGATAGTCTGCAATCTTCTGGTGCTCGTCGGCACTGTCTTTACCCAACTCCCGCATATCTCCCAATATCAGCATTTTGTTTTCGGCCTGCATGTTCCGGAAGTTGCTGATGGAAGCCATCATGCTTGTGGGATTGGCATTATAGGCATCGATAATCAGTGTGTTGTCCGCTGTTTTTTTCAGTTGTGAACGGTTGTTTTGCGGGGTATATCCGGCCAGTGCCTTGTCTATTTTCTCCGGTTCCACACCAAAAAAATGTCCGATGGTGACAGCTGCCAGAGCATTGGGGAAGTTATATTCACCGATAAGCCGGGTTTGTACTTCGTGATATTTGCTTTCGTTGTCCGTTTTCCACTCGAAGGTGAGGTAAGGAGAATTGCCGGTGACGTGTCCGTTGATGTACAGCCCGTCCTCACTGCCGTAGGCAATCTGGTGGAGTCCGTAGGCTATCTTTTTCAAGTAGGGGTTGTCGTTATGGATAAAGATGGTAGCTTCTTTCCGCGTCCGCAGATAGTCGTACATCTCTCCTTTGGTCTTGATGATTCCTTCAAAAGAGCCGAATCCCTCCAGATGGGCTTTTCCTACGTTGGTAATGATCCCGTAGTCAGGTTCGGCTATCTCTACCAGCTCCTTGATGTCTCCCGGGTGGCTGGCACCCATTTCCACCACGGCAAGGTCGTGTTCAGGGCGCAGGCGAAGCAAGGTGAGGGGAACACCGATGTGATTGTTCAAATTTCCCAAGGTATAGAGCACGTTGTGAGTTTGCGAAAGTACGGTGGACATCAGTTCCTTGGTAGTAGTCTTTCCGTTTGTACCCGTAATGCCGATGATGGGTGTACGCATCTGCCGACGGTGGTAATTGGCAAGTTGTTGCAAGGTCTTCAAGCTGTTTTCCACCACGATGTATCGTGTATCGCCTGCGGGGGCATAGGCTTCTTCATCTACTATGGCATAAGCACTTCCGCTTTCCAGCGCTCGGGCGGCAAAGGCATTTCCGTTGAACGACTCGCCTTTCAGCGCAATGAATAAAGAGCCTTGGGGGCAGTTACGGCTGTCAGTAGTGACACTGGTGCATGTTAGGAATATCTGATGTATAGCTGTTATATCCATGACTTTATAATTAAATCAATCTGTGTGAATCTGTGTAATCTGTGGTAAACCATCGTGCAAAGATATAGTTTTAATCCTCTCCCTTCCCGGGTACAAGCAAAAAACTTATCAGTTTTATGAGTTTATGTATTTTGAAACCACTTTTTTGTTTACATTTGCAGGTACTATATAGAACAGACTGCCTATGGAAATTACAACTGCCCGATATATAAATGTCAACGGTTCGCTGCTCGACCTCTCTCAACCCCGTGTCATGGGCATACTGAACGTTACTCCCGATTCCTTTTATGCCGGTAGCCGCACACAGACAGAGGTAGAAATAGCACGCCGGGTGAAACAGATAGTTTCGGAGGGAGCGGCCATTATTGACATAGGCGCTTACTCTTCCCGTCCCAATGCCGACAATGTCTCTGCCAGGGAAGAGATGGAACGGTTGCGTATGGGCCTGAAAATACTTTTTGAGATACAGCCGGATGCTGTGGTGTCGGTAGACACTTTTAGGGCGGATGTGGCAAGAATGTGTGTGGAAGAGTATGGTGTTGCCATCATCAATGATATTGCGGCCGGTGAGATGGATGCGAATATGTTCCATACCGTTGCGGCATTGAACGTACCTTATATTATGATGCACATGCAAGGCACTCCGCAAAGTATGCAGCAGCATCCTCATTACGACAATCTTCTGAAAGAGGTTTTCTTGTATTTTGCGCGCAAGGTGCAGCAATTACGTGACTTAGGTGTAAAAGACATCATTCTGGACCCCGGTTTCGGCTTTGGAAAGACAATGGAGCATAACTATGAATTGCTGTCCCATCTGGAAGAGTTCCGTATTTTTGAGTTGCCTTTGCTGGTAGGCGTTTCACGTAAATCGATGATATACCGCTTGTTGGACATTACTCCTCAGGAGGCGCTGAATGGTACTACGGTGCTCGATACCATCTGTTTGCTGAAAGGTGCTGACATCCTCCGCGTACACGACGTGAAAGAAGCCGTGGAAACCGTACGGATTGTGCAAGCCATGCGAAATAATTCCTAATCCCTAACCCCTAATCATTCAATATCGTGTTTTTTGAATTTGGAATAAAAGATTTTATAGATATTCTGTTAGTGGCTTTCTTGCTGTACTATACGTATAAGCTGATGAAAGCCTCCGGCTCTATCAATGTGTTTACGGGTATCCTGGTGTTTATCCTGATATGGCTGGTGGTGTCGCAGGTGCTGGAGATGAAATTGCTCGGCTCCATCTTCGACAAGCTGGTCAGTGTGGGCGTGCTGGCGCTTATCATTTTGTTTCAGGACGAGATACGGCGCTTCTTGCTGACACTCGGCTCGCATCAGCATGCCAGTGCGCTGGTGCGCTTCTTCACCGGTAACAAGAAAGAGAAGCTGGAACATGACGACATCATGCCGGTGGTAATGGCATGTATCAGTATGGGGAAGCAGAAGGTTGGTGCCCTGATTGTCATTGAACATAATCTGCCTTTGGATGATGTGGTGCGTACGGGAGAGATTATCAATGCCGATATAAACCAGCGTCTGATTGAGAATATTTTCTTTAAGAACAGTCCGTTGCACGATGGAGCGATGGTTATCAGTAAGAAACGTATCAAAGCGGCGGGATGTATCCTGCCTGTTTCCCATAATCTGGACATTCCTAAGGAACTGGGGCTGAGGCATCGTGCTGCCATGGGAATTTCCCAGGTGTCTGATGCGCATGCCATCATTGTATCGGAGGAGACCGGAGGTATTTCAGTGGCTTACAAAGGACAATTCTATCTGCGTCTGAATGCAGAGGAATTGGAAAGTTTGTTAACAAAGGAAAGCTAAGGTGTGACAAAATCTCCTATTTTTACGTCATATAACTATGATATAAAAAACAATATCTTATAACTAATAACTGAAAAGGATGGATAGACGAAATTTCTTACGGACGGGAAGTCTGGCGATGTTAGGTTCGCTGGCAGTACCCTCGTTGGCTATGCCTGCGTCAGTACGCGGAGCTTTAGGAGGAGCAGATAATCAGTCTGCCGTAGCTTCGGCAATGGTTCACTTCGGTGTGACGGAGGCTGACTTGAAGAAAGTGATGGCTGCCGCTCTGGAAAAAGGCGGCGATTATGCCGACCTTTATTTTGAACACACATTCAACAACAGTGTGGTTCTGATGGACGGCAAAGTAAACAACTGTGGAGCTAACATTGACTTCGGTATGGGCGTACGCGTATTGGCAGGCGACCAGACGGGGTATGCTTATGTGGAAGGGGTAACTATGGAAGAAATGCTGCGTGCTGCACGTACTGCTGCCCGTATCGCCTCTTCGGGCAAGGCCGGAAAATCTGTAGGACTGACGGAAAAGACAATTACCAAAAGCCGCTATGCCGTCACTGAACCTTGGGAGGACGTGAGTGTCAAGGCAAAAATACCTTATTTAGAAAAGCTGAACGAAAAGATTTTCTCTTTGGACAATCGTGTACGTAAGGTGCAGGCTTCTCTTTCTGACAGTACATCGCACGTGCTGTTCTGTAATTCCGAGGGCGTGAGCTACTACGACTACCGTCCGATGGTTTCTTTTATGGCAGTCTGCATCATGGAAGAGAATGGAAAGATGGAGAACGGTTATGCCGGTCGTTCTTACCGCAAGGGTTTTGAATTCATGACGGATGACATCGTGGATATTATTGCACGTGAGGCGGTGGATAAGACTGCTATCTTGTTCAAGGCTGTGAAACCCAAAGGTGGCGAAATGCCCGTCGTGATGGGGGCTGGCGGTTCGGGTATCTTGTTGCACGAAGCCATAGGACATGCTTTTGAGGCTGACTTCAACCGTAAACGTACTTCCATTTTCTGCGACCTTTTGGGAAAGAAGGTGTGCGATGAGCATATCAACGTGGTGGATGACGGTACCATCGCTTTCAATCGTGGAGCCGTGAATTTCGACGATGAGGGTGTGGAAGGCCAGAAAACCTATATCGTGAAGGAAGGTATCCTGACCAGTTATCTGCACGACCGCATCAGTGCCAAGCATTATGGGGTGGCTCCTACTGGAAACGGACGTCGCGATACTTTCCGTAATACTCCTATCCCCCGTATGCGTGCCACTTATATGGAAGCCGGCAATATGAAGGAAGCGGACATTATCTCCACCGTGAAGAAAGGTATCTATTGTGACCAGTTTACCAATGGCCAGGTGCAAATCGGTGCCGGAGACTTTACCTTCTTTGTGAAGTCGGGTTACTTGATTGAGGATGGCAAGTTGACGCAGCCCGTCAAGGATATAAATATCATCGGTAATGGTCCGAAAGCATTGGCTGACATCACGATGGTGGCAAATAACGATAAGATTGACAACGGTACTTGGACCTGTGGTAAAGACGGTCAGTCTTGTCCCGTTACCTGCGGTATGCCATCGGCACTAGTCAGCAAGCTGACTGTAGGAGGAGAAAGTTAATTATCAACTATCAATTAAAGACATGATTACAGACGACAATAAGAAATTGGCACAATGGGCAATGGAATATGCCTTGAAGAACGGTTGCCAGGCAGCCAAACTGGTGCTATATACAAATTCTAATTCTTCTTTTGAACTGCGTGACGGCAAAATGGACCGTTTGCAGCAGTCTACGGAGAATGGTTTGGGATTGAATCTTTATGTGGACGGACGTTTCGGCTCTTTTTCCACCAATCGGCTGGATAAGAAAGAATTGGAAACTCTTATCACGAATGGTATAGAGTCTACCCGCTATCTGGCGGTGGATGAGTCGCGTATGCTGGCCGACCCTGCACGCTACTATAAAGGAGGCAAGCCTGACTTGCAGCTTTTTGACAAGAAACTCTATGAAGTCAACCCGGATGATAAAGTGGCGATTGCACGTGCTGCTGCAGAGGAGGTATTGGGCAAGGATGAGCGTATCATTTCGGTTGATTCTTCTTATAGTGATGGCGAGGGTTCTTCCTATCGTTTGATAAGCAACGGATTTGAAGGCGAGTCGAAGAGTACCTGGTTCTCTGTCTCAGCCAGTGTATCCATTAAGGGAGAAGGCGAAGCTCGCCCTCAGGATTACTGGTACGACTCGGCTCTGTTCTATGATAAATTGACGAAGACGGGAATCGGTGCCAAGGCATTGGAACGCGTATTGCGCAAGCTGGGACAGAAGAAAGCAAAGTCGGGTAAATATACAATGGTGGTTGACCCTATGAATGTGGGAAACCTGCTCAGTCCGATGCTAAGTGCATTGTATGGCAGTGCTTTGCAACAAAAGAACTCCTTCCTGATGGATAAGCTGGATACGAAAGTGGCTTCCGACCTCTTCACGTTGCGTGACGAGCCGCATGCTATCGGTGCAAACGGTTCACGCTATTTCGATAATGAGGGTGTGGCTACCGAACCCCGCACTGTTTTTGACAAAGGCGTGCTGAAAACTTATTTCATCGATACCTACAATGGTAAGAAGATGGATATAGCTCCTACTATCAGTGCACCTTCACGTCTAATTCTGACACCGGGCGATAAGGACCTGAACGGATTGGTTGCAGATATTAAACAAGGCATCTTGGTTACGGGCTTCAATGGCGGTAACAGCAATAGCAGTACCGGTGACTTCTCTTATGGTATAGAGGGTTTCCTTATTGAAGACGGCAAGCTGACACAGCCCGTCAACGAAATGAATGTGACGGGTAACATGGTTACTTTATGGAATTCCTTGGTTGCTGTGGGCAATGACCCTCAACCGAACCGTTCATGGCAGATTCCTTCGCTGGTATTTGAGGGAGTCGACTTCAGCGGATTATAATGCTAGTTCAACATCAGGCTCATATATGGGCTTGATGTTGCAAATATTTTTTCGGTGAGTTCACCGATTGTAAGTGCCAAGTGGCTGCCCGGCAGACGCTTGGCACTATTCATATATTTACCATTGTTCAGGTAGTAGTAGCCGTTATTGGCACTGACCTGCTCATCGGTGAGATGAATGCTGAGTTCCAGTTCCGGATGGGCCGTAGCATAGAGTTGCAGCATGGTTTTGGCATTGATGATGCGTGCCATGCCCAAAAGTTGGCTTTCACCGGTAGCGGGAGGAGTGAGAACCCGGATGGACGGGAGATTCAAGCTTTGGCAGATATGTTGAAGCAGTAAAGTTTTTGTTGCGGGAGTATCCGACACGATTTCTCCAATGCGCCAGTTGGCTTTCCCTATCGGATAGGTAATGGCCAAAGCCGTGATTTCCTCCCCATTGCTCAATGTGCAAACGAAGCCCTGCCCCAGTTGTAAATCGGCAATAATAACCTGGAAATCCTCTTCCGTATGCTGGATGCAGCAAGGGCGCTCCCGCAATTTCCGGTCGAGATATTCATATCTTTTTTCAGTATATTCGGCAGACATTTCCAAAGTAAGGCCCGTATCGGCTGTCGGTGTACCGGAAGCGATAAAGGTCTCTTCGGCATAGCGGAATACGGGGGCATAACCGCTGCGGCCATAGTAGTCGAACAGCCACGGTTCTGCCGGTATCAGGGTGGATAAGGCGACATTATTGTGTAGCATCCGTGCAAAGGCTTGTGATAACAGCTCGTGCATTACGCCCCGGTTACGGTAATCAGGGTGTGTGCAGGCGCCGGATATATAGGCCGTATGAATATCTTCTCCTTCGAACGTCATAGGATAAGGCAACATCTGTAGGGCGGCAATCACTTCTTCGCCGCTTTGGATGGCAATATTGATATCATTGTTGTAGCGGAGCCGAAAATACAGTTCAGTAAATTCCTCGCTATCATTGAAACAGAGCTTCCATAAGTTCTTTACCTTTTCCCGTATCATCAATCCCTTATCCTTTTAATCCTTAATCTCTAATCCTTACTCTCACCATTTGATAGCTTCCACCGGTTCATCTTTCAGGCATGCCATGTATTTTTCCAGAATAATGGCAGGCTGGTACGAAAGTTTGGCCTTGCGTAATCCTTCAATACCCAAATCCTCTTCACGGTTGAGGTAGACATATTGTTCGGGGATATGGTTGGCAAATTCATAGTTAATCATTGCGTACGCTCCGTCTATGCTGGTGTCGGCCTTTTCCACATGTACTCCGAAGGTATCTTGGTTGATGGGCATTCCGAAAGTGAAGGCGGCAATTTTGCCGTCTACATGCAGGATGCCTCCGGTCAATCCCAGTTCTTCAAAATTGTGGAGGGCGTAGACCAGTGCGCGACGTTCGTTGCCCGTTCCTTCATGCTGGTCGCAATTGTTGGCCTTACACCATTCGGCTTCCAGGTCCAGACATTCCTGGATGCGGTCGGGAGTGATGGGAGTATATTCGTAATTATAGGTGCGTTTGAATTTGTTGACATGATTCCGTTTGGACTGGAATTTCTTTCCGGCAAGCGTGGCGAGGTCTGTACGCAGATAGAGGTAATCGGCATAGTCCCGGTCTGCTGTGAACTGGAATTCTCCGGGCATGAAGGCTTCCAGTTCCGAGCACATGCCCGAACATATTCCCAGCAGGCAGAAAGGTTCCCCTTCCCGGTGTGCGTCTTCGACCAGTGCGTCCAGTACTTTTGTCAAATCTCCGTTACCTATCGGCATCATGTACACCAGTTCATCGTTTGCCCAGAATTTCAGCAGGAGGAAGCCGTCCATGATGGCAAACTTTGTATTGTATAGAAAACGCCAGCTGCATAGGTTGGAGAATGAGAGGTCACAATTCCGTCGCGGACTGTTCTGTGTATAGGAAGTAATCAGTTCTTTGTCTTGTAATTCGATATCTTTAAATGAAATCATACGTTGTTTTTAGTTGGTTATGATTATAGATAACAAAAATAAGAAGATTTTGTTAGAGTAGCCCTAATAATCGCAGAATAGTTGGGGTCAGCAATGCAGTGAAAATACCGTTCAGGGTCAGGCCGAGGCTGGCGAATGCGCCGTATTTGCGGCTGATGTCCATGGCTGTGGAAGTTCCTACCGCGTGGGCGGCGGCTCCCAAGGAAAGGCCTTGTGCCATAGGACTGCCGATGTGGGTCAGTTTCATGGTCTTGAAGCCCAGTATTCCTCCCAGCAAGCCTACACAGACCACTACGGCGGCGGTAAGTGAGGGAATGCCGCCCAGCGACTTAGTTACTTCCATGGCTATCGGCGTAGTGACCGACTTGGGCGCCAGGGAGTAGATAATCTCGTCGGAAGCCCCCATCAATTTAGCTATCAGCACGACAGAGATAACTCCCACAATGCAGCCGGCAAGTTGTGACAGCATGATGGGGAGCAGCTGTTTCTTAATCGTTTCCAATTGGAGGTATAGGGGGACTCCCAGGGCTACAACAGCGGGTTTCAGCCAGAATTCTATCAGATGTCCTCCTTCATTGTAGGTCTCATAACTGATATGTGTCATCTTCAGGAAGACAATGAGGATGGCAATTGTCAGCAGGATGGGGTTCAGCAACATGATGCCGGTCTTTTTCTGCAGGAGTTTGGCCAGAAAGAAAATCCCGAAGGTGACAGCCAATAGGAAAAATTCGTTTTCTAAAAAGTTCATTTGATTTTACGTGTTAGTTGATGAACCCATCCGGTGACTACAATCACCAGCAGGGTGCTGATTATGGAAGCGGTCACTATCGGCCAGAACTCGGAGGCGATGACATCGAAGTAAAGCATGAGAGCTACACCGGGCGGTACGAAGAAGAAGCCCAGGCCTTGAAGCAACTCCATCGGATTAGCAACAGGAGTATTGACCAGATCTTCTGCTTTAATAACCGTAACCGATGCTGTTACCGCAGCCTTGCTAACTCTTTTAAATCCGACTACAACTGTTTCATCAAGCATATTCTCTGTCGGACTCAGATATATTTGCATGCGTTCTGAAGGTTTAGTAACTTTGACTGAAAGACTGTCGAACGCCAGGAAAGAGAATACAAGTCGGTAACCACTCTTAACTTTTGTAGAGAATCGTCCGTTTTCATCAGTTGGGGTTGAATGCTGAGGCACAGTTTTTCCACTTTCATTTTTAACAATAACAGAAGCATAAGGCAATGTAGAATTATTGCTTTTATCTTTGACTACACCACTGACAGGAATATCCTGAGCCCGAACACCAACCGAGGTGACGGCAATCGCCATAGCCAACAAGCCATATTTAAATATATTTCTCATATTAGAATCATGGTATTAATTAGTTATTTTCCATCTTCAAACAAGGGGGCTCCTGCTGTAAATACAACTATTATCTCCCAATGAGCTTCCTTGTATATCGCAAATTCAAATGACATAGTGGATGTCATACGATAACCACTTGCTGTAATACGGTCATATAAAAAATTGACATTTATTCTATTACCATCTTTATTGGTATATTTTGATTTCATTTCAACCAATGGCATCGGATAAACTACATCATACTTTACATATTCATCTGTTTTCTCCATATTGAAACCATGAATCAGATTAGCCCAGTCTGTCTGATTAAAAGATGAAGGAGAGATCGGTGTATAATCCGGTCCATAAAAACGAAAAGTCAAACTTTTTACATCATCATCATTATCTTGGTTCTCACGAAAATAAATATGTACATCTTCAGGAAACATATAGTCTCCACTTTCTGTTTGAAAAAGGGTTAACGAATTTGGTGTAACATAGTCCTGTCCCTGCACCAACCCTGTTTCCGGATCGTATATACTCGGTTCGTAATCACTTTCTCTGACAGGTATAAGCTGCATATCAGTAAATGTTTTATATCCTCCCGAGTTTTTCACCAGCACATCAAAAATATAGCCATCACTCGGAGCACACTGCACAAAAGAAGATTCGGCATTGGACCACATCATAAATTCTCCGGAATGCTTTTTAACCTGAAAAAGAGTACGATATTCTATTTCTCTTTTAGCTTCTATTTCTTCTATAGACTTTTCGGTACCCATATATGGAGTTTTCCAAACTTTTACCGGGAAATATTCCGTCAATTCAGGTGCAGGCGCGGAAGCAACGACTTTTTCCCCGCGATTTCCGGCGATATCCACACCCGCGTGCATGAGCCGCCTACGTTTGACGGGATGCTTGCGGGGGCCGAAGGACGACGTGACCCGGATAGTTTCCTTGATGGGCTGGATGAGCGAAAGAGCCGGGTAGAGCGACGGTTCCTTGAGCAGTTCCGGCGTGACTTCAATGTCGCCGTCGTCGAATTCTTCATCGGGGATGGGAGTGAAGCGGACGTTGGAACCGTTTTGGCTGACGGCGGCGCCGGCTGTCTGGAGTTCGCGGCGGGCCGTGTGGGAAAGCGTTTCACGTGCCGGGGGGCGATAGTCATGCAGGGCCGTCAAGGAATCATGATAGCGGACGATGGAATACTGGTGGTGCTGCAAGCCGGATTGTTGTGGAGCGCAGGCGGTGAGGAGAAGGAGGCAAAGGAGGGGGGAGAAAAGGGCAAGCCTTTTTGCTGCGCTGAAAGACAAATACGAAGGTTTGAGCGTCATGAAGGATTCCTTGTTTACAGGGGCCGTATGCATAGCGGAGAGGAGGGGAGTTCGCCCCGGTCGTGATGTCATTGCGGAAAGAAGGAAGCACGTTAGCATCCCGGGCAAAAGCTGTCGAGTCGTTGGATTTTTTTGAGGACGCCTCAGCCAATCAGCTACAAAAAGAAGCGGTTACGGTGGGATAGCGTATGATTTTGTCGTTTTTCCGCTATCAGGTTTAAAAAACTGTACATATTTTTCTCTATATGATTTTTCAATGATCATGGCGGATAAGAACGGCCTGTTGGAAACCGCAAAGGAAGAAAATTTTTTTCGGAAAAAGAAAACCCTTATTATCGTAAATAGGAACTTTTCTGAATGGATTAGCCGTCCAATGAAGGAGCCCTCCCTGTGGCCTCCTCACCTTCCGAGGGCAGTGCGCTTTCCATGTATGTGTGGCGAAGGATCAAAAGTGCAGAAGGGGGAGGACGGAACTTGGCGAATGGGCGGAACTATGGCAGAGTAGGGACACCAAACCCAAGAAACAAGAGGTGCTATGCGTACAATATCCTTCACTTTCGCCTCTTTTTGCCGTATTACCGCCCTTGCCGTTTTGTCTTTTTCCTTGGCG
>OKRT01000752.1_pt1 | contig 15626 bp, 6 predicted proteins | sample 1601111 | NCBI WGS metagenome assembly OKRT01 (sample SAMEA3541572, study PRJEB24748) | human gut metagenome | biome: human gut; feature: human-associated habitat; material: faeces | place: China | collected 2012 | reverse complement strand
CCGACAGAGCAGGTGGTGACCATCATTACTACAGCCAAAAATAGGCTGAGTAACTTTTTGCCCGTCTTCATAATTCATCTCTCCTTCTGATATGTTGACGAACTTGTCGTTTTGGATTCGCCTGGGCAGCGCACCCTTTTAGCGGAGGATGTGCTTACAAGTTGCGTTCACAATTTGTTCACAATTCCTCTGCTAAAAGGGCGCAGGATACCCACGCGTACAACAAATACAGTATATTTATACCAAATATAGAACGGCAAGTCAATAGGTTTCCGAAAACTTTTTAACAAAATGTGAACGGGTGGGCAAAATTTCCCGATTTATAGCGAAATTCCGGCGCAATATTTTTTTGTGTACTTATATACCAAGCCATGTTTGGTCCGGCCGATGGATCTGCGCTGCATTCTTATCTTGAATTTGCGTGGAGGATCAGGGCGCGTTTATCGTTATTGCTGCATTCGACAACTGCTGACAGAAATTCCACCGGTTTTGGAGGAAAAAATGTGGAAAATCCTGTGGAACTTGTGAAAGTTTCCCGCCGCTACGCCAAAAAATCGATGGTGTAAAGGGGCACGCCTTTGCGTGTGAAAATCTCGCGTAAAGCACATGACCTTTACAAGTCGAAACTTGCAAAATAATGGACATTGTCTTTTAACTAAGCGATAAAATATGAACAAATTGTTAATTTCGTGTAAATTAAATTTGTCCGTTCGCACAAAAAACGGCCGCTCAAATTGTGCAACATTCCGAAAATCAGAAAAATCACGGCTCTTTATTGATTTTTGGTGACCATCGTGTTTTAATAAGAATGCGATAAATGTGTTTCTATGCGCATTTTCATAATGTATGGCGTCCGGCTGCAATGCCTTCATCCTGAATATCGGATTGCCCGATGGTCAGAGGATGGGACGGCGCGTACACGCAACCATTTATTCGTAAGAATTACAAATTACTATGGAGGTAAAAATTAGTGAAAGCTAAAAAGTTTTCCCGCAAGTTGCTTGCGCTCTTTTTGGCGGTCTTGATGGCGATGAGCTGTTTCTCCGGTGCTATGGTCGCTTCCGCGGCTAATGCTTCGGCAAACACCAAGTACCATGACCAGGACTTGGACTTCAACTCACTGGGTTGGCCCATCCTGAATGATGAGCAGGCCTGCACAGCCCTTTTGGACTTTGTGGATCTGACTCTTGCCCAGGCAAACATCGCACCGATGAATATCGACCTGAGCGTTCTTGGTAGCATCACCATCAAACTGGGCAGCGTGGATGAGGTGCTTAAAACTGTTCAAGATCTGGATTCTTTCCTGAACAGCAAGTCCGCACTGCTTCTGCTGGCCGGCGATGCCCGCTATGTAGATTTGAGCGCAGTTGACGGAATGTCCCGCAGCAAAACTTCCTCTACCGATATTGTACGCGGTATTGTGAAGCTGGTTCGGAACATTTCTTCCGACGCGGGTCCCGAAGGCGCCAACGGCAATATTGTAAAGAAATTGCTGCGCGGCGATCTTGGCCTTGGTATCGTAAGCAGCTTCTTGGATGTTTACAAGACCATCGGCGACCTGATCGGTATGCCCAGCGGCTATCAGAAAAATATGGTATATAATATTGTTCAGCAGCTGGTTCTGGAGAATACCGGTTGGTTTACTGCAGAGGAGAAGGCTCAGATTCGGAACAATCCCAGTCTGGAGACCAGCAAGCTGGATTCCATCCTGCTTGATAAGCTCTCCACCCAGTTGCTCAGCAACATTACCGCACAGATTACATACGCCGACGGTACCAATTCTCGAGACAGATACGCAGAGTATCTGGAGAAGGGTTCCGCACCGTATATTGACACGACCAACCTGCATTATGTAACGCAGGAGGATCATGACAAGAACGGCGAGGCCATCGGTAATGTATATCTGTTCCGCTACAAGGATCAGAAGCTGGTGCTGAAGCCCACAGATACGCTGTTTGACTTTGGCTTCCAAGCCTTTGAGATGGTGTGGAACACCGCCTTGAAGGATACGCTGGGCCAGTTGAATTCCGGTGTGGGCGGTTACGACTACAATTACTATATGTGGTACACCGGTGCCACGACCCACAACACGGCTTGGGACTACAGCAATGTAGCCAACAACTACGCCGCTGCCGATGTGCAGGCTTGGGCCGCTTATGAGTGCCAAAAGGCTGCAAAGAACTTGAAGCCCGGCCAGACCCTTGGCGAAGAGTACAAGGATGCGGCCACCTATCTGGATTACATCAAGGCGGATCTGGAGAAGTACAACAGCCGTGACCTGGTGAAGGATCCTACCTACACCTGGAGAGATATTGACTCCACCACCCTGTTCAACAAACTGCGTTACAGCCCCATGTCTGTTTACTACTTTAAGCAGGCCACCGGCCCCCTGAACTGCAGCTTTGCTGAGACCGGTATGAAGAACATTGAGGCATTCATGGCAAATGATTACAGCAGCTACAGCTCCATGCTGGCAGCGCTGAATGATTTCCTGGTTGCCGCAGTAAAGGACTTCCTGCCGAGTTATGATGCCAGCGTTCTGACGAAGGTGAATTCCGATGATCCCGGCAATGTAGCGCAGACCCTGGTTGGCAATATGCTGAAGGTGCTGCAGTTCATCTGTGATCAAACGGATGCGAACATTCTCGGCGCCTTCTATAATAAGAACGGCGAGGGCACTGCTCTGACCGAGGCCAATCTGGAGAGCGCGATGATTCCGTTTGCAATTTCTGCACTGCGGAATATCCCCGACTTCAAGAAGGGCATCCACAATGAGGACCTGGACGCTTGCGACGATGCAGAGGGCGTAGCTGCTCTGGCGTTGCAGCTGTATCTGGGCTATGTGCTGCCGGATCACGACTACTCTTCTCTGGTGCAGAAGGGCGCAGACGGTAAGTACGATGTAACCATTGACAATCTGCTGCTGATGGCTCGTGATGCTGTGGGTTATGTAATGAGCCCCTACATTATTATGCACGACAAGGACGGCAACCTGTGGAATCCGGAGACCGCTACGCTGAATGACGGCGTTTCTCTGTTTGATCTGCTGAATTCCGTTGTTGTTTACTATGCCGGCACCGACACCTTTAAGGACGGCGAGCATGGCAAGGGCCTTGCCAATCTTCTGGGCGTTTGCGATACCAATGGCAATTGCCTGGTGAAGCTGTCTAACTCCCTGTGGGAGAACATCAATGTGATCGCCAACAAGCTGCTGCCTGTTGCAGGCGTGCTGCAGTATGGCGATTCTGCAAAGAAAGGCGCTTTGAATTCCGAAGAGCTGATCTATACCGATGTGATCCAGGGTATGCTGAATATTGGTGTGGCAGATGCGAACGGCCAGTATGGCGCAACCGGGTTTGTAACCCGTCTGCTGACCATGGTTTCCGCACCGCCTATCAAGAGCGAAGGCATTATCCGCACCGTTTACAATGTATTGGCTGATCTGGTGAACGTTGTATTCGGCGGCCGCTACGGCACAGCCCGTAATGTGGTTCCCGCTGCTGCGACCAACGATCATCCCTTCGACGATCTTCTGCAGAAGGATACCTTTGCCGGTACTTCCAGCAACAGCAGTTACGGCGTACTGGGTACCCTGGTATACAATGTGTATGAAGCCTCCGGCGGTGTAGGCGGCGACAGCGGCAAGACCGATACGATCCTGCCCGGCGCTATGTACACCGTACAGGCTGTGAACAATCTGATCGGCGGCCTGATCACCACTTTGGCGGATCATAACATGAAGCTGGCTTCCGCTCGTGTGGCAGACAGCAACTTGACCCTCAGCTATGGCGGGAACACCACCACCACAACGCTGACGGTTACCAATAACTGCTACGGCCTGAACCGTGCGGTGAAGAACGCCGATGGTAACTTCGTTGCTCGTGGCCGTTACAACATTGAGATCACGAATGTGGTTTCCGATAACAGTGCTTGCACCGTAGACTTCTCCAGCAAGACAGTTGTTCCTGAGAAGTCCGCTTCCTTCACTGTTACTAACGGCGGTTTTGATGAAGATACTGTAGTAACTTACACCGTTACTTACAACATTATCGACACCAACACCAACCAGGCCCTCTACACCGGCCTGACCTGCAAGACTTATCAGTTTGTGACTCCGCTGAAGAACTGGTCCGATTCTGTGTATCCGGGCGGTTCTCAGGACGGCAGATTCTCCAATGGTTCTTCCGGTAAGACCTCCGATGGTCAGGCTACCGTGAACAATACCGGTTACTTTGGTAACCCTTACCTGAACGCGAAGCCGTTCCGTGTAAGCTATCCTACCGATATTGTTCTGGCAAGCTCTAACCTGGATGCAGTGAAGAACTACAAGATTCGTCTTGGCTATGACCGTACCCTTGCCGGTTCTCCCGACAAGACTTTGGACGGCGTTTTTGCTTACAGCACCGGTTCTGTTAAGGATTCCTTTAGCAACAAGACCGTAACTGTGAACAATTCCAACATGATGGCTGCGTTTGATAAGTTCACCGGTGATGTGCTGAACTACGAAAAGGTAGACTACACCACCGATGGCGGTCAGACTTGGGTCAAGGGTGTTGCCGCAAGCCAGGTTCCCTCCAACGGCGTATCTCGTGTGAACCACGCTTACACGCTGAGCGAGCTGAACGGCGGCAAAGCGTTGGCTGCAGCTGTTAAGGATAGCAACGGTTATTACACCGCTGTTTATCTGAAGAGCGGCTCCGGCGACTTCGCATACAGCAACTTGCTGGGCAAGGTTTCCGGCGCAACCGGCATTGACGGTCTGTACATCCAGACCGGTTCCGTGACTCTGTCTAAGGACAGCTCCTCTTCCCTGGATCTGTTCAAGTATGATGGTTCTACGGATATTTCTCAGGTATCCAAGAAAGAAGTGAAGTTGAGCTTCTTCTGCGACAAGAACCCGGCAACCGGTAGCTTGAAAGTAACCGTTGCTGACGATGGTAACCGTGGCCAGTTCAATAGTGCATACGATTCTTTGAACAGCTACATTAAGAACTACAGACCTTCTGACTTTAAGGATTACGATAAGGCCAGCGGCTCTTCCGCAACCTATGATGCAGCAACCGCTGCTTTGGCTGCCGGCTTTGAGGCCCGCCAGTCTCCGCTGAATCTGTCCACTGCCGGCACGCTGTCCAGTGCATTCACGAAGACGCCTGTTACCTCTGAGGTGAAGACCGTGATCGGCGAGCCTGCAACCAAGCCCGTAACTTCCTTGGATCAGCTGCCTGCAGCTCTGGCTGCTTATGCAACGACTGACGGCAATTATTACTATGCTGACAGCGCTATGAGCCAGCCTTATTACACCACAGAGGCTCTGACCGATGCTGATGTAACGGTTCAGACTTCCACCACTGTTGGTGGTCAGGCTTACACCGTGGGTATGGATAAGACCGGCCAGGTTGTTGTGAAGAGCGATTCTTCCTGGTACTTCCTGAACACCCCGGCTTATGCCACCGCATGGGATACCACCACTTATAAGGATGCTCCCTATGCGATCAATGGTGCTGAAAAGGAAGGCACCTTCAATCAGGCGAAGTTCGTTTACTACAATGCCAATGGCGTTGCCGTGAGCAAGGACTTCACTGTGAAGCACATGGTTACCGAGAAGTCCATTGTCAACAATGGTGAGGAAACTCGTGCACTTGCCATGCAGGCAAGAGACAAGATGCGCTATGCTGTGGATCAGTGTGCGCAGATGCTGAGCGTTACCGTTGCCGGTCAGATCTTCACGGATGTTTCTTCCATTCGTGACGGTATGACGGACGCCAACTTCGATCTGCCCGAGTACCAGAAGATGGTATCCGTGGCGAAGGATGCTGAAAAGATGTACGCTGCAGATATTTACCTGAAGAGTGACGAGTCCAAGACGGTGCTTGCCACCTGCGGTTGGAACCAGATCGACCAGACCATTGCTGACCTGGCGAACACCAACGGTAATGACGCTGCGGATTATACCTATGCATTCTCCACCAGCACTTCTTCTCTGCTGATTGAAGAGGCTGTTCGTATGTTTAAGCTGTACATGGGCACTGTGACCGAGCGCGGCTATATCGGCAACAAGGTGGAGGCTGAGGTTTCTCACGCCAGCGGCAGCGCTTACAGCGCCATGACCACCACCTGGACCGACACCGGCAAGACCGATGCAGATGGCAATGCCATCAAGAATGCTGCAATCGCCACCACCGCGACTTCCGCGAAGTACGGTGCTGTTGAGGGCGGCAAGCTGGTTAACAAGGGCGAGAAGGTTTACACCGACGAGTCCTGGACCAACTATGTGAACGCATTGGCTGCTGCTGTAGATGTTGCGACCACCGGTAACGGCGACTACTCCCATAAGGACGCTGCCACCTATGTTCCGGCTGATAAGGACAACTACACTGCCAACCTGTCTGCTTGCTTCACCGCTTACAAGAACCTGGTAGATGCAGAGAACTCCCTTGAGGAAGGCACTGCTCCCTCCGGCTTCGCTGTAACCGGTAAGGTACTTGCTCTGGCGAACACCAGCGGTAAGGTTGCTGGTGACAAGTTTACAGTCATTGGTTGTAATGTGATCATCAATGGCGAGACTGTGGCTACCACTGGTCAGGATGGCACCTTTACCATTCCGTCTTTGGCTGCCGGTAAGTACACGGCAACGCTCAGCTACCAGTATGGCTATGACCGTAACATCACCATTGAGGTGAAGGACGGCAATGTGAATCTGGGCAGCTACGGTATGGTTGTATGCAATTTCAAGAAAGATGCAGCAATCAACGATACTGACTACAACACATACAAGAAGTCAACAGGTAAATCTAAGGGTAGTGCTTCCTATAACGAAGCATGCGACTTTAACCATGATGGCGCTGTAAATGATACAGACTACAATATCTATAAGGCATTTACAGGCAAGACACTGAGCAACGCAATCTACGGCTAAATCCTAACTTAAAGTACCCGGGCGGTGCTTCGGCGCCGCTTGGGTTACACGGATTATGATTATGAAATTGAACAAACTCAAGAGAACACTTGCTGCTTTCTTATCGTTTGTATTGATTTTGACCTTAACCTCTATAACCCCGCTGGCTGCCCAGGGTACCTTGGGCACCGAGAAGCCCCACCTCTCCTGTACCTTTACGGACAGCGAGGGCAAGGCTGCAGACGGCAATGCACTGTCTGCCGGGGATTACACCGTATCCTTTACGCTTTCCGGTATGCAGTCCTTTGCCGTGATGCAGTACACCATGTCTTATGACGCGGCTGTGCTGACGGTCAACGGTCACAGTGATCTGCTGTCGGACAGCAAGCCGGATCAACTGCGGGGCCTTGGCGCCGCCGGTGTGCTGGTGCAGAATGGGACCATCAACTTTGGTTTTATCACCAGGGTGGACCAGACCGCCACCACCACCGCCATTGATGCGGCGGGTCAGCTCCTTTTGAAGTTGCAGGTCACCGTTGCTACGGAAGCGCCTGTGGACTTTGCAAAGATCGTGACCTTGGATACGGACCCGAACCAAACCTTCATTGAGGCAGATTATGCGGATTACGCCGATTATGGCACGGCTGACCAAGACTGCTATGCACTGGTTACCGCCTTTGACGGCTATAATGCTACGCTGTATCCCATGACAGCGGATCTGTCACCGGCCACCGGCCATGCCGTTACCGGCAGGGTGCTGGCGCTGGCCAATACCAGCGGCAAGGTCGCCGGCAGTGCATTTACCGTCATCGGTTGTGATGTGCTGATCAATGGGGAAGTTGTGGCTACCACCGGCGCAGATGGCGTATTTACCATTCCGTCTTTGGCAGCCGGTACGTATACCGCTACGCTGAGCTATGCCTACGGCTATGACCGTGACATTCAGATCACGGTTGCTGACACTGATGTGGATCTGGGCACCTACGGTATGGTTGTATGCAACTTCAAGAAAGATGCGGCTATAAATGGCACAGACTTCAATGTTTATAAGAGATGTACAGGTAAGAGTAAGAGTGACAGTACATACAATTCAGCCTGTGATTTTAATCATGACGGTGCTGTGAATGGTACTGATTACAACATTTACAAGGCATTCTCTGGTAAAATGTTGAGTGCTGAGATTTACAATTGATTATTTTAGGAGGAAACACACATGCGCAAAAGCGTAAAGAAAGTGCTTTCCGGTATTATGGCAGGTATGATGATCCTGACTGCTGCGCCCGTTTCTGCGTTGGCAGCGAATTATACGCCTGGCCAAGTTATCGAAAAGGCTGACTTGCCTGCTGCTAAGAGCCTGAGCCCGAAATTGGATGTAGTATGGACTGCCTACACCGGTAAAGATCAGGCTTTTTATAAGAATGGCGATGAGAACTGGATTACCGATGGCGCGACCGTTACTGATTTGAGTAAAGTTTCTGTGGAAGGTCAGACTGTCGGCAGTGGTGATTGCACCCTGAAAGCAAACTCTAAGGGCGAGTATTTCGTTGCTGCATCGTTCATTCTGCATGATACAGCTGGCCAATTTGGCAATGTACAGTTTAAATATGAAGTTAATTCAGCTTTGACACCAGGTGTGCGTAGCAATCCTACTACCGGCTGGAGCAAGACTGCAAAGTTACTTGCAATGGCCGATGAGGCTATGGTCGATGCTAACGGCGAAGCTTATATGACTGATAATGCAAGTGATGTAAACGGAACCGAGCAGTACATCTGCTATGGTACTCGTTTGGTTAACGATGAAGTTCCGGATGCTACATGGCAGGGCGATACTTCTACTTTGTACAACAGTGACGAGGATACAAATGTTGTTATTGATGGTATTTACATTGCAACTGTTGGCTTTAAGGTAGCTGCTGGCACAAAAATTGAAGATAGCTTGTTGACTTTCAACACCGATCCGCTGATGACCAAGTACAGTTCTATTGCATTTGGTAACGAAAACGAGATCGCTTGCAGTTACACCATGACAGGTATCTCCGAAGAAGGCGATGCTGAGGTTGGACTTTTTGAAGTACCCATGAAGGCATCTGCTCCGGAGACCAAGTCTTACACCGTTAAGTATGTGACCGAGGATGGCAAGGACCTGGGCACCGAGACTGTGGAAGAGGGCAAGAGCCCCGCTTCTGTACCGGCTCTGCCCACTAAGGATCCCGATGCTGCCGGCCACTACAGCTATGCTTGGGATAACGATCCCACCACAGCGACCATCTCCGCAGACACCATCTTCACTGCTAAGCTGACCACCACGCCGCATAATCCGCAGACTCTGGAAAGCAACATTGTGGATGCCACCTGCGATAAGGCTGGTTCTAAGACCGTGACCACCAGCTGCTCTGTTTGCGGCTATGTGATCAGCGAGAATAACGTGGTTATCCCCGCTACCGGTCATGCTTGGGGCGAGTGGAAGCATGACGCTGCAACTGCTGAGGCTGATGCCACCCATACCCGCGTTTGCGGCAAGGACGCTTCTCACACGGAGACCAAGGCCTGTGACTTTACTTCTCAGGTAACGCAGAACCAGACTTCTGATCTGCCTGAGATTACCACTTACACCTGTAAGGACTGCGGCTACTCCTACGCTAAGGAGACCAAGCCCGCTCTGGGTCATACCCACAACTACGGCGCTCCCGTTGCTGATTACACCAGCGGTGAGGCCTTCGTTGAGGGTAAGAATTACACCCACACTGCTACCTGCACCGGCGAGGGTACCTGCAGCCAGCCTACGAAGACTGACAAGTGCACCTTCAACAATGGTGTGGAGACCAAGGCTGCTACCTGCACCGAGCCCGGCGTGAAGACCTTCACCTGCACCGAGTGCGGCGGCACCTACACTGTAGCGATCCCGGCTACCGATCATAACTGGGGTGACTGGAAGCATGTTGAGGGCACCGAGGGTGCTGATGCAAAGCACAGCCGTGTATGCGCCAATGACGCTTCTCACACGGAGACCAAGGCCTGCGACTTCACCGCTAAGGTGACCCAGGAGGCCACTCTGGATCAGCCCGAGATCACCACTTACACCTGTAAGGACTGCGGCTACTTCTACACCAAGGAGACTGCGCCGGCTCTGGCTGGTGTGACCGTAACTGTAAATGCTGTGGAGAACGGCTCTGTAACCCTGGCAGGTCAGGATGTGACCGCCGGTGGTTCTAAGAAGTTCGCTGAGAACGGCACTTACACCCTGGTTGCGACTCCCAATGCGGACTGCACCTTCGTAGGCTGGCAGACCGGTAACAAGATCGTTTCCACCGATGCTACCTACACCACCGTGGCTATCGCTGACATCACTTACACGCCTGTGTTCGCTGAGTCCGCTAAGCCCGTTCAGTTCACCTTTGTTGATATGTTCAACAACGTGATCTCTTCTCAGCCTGTTGCTTCCGGCGCAGATGTGAAGATCCCGCAGGCACCCACCTACACCGGCTACACCTTCACCGGTTGGTCCGTAGATGAGGCTGCCATTAAGGCCGCTACCTCCTCCATGACTGTTTATGCACAGTATGAGAAGGACGCTGCCGCTACCTACACTGTAACCACTGACGCTGATGCTACCGTTGCTTACGGCAGCAACTCCGCACAGGGCACTCTGGCTGACATTCCTTACGGCACCCAGGTAACCGTGTCTAAGGCCGACGCTACCGCTTGGGCTATCGACGGCAAGATCGTTGCTTACGGCGACAGCTACACCTTCTATGTTGCATCTGATGTAACTGTGAAGGCGGCTTCCGCTACCACCCAGGCTCCCGTTGTGGCTGCTGTTTCTGCCAACCAGGTTGCCGGTTCTTACAAGGTTGAGTTCGTTGCTACCCGCGCTATGGTGGATGGCTGCACTTACCTGAAGTCCGGTTTTGTGTATGGTAAGAACCTGACTGACGCTGACTTGACTCTGGCCAATGTTGGCAAGAAGGGTTCCGCTGATAACTCCGGCGTTGTGAAGGCTGCTTATGCCAACAGCACCGAGGGCAGCACTCAGTTCATCCTGAGCTATGGTATCTCCGCTCAGACCGGCACTGCCTCCGCTAAGGCATTCTTGACCTACAAGGATCAGAATGGCAAAGTGCAGACCGTGTACTCTGATGTGATGAGCCACACTTACGCTTAATCGCGTAAACACCTATTTATCGCTCCTGCCGGCGGGCAACTGCCGGCAGCGATATAAGGCAATTTAGGAATAGGAGGAATGTCTTCATGAAAGAAGCTTATTCTAAGCCTGTTGTCGACGTCAAGGAATTTCAGCAGATCGATGTGATGACCGCAAGCGGTCCTGAAATTATTGGTGGCGAAGACGACTAATTGCAATTAGTAAAATAATTGCTCGAGCGAAAAGAGCCGAGGGAGCAATCCCTCGGCTCGATTTTTTTTGCTTTATCGGTGCGGCCGGTTGGGTGCACCGGGTCGGTATTGTACGGATCGGCGGGATGACCGTCGGCTTTTTTTGTTTTTCTATGGCAATGGAGCGGCACTTATGGTACAATGAAAGCAGACGAAACGAATTGGAGGCGGCGGTATGAAAAAAATGACAAAGCGCTTGGCGTGCCTGGTGCTGGTGTTGGTAATGGCCTGCTGTGCCCTGCCGGGGGTCACTTACGGTGCCACCACCTCGGTAAATCTGAACCAGAACTACCTGTTCCGTACCCGGACGAATGCCTTTTCCTTTGGCGCTGGTGAGACGGCAAACCTGACCTTTACGCCCCAGTACACGGCGGAATACACCTTAAAGCTGTACGGCCATGTGACAGGCGGGCGGAATATCCGTGCCAGCCTGACGGATCCGGACGGCACGGTCACGGACTTTGAATACCCTAACCGTACCGGCTCTACCGTTAAGGATTATAGCCATCCGTACCTGACCGCTACCTTGGAGCAGGGCAAAACCTATACCTACTCGGTTTGGGGCTGGACGGCAAACAGTACCGGCGCAACGGTAGACGTGGACTTTACCAGCGGCGAAAGCGGCACCCTTTCCAAGGAGGTAGGGCTGCGGCTGTATCTGGACCAAACGGAATTTACTGCCTACAGCCAACAGGCGGTGCTGAATGCAATGAAGCTGCTGATTGTGGATCGCACCGGCGCCCACTTGGAATGGAAGTATAAGGATGCGATGGGTAGCCTGTTGGTAGGCGGCGCCGATGTGATCGTGGATCTGTCCGCTTGCGGTGCTTGCGGTAAGAACACGGTGCAGGTGCACTATATGGGCTACACCGCCACGGCGGATTTTAATTTGGCCCACGACTATTCTGTGCTGCTGGAGCGGGTGGCGGCTACGCCCACTGCCCGCGGTTATGACCTACTGGGATGCAGCCGGTGCAGCGCTACCACACGGGCGAATTTTGTAGATTACGACGGCTTTTGCATTGCTACCCCCGGCGCGGATATGGGCGCGCTGCTGTTTAACGATACGGACGTGACCGCCGGCGGCCGGATTTATGTAGATCGGGGCAAGGACTGCACGCTGCTGGCTCTGCCCAATAGCGGCTGCCGTTTTGCCGGTTGGCAGCAGGGGAATAAGATTCTGTCCGGCGATGCCAGTTATACCTTTACCCCGGTGGCCAGCGCCACCTACACGCCGCTGTTTTTGGACGACAGCGACCGGCTGACTTTTTTGTTTATTGACCCGTTTTCCAATGTGCTGTCTTATCAACAGGTGGACAGTGCTGCGGATGTAAAGATCCCCACGCCGCCTACCTACACCGGCTATACTTTTGTCGGCTGGTCCTACACGCCGACGCAGATCCACAGCTCCACCGGCTCCCTGACCGTGCAGGCACTGTACCGCGCCGGTGGAGCCAAGCAGCTGACCATCACCGCCCCCGGCTGCACCTTGCAGTGCGGCAGCCAAACTGCCCGGGACAGTCTGACTGTTGCCTATGGGGCGCGGGTTGCTGTGTCTGCGGCAGATGCCAAGGGCTTTTCAGCCGATGGGCGGGTGCTGGGTTATGGCAGCCGGTATAGCTTCTATGCGGTTGCCGATTTGGCGCTGGAGAAGTGCACCGATGATCTGACTCCGGTACCCTCTGTGTCGCTGCTCTCCGCCCAGTTGCAGTCGGATACCGGGCGGGTGATGTTTGCTGCCACCCGGTCCATGGCCGGGAAGGGGAACCGGCTGGTGACCTCCGGCTTCCTGTATGGCAAGAATTTGGCAGACGATGACCTGGTGCTGGAGATGGCCGGTAAGCCGGGCACCGGTACGGACGCCGGCACGGTGCGCTGCGCGCAAAACCGCTCTACGGAGCCAGAAGGCCAGTTTGTGCTGTACTACGGCATTTCCGCCCATGTGGGCACTGCCGCCGCGCGGGCGTACCTGACTTATGCAGACGCAGACGGTGTCCTGCACACGGTGTATTCCGCCGTGCTGCGCTATACCTATTGACAAACTTTCCTGTTTACAATCCGCCCGGCCTGTGCTACAATAAGGGCAGCAAAGGAGTGCGATTATGAAAAAAACTATACGCCTGGGCAGTTTTCTGCTGGCGTTTCTACTGCTGGTGTGCACCCTGCCGGTGACGGCGTGGGCAGCATCAACATCTTATGATTTAAGCCGTGCCTTGTTTCGTTCTGCTGAGACCCAAAAAAATGTAGTTTCCTATGCAAAAGGCGAAAAGGCCACGCTGACCTTTACCCCGCAGTACACGGCGGAGTATACTCTGAGCTTTTTTGTACACAATCCGAAGGGCGAAAGCGGACGCAATGCGCACGCAAGTTTGACTTTCCCGGGCGGAAAGGTGCAGGAAGGGGAGTATCCATACCGTCCCAACGCCAAGGATTATAGCAGACCTTATATAACCGCCACCTTGGAAAAGGGCAAAACCTATACCTACCATGTTTGGGGCTGGATGCCTACCAGTGAGGGTTCCGATGTAGATATTACATTTATCAGTGGTGCAAGCGGTGCGCTGACGGAGGAGCTGGGGCTGCGTGCTTACTTGCCGGACAAGACGTTTTACAGCTACGATCCCCAGGCGGTGCTCAATGAATTGAAACTGCTGGTGGGATTTAAGAATGCCACCCAGCCTTTGGAATGGTATTATAAAAATGCCGGCGGTGTGCTGAGCATTAACGGCGTCGATGTGATTGTGGATATGTCCGGCTGCGGCGCCGAGGGTATGAATACCATGGCGGTGTACTACCAAGGCTATCGAGCCGAGGCGAAATTTGAAATCCGCAGTCACGAGCATAATTACGAGGCGGGGGATTCAGTACTGCCCACCTGCACCACTGCGGGCTACACGCCCTACTTCTGCACCATTTGCGCAGATGAGGTGCACCGGGATATTGTCCCGGCGCTGGGTCATAATTACAAAGAAAAAAGCCGTGCCTTGACCAAGGCCACGACTTCTAAGGACGGCAAGCGGACGGCAACTTATACTTGTACCCGTACCGGCTGCAAGGCCACATACACCAAGACCTTGCAGACCTATTATAAGGTCAATAACATCAAGTTGAGCAAAACCGCTTACACCTATAACGGCAAGGTGCAGCGCCCCGGCGTGACTGTAAAAAACAGCAAGGGCAAGGCCCTGAAGAACGGTACGGATTACACCGTGACCTACCCCAAGGGCATGAAGAATGTGGGCAAATATACCGTAAAAGTGACCCTAAAGGGCAATTACAGCGGTACAAAGAGCCTGACCTACAATATCAATCCCAATGGCACCGGCGTATCTAAAGTCACCGCTGCCAAGAAAGGCTTTAAGGTCACCTGGAAAAAGCAGGCGGCCCAAACCACCGGCTACCAGGTGCAGTATAGTACCAGCGGCAAGTTTAAGAGCGCCAAGACGGTGACGGTGAGCAAGAATAAGACCACTTCTAAGAGTGTCGGTAAGCTGTCCGCGAAGAAGAAGTATTATGTGCGGGTACGCACCTATAAAACCGTAAAAATCGGTGGCAAGAGCGTAAAACTCTACTCCGGGTGGAGTAAGGCCAAGAGCGTGACCACCAAGAAGTAAGCATTCTTGTCATTGCCGCCCGCCAATCCCTCCGGCAACGCCTTGCGGCGTTGCCACCACCTAACCGGTGCCCGTCCCCTCTGTCGCTGCGCGACATCTCCCCGCACAGCGGGGAGTCACCCTTTACACAAGGGAGGCTGATTATACACAATGCGACTGAGGGGATAAAAGCGGGCAGATACGATCCGCCCCTGCCGGTTTAATCGCATTTTCATAAAATAAATAAGCACCCGCATTCGTAAAGAATGTGGGTGCTGTTTTTGATGTATTATTTGGTCTGGCCATAGCGGTGGGCGTAATCCTCAATGCGGGCGAAAAGCTCGTGGGCAAAGGCCTCCTGATTTTCTACGGAAACACAGATTTGCTTGCCGTTTAGCAGGCGGATCTCCGTATAATACTGATAATCGCCAAAGTCCACCAGCATACTCCACTTTTGCCGCATACCCTGGCTGCGCAGGTTCAGGCGGCTGTTGTACACGCTGGCAATGTCCTTGTACATAATGGACACGGTGGGACGAAATCGCTTTGTAAACAGAGAGTGCATAGTGATCTCTAAATGATCCTTATACAGTGTGACGCCCTTAAAGCCGGTGGCGTATTTGATGGATAACACAAGGCCGATAATACCGCAGACAAACAAAACCCATAGCAGTGGCTCAAAGGATATGTATTTATCCAAATCCGCCATAAACATAATGCTGATTATGATGTGGAGAAACAAAAAA
>OKRT01000749.1_pt1 | contig 15651 bp, 9 predicted proteins | sample 1601111 | NCBI WGS metagenome assembly OKRT01 (sample SAMEA3541572, study PRJEB24748) | human gut metagenome | biome: human gut; feature: human-associated habitat; material: faeces | place: China | collected 2012 | reverse complement strand
CCGTGAAGCCAACAACAAGGGCGTGAGCCTCGAAGAGCTACCGATCGCTCCGGCCGATGTTGCTGAGGTTGAGAAGCTGATCGCCGATGGCAAGCTCAACGACAAGCTGGCCAAGCAGACCGTCGCCGGTGTGCTTGCTGGCGAAGGCACTCCGGATGAGGTCGTCAAGAAGCATGGCTTCCAGGTCGTGTCTGATGACGGCGCTCTCGAAAAGGCCGTGGATGAGGCTCTCGCAGCCAATCCTGACATCGTTGAAAAGCTCAAGAGCGGCAATATGAAGCCGATGGGCGCCATCATTGGTGCCGTCATGCGTGCCACTCGCGGTCAGGCTGACGCAAAGGCCGTCACCAAGATCGTGATGAGCAAGATCAAGTAACGTTTACAACGATTGCTGACGATTACAGCCGATTGTTGAATCGCAGGAAAACGCACGTTCCAAAAAGCTTGGGACGTGCGTTTTCTTTTCGTTATTCCGGAAAAGGGATTTCAAAGAAAGAGAATGCATAATCGCGAAGCGCATTTTCTTACGATTGCCGACATGTCCTTCAACATCAGGTTATGCTGGTAGAGGAATATGTACAGCGATTGCCGCCGCGCGGATTCACAGCTGACATACAGTCGGGTACAATACCCTCGGTATGGGTGCGGCGACGGTCGTGCCTGCAATGATGTAGGGGACAGGAATAATGCCAGAACAAGTTGAGGCTGCGACACAGGAGCAGTTGGACCAGCAGTCGCGTGAATTGCCGGATCTCATCGTCATTCCGTCTATCAAGGGCGAGATGGTGCATCTGCGTCCGTCCGTGATCGAAGATCTTGAACGTATGGACGCCATTGGGGCGTACATCGGCGCTTCCGGAATCACCGGCAAGGATCGGGTTGCCGAGCGTGGCGCGGTGCATGCGTGGGTGCGTCGTTCCGTGGCATGGTCCCAAGGCGAAACGCCGACCGAATCCGGTGTGGGGGATCCGGAGTCGCGTCGCACGATCGCATGGTCCATCATCACCGAAGCCGACCATGATGGCGATGGCGAGATCGATGCCGCGAATTCCGACAATGTGATTGGCATGATTTTCCTGATCGATATTGACGGTTGGGCTCGTTCCGCGCGCATTCAGGTGGTGCTTGGCAAGGATTACCGCGGCCGTGGCTATTCGCGTGACATCATGCCGCGCGTGATGACGTACGGACTTGCGCCGGAACCGGCAGGCCTTGGCATGCATCGCATTTGGGTTGCCGTGCCCGAGCAGAACACGCGTTCCGTGTCCGTGTACCAGTCGTTGGGATTCGTGCCGTCCGGTCGTTCGCGCGACGCCTTGTGGAACGCTTCGCAGAACCGTTACCAGGATCTGATCGTTATGGACACGCTGGTTGACGAGTTCGACCCGATCCGTTCGCTTGACGCGTTCGGCATGCATGTGATCGAAGATAATCCGGGCGTCAAGGAAGCGTTGAGCGCGCGCGAGCATTCCATTGCCATCCGACTGAATGAGAAGAATGCTTCGAAGCATGATGCGGAAGGTACGGATGTCAACGATGCCGCGGCAGCTGCGCAATCCGTGCAGAAAGCTTCTTCCGATGGTGCTGGTGACGTGGCCGAGGCTGTGCGGAAGGACGCGGAAGGCGCGGAACCTGCGCGACAAAGCGAGCATGATGATCGCAAGTCCGTTACTGGCGATGCCGATGCCGAAAACAGCTGGCCGTACACGGCGGGCGAGCGTAAGACGTCGAAGGAAGCTTGGTGGCGCACGCTTGGTCGTGGTCGCAAGCGCGATACGGAAGGTAAGTGATGAGCGCCGAGGATCTCGATAATTACGAAACCGACGCGGAACTGGCTCTGTATAAGGAGTATCGCGACGTAATCAAGCTGTTTACGTATGTTGTTGAAACGGAACGTCGCTTTTATTTGGCGAATAAAGTCGATTTCAATGTGCGTTCCGCAGGCCAGGACGTGTATTTCGACGTGCGCCTGACTGATGCTTGGGTGTGGGACGTCTATCGTTCCAGTCGTTTCGTCAAGAACGTGCGTATCGTCACGTTCAAGGATGTCAATGTTGAGGAAGTGCAGAAAACCGATATTGACATTCCTGATTCCATCTAGCTGCGCAGTTGCCGGTCACGCGGTTGCTGGTCGCGTAGTTGGATTGCGTAATGTGGTTGCGCGCTTTGACCGCGCAGTCGGGTCGTGCATCGGCCGGTTTGATGATTGCGTTTTGCGTGATGCGATAGCCGTATATCCGGCTGACTTGGCTTGATTTTGTAAGCATTCGCACAAGTTGCGGTGTTCGTTTCCCTACCCTCGGGTAAACTATCAGGGATTTTTGTTTTCGTAAGGAGACCTCAAAGTGACGCAAAAGCAATCCGTGGTGATTATCGGCGGTGGCCCTGCAGGCCTGACTGCCGCTTGGGAGCTCGTCAAGGACGGTGGCTCCGAGAACTACGACGTGACTGTGTTGGAAGCGACCCGCGAATTCGGCGGCATCTCCCGCACCGTCAAGCATGATGGCAACCGTATGGATATTGGCGGCCATCGTTTCTTCTCGAAGGACGAACGCATCATGGATTGGTGGAAGGGGGTCCTGCCGCTGCAGGGCGCGCCAAGCTATGATGACAAGAAGCTCGGTCGCGAGCACGATATGGAACCGGGCGGACCGGATCCGGAAGTCGAAGACAAGGTGATGCTTAAGCGTCATCGCGTGTCTCGTATTTACTGGAACCGCCACTTCTTTGACTACCCGATTTCCCTGAGCGCCAACACGTTGAAGGCCATGGGTCCGAAGCTTACGCTTGTTGCCGGCTTCAGCTATCTGAAGTCCATGGTGCACAAGCTGCCGGAAGACAATCTGGAGAACTTCTACATCAATCGTTTCGGCCGCAAGCTGTATTCCATGTTCTTCGAGGGGTACACCGAGAAGCTGTGGGGTCGCCATCCGTCCCAGATTTCCGCCGATTGGGGTGCGCAGCGCGTCAAGGGCCTGAGCATTATGGGCGTGCTGAAGAACGCGTTCCAGAAGCTCCTGCCGAAGAAGCGCAGCAATGCTGAGGTTGAAACCTCGCTGATTGAGGAATTCTGGTATCCGAAGTATGGTCCGGGCCAGCTGTGGGAAACCGTCGAGGCCAACTGCGAGGCCGCGGGCGTGAAGGTCATCACCGACGCGAACGTGGTGGAGATTCGCCAGGCCGACGGCAAGATCGCATCCGTGGTATATGAGGATTCCGAAGGCAACCGCACCGAAATGGCCGCGGACGACTTCATCTCCTCCATGCCCGTCAAGGATCTCATCAATGCCGTGGACGCTTCCAGCAAGCCCGCGCCGAAGGACATGACCGAAATCGCCAACGGCCTGCCGTACCGCGACTTCGTGACCGTTGGTCTGCTCGTCAAGCACCTGCGCCTGTCGAACACCACCGACATTCCCACCCTCGGCAACCCGCCGATCGTGCCTGATTGCTGGATTTACGTGCAGGATCCGGGCTACAAGGTCGGCCGTTTGCAGATCTTCAACAACTGGAGCCCGTACCTGGTCAAGGACGTTGACAACACCGTGTGGATCGGTCTTGAATACTTCTGCGAAGAAGGCGATTCCTTCTGGAACATGTCTGACGAGGAAGCGAAGAAGTTCGCCATCCAGGAGCTTACGCGCATGCAGATCATCAACGGTCCGCAAGACGTGATCGACTCCCATCGTGAGCGCGTGAAGAAGGCGTATCCGGCATATTTCGACACCTACGATCGCATGCCTGAGCTCGTGGAATACCTCGATTCCTTCGGCAATCTGTATTGCGTCGGCCGCAACGGCCAGCATCGTTACAACAACATGGATCATTCCATGGCCACTGCAATCGAGGCCGTCGGCAATATCAAGAACGGCAAGACGTCCAAGAAGAACGTATGGTCCGTCAATACCGACAAGAGCTATCACGAGGAAAAGTAGGTTCCGGCAAGACCTGCACCTGTTGCTGTAAAGCATGTGGTAAAGCGAAAGACCCGTCATGTGATCGCATGGCGGGTCTTTCGCATTGTGATTTGCGATTTGTCATTGACTTGAATGCTTGATTGGCATGAATACGTTGGCACGCCTACGTTGCGTTGGTCTGGATGACGTTGTATGGTTAGGGAAGTTCGAAAGCCGTGATATTTCGCGGCGGACCTTCAGTGGCGGAAATTTCCGTATCTCTTTTTTACAGCTGTTGCAGGCGTGTGCTTGCGAAAGCTAGGGGAAAGGCAAAAACCAGTGGCAACCAGCCCGAATCTTGAAGACATGAAACTGCCTGAGCTCAAGGAGCTCGCCAAGCAGATGGGCCTTCGTGGCACCTCCACCATGCGTAAGCCGGAACTTATCGCGACGCTTCAGGCCGCTCGTTCCGGCGGTGAAGCGCCTGCCGGTGTGACCGTGCGAGCTCCGAAGTCCGCTGCACCGGCCGCTCCGGTGGCTCCTGCTGAAGCCCAAACCGCAGACGCTGAGGTCGCGGCGAACACGGCTGAGGAATCCGGCAAGTCCAACGAGGCTGAGCAGTCCGAAAAGCAGACGGCCAAAACCGTTAGGAAGACCCTTGCCGGACGTGCTGATAGCGCTGAGCGTGCGGAGCGCTCCGAACAGACGGAACGTGCCGAGCGCACCGAGCGTGTTGACCGTCGCAAGCAGGCTGAGGCTCCGACGAGCGAGGAGGCGGCCGATGTCATGGCCGCGGTGAACGCCCTGGACAGCATCGATGAGGCTCCGAAGCGCCGTCGCCGCCGTGATGCGGACGCTGCCACCGATCTGCTGGCCGAACTGGGATTGGACGATGCTTCGCCGAAGCAGGATGATCGTCGTCGCCATCGTAAGGATGATGCGTCCGACGTTGAGCCGCGCCGTCGCCGTCGTGCGGTGGAAGGGCCGAAGGATGAGGACGTTGTGCGCGATCTTGATGACATTCTCGCCACGTTGCCTTCGCAGGGCAGTGATGATGACGAACGTCGTGACGAGGCTGAAGACGGTGATTTCGCGCGTCGTGGTCGCGGTCGCGCCAGCGATAGGGGTGACCGCGTGGATCGTCGTGGCCGTCGCCTGCGTGGCCGTGACCGCGATTATGACGAGCGTGACGAGCGTCGTGGCCGTACCGGCGACCGCAACAATGATCGCAACGAGCGTAACGATCGCGTCGAGCGCAACGAGCGCACGGATCGCAATGTTGAACGCGAACAGCGTCACGAGGAGCCGAAAGAGGATCTCGTGCCTGTCGCGGGCATCGTCGACGTGCTCGATTCCTACGCTTTCGTGCGTACCTCCGGCTATTTGCCGGGTCCGAACGACGTGTACGTTTCCATGGGCCAGGTCAAGAAGTATGGGCTGCGCAAGGGTGATGCCGTGCACGGTTCCATCCGTACCCCGCGTGAGGGCGACCGCCGCAACCAGCGTCAGAAGTTCGTGCCGCTGCAGTCCATCGACTCCATCAACGGCATGACCGTGGAGGCCGCACAGAACCGTCCGCAGTTCAACAAGCTCACTCCGCTGTATCCGCAGGAGCGTCTGAAGCAGGAAACCGCGCCGAACAAGCTCACCGGCCGTCTCATCGACATCGTGGCGCCGATCGGCAAGGGCCAGCGTGGCCTGATCGTGTCTCCGCCGAAGGCCGGCAAGACCATCACCCTGCAGAACATCGCCAACGCGATCGCCACCAACAATCCGGAAGTCCACCTGATGGTCGTGCTCGTGGACGAACGTCCGGAAGAGGTCACCGATATGGAACGTACGGTGCAGGGCGAGGTCATTTCCTCCACCTTCGACCGTCCGGCCTCCGACCACACCACCGTCGCCGAACTCGCCATCGAACGCGCGAAGCGTCTCGTGGAGCTTGGCCAGGACGTGGTGGTGCTGCTTGATTCCATGACCCGTCTGGCCCGTGCCTACAACATCGCCGCTCCGGCTTCCGGCCGTATTCTTTCCGGTGGTGTGGATGCCCAGGCGCTGTACCCACCGAAGAAGTTCTTCGGTGCCGCTCGTAACATCGAAAACGGCGGCTCTCTGACCATCATCTCCTCCGCACTGGTGGAAACCGGCTCCAAGATGGACGAGGTGATTTTCGAGGAGTTCAAGGGCACCGGCAACATGGAGCTGCGCCTGAGCCGCGAACTGGCAGACAAGCGCCTGTTCCCGGCCATCGACGTGAACGCTTCCGGCACCCGTCGCGAGGAACTCATCACCGATCCGCAGGAGCTGCCGATCATCTACCGTCTGCGTCGTCTGCTTGGCGGTCTGGAGCCTGAGCAGGCTTACCAGACGCTTGTGCCGCGTCTGAAGAAGACCGCGACCAACCGTGATTTCATGGCGTCGCTGATCCAGCAGAGCGGCAATACCGCGAATAACGGCAACAGCTAATCGCAGGTAATCGCAATCTGCGGTTACGCATCCAAGGGTCGTATGACAATCGCCATGCGGCCCTTTTGTTTCGTTCGGCTGTCTTTCTGTTCGGCTGTCTTTCTGTTCGGCTGTTTTTCCGTTTTGCAGTTTTCAACTACTTTCGAATGCGTTTCGATTGTTTTTCGAAAGTTCCGCACGATTCGGCAATGTGGATGATCACGTTGTGGACATACGGTATGTAAAAACCGACGCACGAAAAAATACGAAATCGAAAGTAAAAAGACGAAAATAGTATTGCTATATAGGGGGTATATGAAAAAAATAGGAGAAAAATGATTGAAAATCGAAATTCGTTGGAAATGTTACGAAAATGCAGTTGACGGATTGTGTGTTGGGGTGGGTATGGTAATGGACGGAAACGTGAGCTGCATAGGGGAGTCGGTCCTACCGGACTGATGCAGAATGCTTGTTGGAAAGGGGTATCTATGACAGGCAATGGCAACGAACCCGACACCACGCATGCGAGCGTGGGCCAATTCGACGATATCGACGAGACCATTCTCAGCATGCTGGAGAAAGACGGCCGCGCTACGCTGTCTCAGCTTTCGGACGCTACGGGACTGTCGATTTCCGCGGTGCAATCGCGCGTGCAGAAACTGGAACGTCGTAATGTGATTCTCGGCTACAAGGCCGTTATCGACGATGAAAAGCGTGGCCTCGCCGTACGTGCCTACATTGCGGTCACGCCGATCGATTATTCCAAGGAAGCCGAGATTCCCGCCAAATTGCAGGATATCGAAGGCATCATGTCATGCGATTCCGTGGCTGGGTCACCCAGTTACATGCTGACCGTGCGCGCAGCCTCGCCAAGCAAGCTTGAGGATCTGCTGAACGTCATCCACCAAACGGTGCCGGTGAGCACGGAAACCACGATTGTGCTGCAACGGTACTTCTCCAAGTGACATGCGCGCGGTAGTCTTGTACGCATGAGCGATAGCGAACATGACTGGCTTCGGCCAGAAGAAGAGCATGAAACCGAAACCGTCATCGATGCGGGCACCGCGCAAAGCAATCCCGAGGTCGCCGATGCCGTGGCGAAAATCGCTGCATTGCGCCAGTCGATCGACAATGTCGACACGGCCATCGTTTCCCTACTGGCGGAACGCTTCAAATACACGTCCCAAGTGGGTGTGCTGAAAGCCCGCGCGGGTTTCGCGCCGGCCGATTACAAGCGTGAGGATTACCAGATCGAACGGTTGCACCGCATTGCTGTCGATGCCGGGTTGGATCCCGACATCGCCGAAATGTATCGCGAATTCGTGGTGACCGAAGCCAAGCGCAGGCATAAGCGCATCGCCGAGAACGGCGTCGATCCGGGTGTGCTCGACGTATTCGCCTGACCTGTCTGTTTTCCGCGAAATCGTTTCTTGCCGGGGCATGCCGCGCGCTACATTGATTGCTTTGGAACGTTGTTTTGATTGCGATTGAGAGGCTCGGCATGCGTCGTTCTGTTGCGTTTCGTGCATCTTGTGCCCATCATGCCGATAGCACGCGTGGTGAGCGTGATATGCGTGTGGCGAGTGTCCATCTGCGGCACATGCTGGCTGCGTCCATTGCGGTAACGCTGGTTTCGGCGGCTCCCGTATGCGCGGTCGGGGTTTCGAATGTGGTTGATGTGGTGCGTCGGAACGGCGAGTACGTCTCGGCGGTGGCCTCGCACGATGTGATGAGCGCATATGAGTCCGTTGATGAGCCGGGCCGCTTGTATTTGACGAGTGACGCCGCTTCTGCAACTGATACGGACATGAATGCAGATGAGGGCGCGACGTCTTCGCAGCGCGTGCCGCAAGAGCGTGTGGAACTGCCGTGGGATATAACGGCGACCTTTACTTTGGACGGTCCGACCGTCAGCGCATCCAAGATTTCCGGTGCATCGGGCGTGGTCGGCATCCGCATCGATCTGAAATCGGAACGACCGGAGGAAACGGCTGATCTGACGCCGATCGTCGCGTTCACCATTCCCAACCGCGTCGGCAATGACGCGACCTCAGACGAAGGCGTGCTTGTGTCTGCCGGCAATTCGTCGACATTGGTCGCTGCGGTAGGCAAGCCGGGTGAGGATCTTACGATTCATACGTATGTGACTGCGAAAAACTTCACCATGAGTTCGCTGTCTGTCGCCGCTGTTGCCTGCGATTCCGAAAGAACTGGCTGCTATGGCAATCTCACCAGTTTGACCGATCGCGCATCCACATTGGTGGATGGTTTGACGAATGTCGGATCGCAACGCAACCATGAGCTCATCGCGCAGCTCGAACAACTGCGCGATCATGAAAAGGAGCTTGCCGAAACGACCATCGCCCAGCGTGAGCAGGAACATGAGCAGGCGTTCAACGGGTATATCGACGCGTACGTCGGCTCGTATACGACGCATCTTTCCGGATCGATTGGCGATACCACGCAACTTACCGCCATTCTCGGCACCGCGGCCGAATTGAACGGCGATACTGCGGTGGCGCAGTCCGTGGTCGATCTGGCCAACGCGGTCAACGATGTGAGCGCCGCATACCGACATACGGGTGCCGCCGACGCGGTGAACGAGGTGATTCGCACCATCGAACAGCGTGGCACATCCGGTTTGGTGACGGAACTCAACAAGCGTGCGGGCGAGGAGCAGCAGCGTGGCGCCAAGGATTACAGTGCCGGCCAGTCGCAGCTTTCTTCGGCGATGATTCCGTATTCCATGGATTTCACCGACGCGTACACCGCTCGGCTTAAGGAATTGGGGGCTTCCGCAGGTTCGGCGCAAAACTTGGAATCTCAGGCGATTGCGGATGTGCGCAACAGCATTGACGGCAATGAGAAGTTGAAGTCGGCTTCAAGCAGGGTTGACGATGCGATGCAGGCGTTGGCGGATGCGAGCGAGCACACGGGTCAGGCCAGTGCGTTCCACCAGATCGTGCTTCGTTTTGCGGATCAGCTTGATGCAGGTGATGATTCGACCAGTTCCGACGATACTGTCGATGGTTCGGAAGTTACGTTGAAGGGGTCTATGGGACTTGCCTCGGCTTCGGAGACGTCGCTTGCGGGCCGTGCCGAGCGGGCGCGTATCAAGGCCCAACGCAAAGAGGAACGCGCGCAGGCGGATGCGGCCAATCAGCAGAACGCTTCCGACGGTACTGCGGCCAGCTTGGTGGACGACAAGAACGCCATCAGCATGGATGATGTGATGAGCTACGCGGGCGGCCTGCGATCGTCATTTGGCGCGGCTGCCGATACCACGTCGAAGAACGTTGCGAAAGTCGGGGGAGTGGAATCAAAGAAATCCAGCGATGGCGATTCGGTAGATTCCGCATCTGAAAATACTGGAACAACAGGAAAAACCGCATCTTCCGAAATGTTGATGACAAGTGCGTTGCCGATTGCAGCATACGGCATTGCTGGTTCCGGAAATCGCACGTTGATTGTGCCTGATAATAGCGATTTGATTGACGAGACCGTTGAAATTGCGGCCGCTGCCGAAATATTGCAGCAGGCTTTGCAGAAGCTGTATCCGGATATGCCTGTGCAATCGCAGCCTGCTAAGGCCGCGCAATCTCAATATCTGCTTGCAGTTCCCGTTTTATAAAAAAGTATGAACATAGGATCCAGATACACAAAGAGGGGGCCTTCCAATCGTGGAAGATCCCCTCTTAGGCTTTTTTAGCCGGCTGAGCCGTTAAGCAGACAGTCCTGTGGACTGTCTGTAGGTGAAGTGAACGGCTTTGCCACGAAGGCTGCCGGTTTCACCTACAGTTGCCATTAGTTCTTCGGCTTTTTAGCCGGCGGCTCTCCAAGTTCGCTGTCGGCCACAATCACGTCGATGGCGGCTTCGGCATCAGCCTTGGCCTCCTTGACGGCTTCCTTGGCTGCTTCGGCGGTTTCCTTGACGGCCTTCAGTGCGGCGGCCGCTCCCATGAAGGAGATGCGTCCGACCACGCGACCGGCCTCGGCGATATCGCCCAATGCGCTTTCGATGGATTCGCGCGCTTCATCGGAAACGCCCAGCTGCACGGAAAGGATCGGGGTCTTCATCGAAACCTTGGCCTTCGACTTGATGCCACGCAGCGCGGCCAGAGCTTCACCGGCATGGGTGAGCAGCTCCGGGGAGACGGCTGCTGCGGCCGCATCGTACGTTTCAGCCTTCGGCCATGCGGCGTGGTGCACGGAGCCTTCGCCCTCATGCATCCAGCTCCACACTTCTTCGGTGGCGTACGGCAGGTACGGTGCCAGCAGGCGTGCGAAGGCATCCAAGCCCAGTCCCAGCGTGGTGCGAGCGGACTTCACGGCCTTCTCGCTCGGCACATGGCCGGTGGAGTCTGCGGTGCCGTATGCACGGTTCTTGACCAGCTCGATGTAATCGTCGCAGAACTGCCAGAAGTAGTTTTCGATGACTTCCAAAGCCTTGGAATGCTCGTAGTTGTTGAGGCTTTCGGTGGCTTCGCGCACTACGAGGGCCATCTTGGCCATGGCTGCGCGGTCCAGCGGCTCGGTCACGTCGGCAGGGTTCCAGCTTGCGGTTGCCGGAGCGCCCACATGGTGGTTCTCATCCTCACGGCCGATGGCCAGTGCGAACTTGGTGGCGTTGAGCAGCTTGATGGCCAAACGGCGGCCGATCTTCATCTGGCCTTCGTCGTAGGTGGCATCCAGGCCCAAACGTGCCGCAGCGGCCCAATAACGCACCGCGTCGGCGCCGAACTGCTTGATCGGCTTGTCTGGCACAACTACGTTGCCCTTGGACTTCGACATCTTCTTGTGATCCGGATCAAGAATCCATCCAGACAGGGTGGCATTGGCCCACGGCAGACACTTGTTCTCGAGATGCGCGCGATCCACGGTGGAGAACAGCCAGGTGCGGATGATGTCCTGACCCTGCGGACGCAGATCCATCGGGAAGGTGGCGTTGAAAATCGCCTGGTTCTCTTCGCCTGGCTCTTCCCAGCGGGTCACGATCTGCGGGGTGAGCGACGAGGTCGCCCACGTATCCATGATGTCAGGTTCGGCGGTGAAGCCACCGGGCACGTCGCGCTGGTCCTCGCTGTAGCCTTCCGGCACATCGTCGGTCGGATCGATCGGCAAGCGGTCCTCGCTCGGCACGATCGGATGATCGTAATCGGCGGTGCCATCTTCCTTCACCGGATACCACAGCGGGAACGGCACGCCGAAGAAGCGCTGACGGGAGATCAGCCAATCGCCATTCAGGCCGTTCACCCAGTTTTCGTAACGCACGCGCATGAAATCAGGATGGAAGTTCAGTTCGCGACCGCGTTCGATCAGTTCGGCGTTCAGCTTCTGATCGGTGCCGCCGTTCTTGAGGTACCACTGGCGGGAAGTGACGATTTCGAGCGGCTTGTCACCCTTCTCGTAGAAGTTCGTCATACGCTTGGTCGGAGTCGGTTCGCCGTCAAGATCGCCGGATTCGCGCAGTGCGTCGACGATGATTTTGCGTGCGGAGAATGTCGTCTTGCCGGCGGTTTCCTGGAAGATGCGCTTGCCTTCCTCGTCTTCGATCCAGTCCGGGGTGTCCATCACGATGCGTCCGTTGCGCTGGATGATGGAACGCAGCGGCAGGTTCAGATCACGCCACCACTCAACGTCGGTCACGTCACCGAACGTACAGCACATGGCGATACCTGCGCCCTTGTCCATTTCCGCGGCCTTGTGCGCCAGAATCGGCACCTTCACGTGGAACAGCGGGGAGTAGACGTACTGGCCGAAATACGGCTTGTAACGCTCGTCATCCGGGTGCGCGATCAGTGCGCCGCAGGCTGCCAGCAGTTCCGGACGGGTGGTTTCGATGTAGATCGGAGTGCCGTCTTCGAAGCGGAACGCCACCTTGTGGTAGAAGCCTGGATATTCGCGGGATTCCAGCTCGGCCTGGGCCACTGCGGTCTGGAAGGTCACATCCCACAGGCCCGGAGCGTCTTTCTGATACGCTTCGCCGCGGGCCAGATTGCGCAGGAACGCCTTCTGGGCCACGCGCTGCGGGTGCTCGCCGATGGTGTGGTAGGTCTGCGTCCAGTCGATGGACAGGCCGAGGGAACGCCACAGCGCCTCGAACTGCTTCTCATCCTGGGCGGTGAGCTTCTCGCACAGTTCGATGAAGTTCTTACGGGAGATCGGAACCTGATCCTTGGCGTCGATCTTCTTGCCATCGGTGCCTTCGAACGGCGGCACGAAATCAGGATCGTACTTGAGGGAGGTGTCCACACGCACGCCGTAATAGTTCTGCACACGGCGTTCGGTTGGCAGGCCGTTGTCGTCCCAGCCCATCGGGTAGAACACGTCGTAGCCGTTCATGCGCTTGAATCGCGCGATCACATCGGTATGCGTGTACGAGAACACGTGGCCCACGTGCAGGTGGCCGGAAACGGTGGGCGGCGGGGTGTCGATGGAATACACGGCCTTGCGGTCGCGGGTGCCCTGGAACTTGTAGACTTCGCTTTCGTCCCAGACTTCGCGCCACTTGTCTTCGAGACCGTCCACGCCGACCTTGTCGGGCAGCGGCGTGAGGTTCGCGTTGATGGTAGTATCTTGGCTTTCAGTCATAAACGCTAGTCTAGAAAGCGAATGTGACAACTTACGGAACTGCAGCCGAATGCCGAAATCGCAAGAAAATCAGCGCAACACACGGATTGTCCGCAGTGTTCGGCGATTGATTGACAATCGCGGGAAAATCACTGCAACTTCACTCTGCTCAACGGCAGCAGACGGTCGGTCAGATTTTTCGGATATCCCTGCAATTGGTCGCTTACCGCCATGAAATTCTTGCGCGTGTACAGCCAGTCGCTTGCCGCGTTTTCGCTGACGGCGCGTGCATACGTGCGCATGCGTGCCTGATAATCGTCATCATTGGTGGCCGCCATCGCGTCCGCATATGCCTGCTGCACATCGCCGTTCTCATAATGGAACACGCTCTGGCCGTCGGTGAATACGCTCGCATCGTTTTCGCCGCTCATGGTGGTGAGCGCGATATTGTAGGTGCCCGCGTTCATGCGTTCCGTGACTTGCGCCGCGGAATCGAGCACTTCCAGATTGACGCCGATATTGAGCTGTTCGATCGCCGATTTCACGGTGTTGCCGATCTGCTCATATTCCTTGGGCACCAGCAGATCGATATCGGCGATATAGTATGCGCCGAAATAGCTGCGCATCTGCTGGCCCTGCTCAAGATTGTAGGGGAACAGTTCGCTCAAATCCTCATACCCGTCTTCCAGCGGGCTTATCGGGCCTCCGAGCGGCGAATAGGCGTCCGGAGCGTCTTTGGCGATGGTCTGCGCGTCGATGGCGTATCTCGTCATTTTGCGGATCTGCTCGTCGGAGAACGGGCTTTCGGTGCCGTTATTGAAGGCGAGCATCACTTTGTCGAAGCTGATGCCGCTGTCGGAGTTGATGCCGCTTTGCTGGTTGAGCTCATCGGCGGCAGACGCGCTCAACGGCAATGCCATGCTGATTTTCTTGGCTTCCATTGCGCTGACCAGCGAATCTTCGGAAGCGTAGTAATACAGCGTTATTTGCGATGCGGCGGCTTTGGTGCCCCAATACGAGTCGTTGCGCTGCAGCACGATCTGTGTTTTCGACGAGGCTTCCACGGTGAACGGTCCCGATCCCACGGCTTTCTTGCCGTAATTCGCCGTGCTTTCCTCATCGTAAACAATGCCGGCACGCCCGCTCAACGCGCGCAGAAGGCACGGATTCGGCTGATTGAGGGTGATGACCACCGTTTTTTCGTCGGGATTGGTGATTTCCTTGAGACTACCAAGTTGGTCGGATCCCACGTAATTGTTGTTGATGACGTTTTGCAGCGACCAGACCACGTCGGACGAGTCGAGTTTATGGCCGTTGGCGAAGGTCATGTTGCTGTTGAGCGTGAACGTGTAGGTCAGTCCGTCGTCGGAAATCTGCCATGATTTCGCGATTGACGGCTGCAGTTTGTTGGTTTCGCTGCGTGACACCAGGGTTTCGTACACGTTTTCGAGCAGCGCCTGCTCCAGCGCGGTGCCCTGTTCGGTGCGGATGTCGAGCGATTCCGGCGCGCTGCCCTGAATGCCGATGGCCACGGAGGAGTCGGAAACGAGCGTGGTGAAGGAGGTAATCGGATTTTTGCGGTTCGTCAGCGACCAGCCCAGCCAGGTCATGACGCTGAGCATGATGGCGACGCCGAAAAAGATCAGCCATCGCGTGATTTCGGCTTTCAGCTTGGCTTCCCGCCCGTTTTCTTCTTCCATGGTGTCTTCCATGGTGCTGAGTCTAGTTGGCACAGGCTACAGCGGGCATGCGCGTTACGCTGCGAATGCGCTCGGACAGGTGTCGTTAAGGGGGCAGTTGAGGCAGTCGGGCTTGCGCGCATGGCATATGGCACGACCATGCAATATCAGCCTGTGAGACAGGTCCGTCCACTCTTCGGGCGGGAAGCAGGCGGTGATCTCTCGTTCGATGCACGACCTCGACGACGTCCTTGCCCAGGAAAAGCAGCTTGCCCACAGCCTGGGCGGGGTCTCCGTACAGATTCGTGGCGGCCTCACGGCCCAGCATACAGATGCGCCGATGGCCGCGCACGTCTTCCTCGGACATCATCCGGCCGGCCACGAGCTCCAGGGAGTAGGTCGTGGCAAAATACTGGTCCACACCGATGAAATGGACCCCCAGCGTCCGTTCCCCGCTGGCACGCAAACTGAACGTTATCCCCTGACGCACATTTTCACTGATCATGCCCACACCGGGATTCTTCCGCAGCGCTTCCACCGTGCGGGGAGAGAAATCGCGTCGTGGCTGGCCGGGGTATTGCGCATCATCCATGTAGACACGGATGATGTTCACCCCGCCCATGAGCACCATGTCCTGACCCACTTTGTAGCGGATCTCCTGTCCCAGTACGGACAGGGCGATAAAGGCCATGATGCCCAGAGCGATGGACAGTATCACGCCAAAACCACGCTGGCGGACGACCTGTCGCAAGCTCACGCGAAAAAGGTCCGACATTGCAATCATGCTGTCACCATAAGGACTTGCATCCTGATTGTAGATAGCTAAGAGGTACCGGCGGCAGAAATGCCCTACTTCTGGCGGCGCATCCTGATGACGCGGCCCTGACGGCCGACCTCATACCAGATGCCCTGCCACAGGACGCCTTCCGCGAGGATGGTACCCAGATAAACCCAGACGAACATGCAGGCGCTGGCGCAAAAAGCGACCATCCAGCGCCAGACAGGAAAAACGGCTTCCTGAAAATGCCGCACATCCGATGCACTCGTCGGGGTTTGTGACG
>OKRT01000742.1_pt1 | contig 15726 bp, 23 predicted proteins | sample 1601111 | NCBI WGS metagenome assembly OKRT01 (sample SAMEA3541572, study PRJEB24748) | human gut metagenome | biome: human gut; feature: human-associated habitat; material: faeces | place: China | collected 2012 | reverse complement strand
GGGAGGTGGTCATCTCCGCGATGCCCGTGGCGTTCTGGATGGTGGCCATCCATTTGATGGAGTTTAAGGTGTTGTAGAGGAAGTGCGGGTTGATCTGGCTCTGCAGGGCGGTCAGCTCCGGATAAACGCGGTCATAGGTCTTGGCCTTTACATAGTCGAGCTCCCTTGCAAAATAGAGGCTTGCGTCCTCCTCGCCGTCAAAGCGCATCTCCGGATTGGCGGCAAGGGTGGAAGCGATGCCGGAGCGTTCCAGCACCCTTCTGTCCACTGGATCAAAGGCGGTGTGGTTGTTGTTCATAATCTTTTGAATACTGAATGACCTTTTTTCCCTTTCGCATGGCATAATCCAGCGTTGCAGATGCTCCTCCCCAGCGATACTGCACATAGGCAACAACCACTTCCGATTGGTCAACCATCCATTGATTTCTTTTTGAAATCGCAGGAAGCAGCCGCGGAGCAACTGGGTATCAGTGTGGAGAGTGTACGTGCCTATGAAACCGGCCAACGCATTCCGCCCAATGATGTGGTGGAGCAGATGGTGATCTGCTACAACGCCCAGCGGTTGGCGTTCCAGCATCTGCATGAGACCAACGCTCTGGCGGCACGAGTGATTCCAGATATCCAGCCCCGCACCTTGATGGAGTCCGCTGTGCGGCTCTACAACCGCCTCAACCACTTTTCCAGTAGCCACTCGGTTGAACGTCTTCTGGAGATCGCCGAGGACGGCCGGATCGATGAGCAGGAGCGGGCGGAGTTTGATGCCATCGTGGCCGAGCTGAAGGCTCTGGTTCAGTGCGGCATGGAACTGGGGCTCTGCGGGCACTCGGGCTGACATATAGGACGAGCCGCAGCCCATACGTTCAGAGAGGAGGTGGCGTCATGGGGCGAGTGGAGCAGTTTGAGCATCAGAACAAAACCTGTTACCGCAAAGAACTGGATGGATATCCAGTAGAGATCATCGTAAAGGACCGCACAGAGATCTACAACGGCCAGGAACGGCGGAAAGTGCTGCGAGACTGGCGAGGCCGGCACCTGCTGATCCTGGGTGACCAGGAACTGGACGTGGATCGCTCCATGACCACGGATCGTGGACCGAAGATGGGAGTGGCTCTGGGCTATGAGTTGCACCGGGAGGTGCCCTTCACCGAGGAGGAGAAGGCCGAGGGCCGCAAGCGGGTCATCGAGGTGGCTACTCAGCTGATGATCCGGGCCGGAATCTGGTAGCCGGACATTTGTACATAAGAAAACTGCCCCGCAGATGCGGGGCATGGAACAGGAGGATTTTTATGACCGCGATCATTCGCAGAATGGACCCGCTGGGGCGGGTGGTGATCCCTAAGAGCATCCGGGAGCAGCTGGGCTGGCAGGAGGGCACGCCCATTGAGGTTATCGGAAGCGACGACGGCATCTACCTGCGGGAGCAGCAGACGCTCACGCTGTCTGAGCGGGTGCGCCGGCTGCAAAAGGAAGCTGTCCAGGAGGGAGCATCGGTGGAGGTGATCTACCAGATGAACCAACTTTTGGACGTTCTGGAGGACTGCTGATGTGGTGGGACAGATTGAGACGGGAACATCCTGTGTTGTACGAGGCGCTGGAATGGTTCATTTGCGGGCTGTCCCTAGTGGCGGCCGTTCTGGCCGGTTTGACCTACTGGGCGGCTGTCATGGCATAAAAAATGCCCGAGGGCTTTGCCGACCCCCGGGCCGATGGGCGGAGCCCACCGTGAGAACACTTGTATGATAGCACACCACCGTGAGAAACGCAAGAGGTGATTTGAGATGGGGGAGACATACCGGAGTTTATACTCCGTGATCCCGGCCCGGGTGCGGGATGACCACACCCTGAGGCCCAATGCCAAGCTGCTATATGGAGAACTGTCCGCCTTGGCCCAGGCTGAGGGCTACTGCTGGGCCTGGAATGCCCGGCTGGCCGAGACCCTGGGAATTTCCAAGCGGACCGTGGAGGGGCTGCTTAAGCAGCTGAGAGACCGGGGCCACATCCGTATGGAGGTGGAGCGGGATCCAGAGAACCAGGAGGTCTTATGCCGGAAGATCTGGATCTGCGGGCCACCTGGCTCCACTGTACCCCCTCCCCTTAAAAATGCGGGGAGGGTCCCCGCAAAATTAGGGGGACCTCCCCGTAAAAATGGCGGAGAGAATAATACAGGTAGTAGTACAGTAGAATATCCCCCCTATAATCCCCCCAAGGGGGAAACGCCAGCGAAAAAGCGCGGCAAGCGGTCTAATGCCCCGAAAGAGGCTCCGGACTGGAAGCCGGAGCGGTTTGCGGACTTCTGGGCTGCGTATCCATGCGGCCGGTCCAAACAGGCGGCCATCAAAGCCTGGGACAAGCTGAAGCCGGACGACGCGCTGCTGGTGGTAATGGCCCGTGCCCTCAAGCGTCAGATGGCAAGCGAGGAGTGGCAGCGTGGCATCGGGATCCCCTATGCCTCCACCTGGCTCAACAACCGCCGCTGGGAAGATGAGGACAAGCCCTTGCCCACCCAAGGCCAGCGGCCCAGCGCCCCGGAGAGGGTTGTGGAGGAGGAGGGGACCTACCTGCTATGAGCAAAGGCGAATACTTTGAGGCCCAGCGCTCCGTCATCGGTTCCATGCTCTTCGACGGGGAGCATGTGGCCGGGCTGGTGCTGCACCGCAGCCGGGAGGAGGACTACACTGGCGAGTACAAGACCCTCTTTCGTGCTTGCCGGGAGCTGTTCCAGGCAGGCAAGCCGGTGGACGCGGTCACGGTAGCCGATAAGGTGGGGAGGAGCTACGCCCTGTTCCTCCACGAGCTGATGGAGGAGACGCCAACCGCCGCCAACGTGGAGGTCTACCTGGACATCCTGGTGGAGAAGTCCAAGCTGCTGCGCATCCAGAGTCTGGCCGCCAATGCGGTAAACTGCATCTCCCTGGAGGAGGTCCAAAAGCTGGTGGAACAGCAGCAGCGTATCCTGGGGGACCGGCCCGGGGTGAAAATCGTGAGCATGGAGCAGGGCCTGCTGAACTTCTACGAGCGCCAGCGCCAACCCGCCAATTTGATTCCATGGGGGATGGAGAAGGTGGATGGCACCTTCCGGTGTGAGTACGGCGACTTTGTAGTGCTGGGAGGCTATCCCAGCGCGGGAAAGACGGCCCTGTCTCTCCAGCTGGCCTGGACCCAGGCCAAGGACAAGCGGGTTGGGTACTTCTCCCTGGAGACCCACCCGGACAAGATCATGGACCGCACAGTCACTGCCGTGTGTGGGGTGGACTTCGGCCGGATCAAAGAGCACACCCTCCAGGATGCGGACTGGAGGGAAATTGAGTACCGCAGTAGTGCCATGGTAGGCCGGAAGCTGGAGATCATCCAGGCGGGCGGCCTCTCTGTGGTAGATATTCAGGCCCTGGCCCTGGCGAGGCGGTACGAGATCATCTACGTCGATTACTTACAGCTCATTGCCCCAGATGACCGGCGGCGCAGCGACGTGGAACAGGTGACCCAGATCTCCAAGGACCTGCACGTGATGGCCCAGACTACCGGCATCACCGTGTGTGCGCTGTCCCAGCTCTCCAGACCCCAGAAGGGCGGAGAGAACGAGAAGGCCCCGGGGCTACACTCCCTCCGCCAGTCCGGCCAGATCGAGCAGGATGCCGACGGCGTGTTGCTGCTGTACAAGGAAGAGCCCAACAACCCCCGCAGCCGCCGCTGTCTCAAGATTGCCAAGAACAAGGACGGTGAGGCGGGAGGCATCGTATACCTGGTCTTTGACGGCGCGCACCAGAGCTTTAAGCCCAGCGTGGTGGACAAGCCAGTGCGGCGGGAGCCGGAATACAAGCAGATGACGTTCACCTCTTTAGCGGACAGTGAACCGATCCCATTTGAGGAAGGGGGTGACGTGCCGTGAGAGTGGGAGACCCGATTACTTTCCTACCGGACTGCTGGGTCCATGGTCAGGGCTCTGAAAGTATCCTGGAGCGGACCGGAGCTGTGAAGGGACATGTCGTTTACATCCACCCGCGCCGGCGCTACTTTGTGGCCGAAGGCCAGGTGGGAGGCCGCACCATTCGGGAGGCATTTCAAATCATACCGAAGAACTGAAAGGAGTTATCACCGTGAGAACATTTGCCATTGTTAATCGAAAGGGCGGAGTAGGAAAGACTACCACCGCCGTGAACCTGGCCTATGTGCTGGCCACCAGCTGCCGCCTGCGGGTGCTGCTCATCGACGCCGACGGGCAGGCCAACGCTACCGGTATCTTGCTGCCCAAGAGAGAATATGCAGGTCTTGGAGCGTTGCTCCGTGGTTATTATAGCTGCTATGACGAGCTTGTGGTACATACCGACGTGGCGGGGCTGGACGTGCTGCCCGCCTCGGAGGATCTGTGGGCAATGGAGCTGGAGAAGGATGAGGCAGCTCTGAGATACAGCGCAATGATGAGTATGCGCGATGCTATTGCTGAGGACGATGCCTACGATGTAATAATCGTGGACTGCCCTCCAAACTTGTCTGTGGCCTGTATTTCCGCCATCCTGGCCAGTGATGCTGTGATTATACCAGTTTTGTCTGATGCCTGTTCGGCCACCGGCGTGGGTGACCTGATGGTCCAAATTGATAGCCTGCGATATATCCGTCCTGAGATTCGCGTGGCCGGGGTGCTGGTAAACCAGTGGCACCGCTCTCCGGTAGTAGAGGATGCCGCTACCTATCTCCGTGAGGACGGACGAGTGCCCGTCTACGATACCGTGATCCGGCGCACCGACAAGGTGCCGGAGAGCTCCTGGGCTGGAATGGCCGTCCAGCAATGGAGCCCCTGGTGCTCCGCCGCCCGGGACTACCGGGCGTGGGTAGCCGAACTGCTGGAGAAAGAGGGTATGGTTCATGAGTAAGCCGGATTTGGGGCGAATCATTGCCCAGACTATGGCCAAGCCTGCCGAAGACCGCACGATTGAGGCCATCACCGGCGAGATTCTGGACGCACAGCGCAAGGGCGGGGAAGCCATTCTTACAATCGGTCGGTGCCTCATCGAGGCAAAGGACATGCTACCACATGGAGAATGGTTGCCTTGGCTGGCTGAAAAAGTGGGATACTCTGAAAAAACCGCTCAGAACTTCATGCGCTTGGCCCGTGAGTTTTCAAATCCGCAAGCGCTTGCGGATTTGGGTGCAACTAAGGCTTTGAAGCTCCTGGCTTTGCCTCAAGAAGAGCGTGAAAAGTTCGTAGAAGACCACAATGTTATTGATATGACCACCCGCCAGCTGGAGCAGGCCATCAAGGAACGGGACGAGGCCCGTAAGGCGGCAGAGGCCGCCAAGGCGGAGGCCAGCACAGCCGAGCAGGCTCGGGCTAAGATGGCCGATGATATGGCCATGACGAAGGCTTCTCTCCGGGCCGTTCTGGAAGAGAAGCAGCGGACTGTTCAGGATGTTGACCGACTCCAGCAGGAGCTGGCCGAGCTGAAAAACCGGCCGGTTGAGGTGGCCGTGGAGACGGTGGCCGACCCGGAGGCCCTGGAAAAGGCCCGGGCGGAAGCTGTAGCCGAGATGCAAGTCAAGCTGGACCGCGCCAAGGAACGGCAGAAAAAAGCAGAGGCTCAGGCAAAGGAGGCCCAGGCGGCTCTGGAACGGACCCAGGCCCAGCTTCAGGACTCGGAGCGGGCTCGAAAAAACGCGGTGCTGGCCTCCGACGAGGACATGGCTACCTTCCAGGTGTTATTCCAGCAAGCTCAGGACCAGGCCAACAAAATGCGGGGGATCCTCCTCAAGCTGCGGGGGCGGGCCGATCAAACCGCTGCCCATGGCGTGGAGAAGGCCCTGCGGGCCTTGTCCGAGGCCATTGGGAGGTGCGCGGAATGATTGAGCGGGCAATCGAACTGCTGAATGAGCAGCAGCGAAAGGTCAAGGAGCGCTCCGCACCCTGGATGGTGGCGGAGCAGCTGAAGGATATTTGCCGGCGGGAGCCGGAGAGCGCGGAACTGCTGGCAAAGGATCTGGAGAATCTCAGCATGGGAATCGTCCAGGCAGAGAAGAAAATCAAGGCCTTTGCAGACAGTCACAAAAGCGGCGGCTTTTCCTGTGTCAGTCCGGCAGAAGCGGAGGAGATTCTGCGGGAGTTTTATGGCCTTGGTACGCCGTCCGGTTTCGCTGGCGTGAATGCCACCAAGGTCCTCAATCTTGCGGACTTCCTGTGAGGTGGCGGCAATGGACAAGAACTGGAAAGGACTTGCCGCAAAACTTCCGGTCCAGCCCAGCGGTGCGCTTAAGACGGAAACCTTGATGGATGTTTACGACAGCAATGCGCTTGGCTATCCCTTGGTTCTGTACCACCGGGAGTCTGTGGAGCTGGCAGATGAGATTCAGCAGACTATGGGTCCGGAGGAATGGGCGCACTGGGAACGGTCAAGAATGCGCCGCTGGGGTGCCCGCTGCACTTGCAGCAACTGCGGGGAGGATTTTATCGCCGGCTATTACCAGGGCGGCATTGTCCTGACAGAGGGGCCGGATGGGCAGACATATGAAGGGTATGCAGAGCCTGGCCTAGACGCAAGTGTGTATTTCAATGGCGAAACCATCACCTGCCCACGCTGCTGGACCACTGCGGAGGTCACGCACCGCTCGGAGCTCCGACACGGACGGACCTTTCAGGTCCTCCAGGCCGAGGTGGTAAACGTCGACCGGTACACAGCGGTGATGTACTGGTTGGTCCGCCGCTGGCAGGATGACATTGGGAGCGATACAACGAACTTTGTGCCCTATGCGGCCCTGGTCGTGGATTTGGATGGAAAGGTGCGCCGGTTCCGGGCTGAGATGCGCAGCGGGGATGTGAAGGAGGCGGTATGGGTCCCATGTACCTATTCCAGAGACCCGATGCAGCTTCTGTATTATTCCTGGGAGGCTGAGAACCACCGAAAGGTGGGCGGTTGGACCTTTAACTATGGGCCGGACCTGGATGGACATACGGGAGAAAAAACTGCCCTGGACGAGTACATTGGCGCGGAAGGCTGCTGGCCTGGGGCATATCTTCATGTGTGGGAGAGACACCCGCAGGTGGAAAACCTGATGCGGCAGGGCCTTGCTGGAGCTGTTGCCGCAGCCATCGACAGGCAGCTTGACTGTGCGGCAACCAAGGCGGACCTGTGCGATGCACCGCCTATTCCATGGGTGGACTGGATGGAGGTCAAGCCGCACAGAATGCTGCACATGAGCAAAACAGCATTCCGTGAGATCCGTAAAAAGAATTGGGAGTCTGAGGATGCGGCATGTTGGGACAGATACCATCGTCAATTCCCGGAAGCTGACGCTTTGGAGTTTGAGCATTGCCGGGAGCGCATCGGCAGCAAGGCTGTGGGGCACCTGCTGGAAATGGTTGCCGCCGGATGGACAGATCTGGTCCCGGCCCGGGTGGTGCGGTATCTGGAAAAGCATGATGTCCTTCAAGACGGTGTGCAGCTGCTGATCGACTACCGCAAAATGATGCGGGACGCGGAATTGGCGGAGACCGAGGAGACCCTCTGGCCCCGGGATCTGCTGGCTGCCCATGATCGGATCGCTCAGTTTTGGACAGGCCGTGCAAAAGCCTCCTACCAGTTGGGCTTTACCAGCACCTTTATCAAGTACCGGGAATTGGAATGGACAGACGGCGAATTGTGCGTGGTGCTTCCGAGGACAGAGGAGGATCTTGTGGCCGAGGGAAAGACCCTGCGGCACTGTGTCGGGACCTATGGAAGTGAGCATTGTTCCGGAAAGCCTATCTTCTTTGTCCGGCATTACCGCCGGCCGGAGCGCAGCTATTACACCTTGCAGATTAACATGACCAAGGCAATCCCGGTGGAGATCCAGCTGCACGGCTACGGAAATGAACACCATGGAGATCGAAAGCAGTACCGTCACAAAATCCCCCAAAAGGTGCGGGACTTCTGCGACCGTTGGGAACGGGAGATTTTGACTCCTTGGTTTGCGGATCAGAAGGCCAAGGCGACCCAGACAAAACCTAGTAAGTTGAAAAAGGTAAGCCATGAACCAGCCACCCGTACGGCTTGAACCGTGTACAGTGCCTTGCCGGGGCCAGTCCTGCTGCAACTGCTGTGGGGAGGCCCCGGGGATGCACTTCATTTGGTTATGCAGAAGAGGAGGACTTTTGACCATGCTGAAATGCGGTGATCCATGTCCCTTCTGTGGGCAACCGATCAAAACGAATGACCCGGCTATTCTGGAACTTCTGACTTTGGTTGCGCAGAGAAGATATTTCCCTACATTCGATGAGATCAGGGCTATAAACGATAAGGAGGCCGCGGATGCTGAATAAAATCATCCTTATGGGGCGCCTGGGGCGAGACCCAGAGGTGCGGTACACTCAGAGCGGTACGCCGGTGGCCTCTTTCTCTCTGGCGGTGGCCCGGGACTTTGTGGATCAGGCCACAGGCCGACGGCCCACCGACTGGATCGAGGTGGCAGCCTGGAACTCCAAGGCTAAGTTTGTCCAGCAATATTTTCGCAAGGGTCAGCTGGCTGTGGTGGAGGGTCGGCTCCAGATCCGGGAATGGACGGATAAAGAGGGCGCCAAGCGCCGCACTGCTGAGGTAGTGGCCGATCAGATCTACTTTGCCGGAGCCAAGACAGCACCTCCCAGCGAGGGCAACGCCGATGAGCGCAGCCTTCCAGAACCGCCTGCCCAGAAATTTGCAGAGCAGGATGACGAGGGTGAGCTGCCCTTTTGATCAGGCTTGTGGAGTAAAAAAGTCCCGCCCCTTTGTGGGGCGGGATCGCATCGGTTACAGCTCTTCCAGGTCCTCCAGGTCGGCGGCGGGCAGATCGTTGGTCAGATTATCCAGGCCCAGGTCGGTGTCCAGAAGAGAGGTAGTGGGGAAGGGCTTGGAGTGAAACAGCTTCAGGTCAGCGCCCGACGTGCCGGGAATGATGGGGTTTGCTTTTTGCTTTCCGTGCTTGGCCTTGCCCTGAATCTCAGGGACAGGGGACTGTGAGTTGTGAGGGCGTGTGTGGGTCCACTCCGGACGTGCCATGCCTTGTTTCGACATAAAATCACCTCAATGGTAGCTTTTCATTTTGAACTTGGATCATGCATGGAGGATTTTGTATGAAGAAAAATATGCGCCGCTTGTCGCTGCGGGTGACAGCCCAAACCCTTTACAACCTGGAGCGGCTCAGGCAGATGGGTGAGCTGAAGAGCCTGGGCAGGGTGGTGGACAAGCTGGTCAGAGAGAAGATGATCTCTCTGCACAAGGATCACGTGAATGCCGTGAAACCGGGTGCTCCGCTCACACAGGAAGAACTGAATACCATGCACTTTGATAGGGTATGTATCTTTTATCCATCACAGTATGAGGGGGATCGGGGCAGCTATGAAGATGGTGTAGTCCTATATGGCAGGCTTTACTCCTTGGAGACTCTGGAAGGTGCTGGCTTTGAGGAACTGTTGCAGGACGCCATGGATGGCGAGACATTGGACCGGCCAACTGGGGAGTATCAGGTATTCCGACACCTGTTGGATTGTGAAAGAGCAGACCATTTTCGTAAGTCTACGAAAATGGTTGAACCAAATAAGAAGGGAGCGCAGAAATGGATCATGAAACGGTTTTGCGATCAGAGATAGAGGAGATTGGCCGCCCGGTGTTGGTGGTGCGGGTGCCGGCAAAGGAGTCGGTAGATCTGCGAGCGGTGCGGAGCTTTGTCATGGACAGCTTGGCCCTGGGAGTGTTGGTGGTAGGGCAGGGGGTAGGTTTGTCCTTGGAATACCTCCCAGACTTGGGTGGCGTGGCCTGTACCTGGGATGTTCCGGGGGAGGTGGCCCATGAGTAAGATCCTCCGGAAGATCCGGGCGGGCCGGGTGGTCTTTGCGGTGGTGTACACGCCATGTAAAGCGGGGGACAGTCCTAAGGCACGGGCCCAGAAGCAGAAGGCCAGCACTGCCGCCCGGGAGAAACTCAACGCCCGAACATCCTTTCAGAAGCTGGAGCGAACCCTGGCCGCCAACTTTGACGACGGCGACCTGTTTGTGACCCTCACCTACGATGACAAGCACCTGCCAGACAGCCGGGACAAGGCGGTGCGCAAGATCCGCGCCTTCCTTTCCAAGCTGCGCAAGGCCCGGGCCGAGCGGGGAGAGGAACTCCATTACATCTATGTCACAGAAGGGGCCTGTCCCGGAGGGCGGCTGCACCACCATCTGGTGCTCAATTCCACCGGGGACGATTTGGAGGAGATCCGCCAGCTTTGGATCTACGGCGACAACGTGGAGCTGCGCCGACTGGTCTTTCATCGGGACTACACCTATGAAGATCTGGCCAGCTACCTGACCAAGGAGCCCCGGGAGTGGGGCCACCCGCAGGTAGGGGAGCGCACCTGGACACCATCCCTGGGACTAAGACGGCCGGAAGCTGAGACGGAGACAGTGCCAGACTGCGTGACACTGGCAGCACCGCCCGAGGCGGAGACCTTGGCCCGGGAGGGACCGGTGGTCAATGGGTACGGGGAATTTGCCTGGATCAAGTACATGTTGCCCAAAGCGGACAGGAAGAAGCGGCACAGGAGTCGCAGGAGAAGACGGAAGAAAGAATAGCTTTTCTATTCTTTTCGGTCTCGGGGGTAAGTATATTATCTTTTATATCACACAGAAAGGCGGCGAAAAGGTTTGCAAACAGATGTACGATGTGGTAAACTTATCATAAGGAACGGATGGGTCATCTGTCCGGTATGCGGCAAGGGAAAGCTGCTGCTGATCCGGCCGGACACCACCGCCCGAAACCTGCCCCGAAAGTGCAAACGCTGCGGGCAGGAGACACTCGTGAATATCGAAGCGCCTGAGCCCGCGTCCACAGAGACCAGCGCCTGAGCCATGACAGAACCCAAACTTGGGTTGTCGTTGGCTTGGGCGCTTTTTGTTTTGCCTGGAGGTGATAGCCCGTGGCCCTAAAGCCGCTCAAGCCATGCCGACACCCAGGTTGCCCGGAGTTGACCCGGGAGGGGTACTGTCCCAAGCACAAGCCCAAGAGAACGTCCCGGCGTACGTCTGCGGAGTACCACAGCTGGTACAGCCTGACCGTCTGGACGGACGACCTCCGCCCCACGCAGCTCTTGCGGGAGCCGTTCTGCCGCGAATGCGCCCGGCAGGGTGTCCGGACTTGGGCCACCGTGGTGGACCACGTGGAGCCCCATCGAGGGGACTGGACCAAGTTCATCGACAGGGGCAATCTGCAAAGCCTGTGCAAGCACCACCACGACCAGAAGACGGCCCGGGAGCAGGCCCAGGAGCGGCAGAAGGAGGCCAGATCCTGACCTCTGACCGCCATGGGAAGCTACGTCCGCGCCCAAGCGCGCAGGCGTGCAGGGCCGGGCGCGCCCGGGAGCAAGCCGTAGGCTTGCCACTCTCCCCCCGCCCCGAAAATGTTTCGGCGGGCGGGTGTGCAAGACCCCGCAGCCCCTCGCGTGTGAGAAAAAGTCCCCGATGGAGAAACCGGGAGGTGAAGACCATGCCGACGCCGCCAAAGGCGCTGGACCAAATGAGCAAAAATCTGACCCAGGAAGAGCGGGAGCTCCGGGAGCAGGCGGAGGAGGGAGTGCTTCCCGACCGGGGCCGGGAGCCCAACCTGGAGCGACCCGCCCTCATGACGAAAAACCCCGCCGCCGCCCGCTACTGGCGCAAGGTGCTGGAACGGATGGATGGGCTGGTCATCCTGGACGACCTGGACAGCGATACTCTGGGCGTCTACTGCGTAATGCTGGCACGCTACGAGCAGCAGTGCAAGCTGTTGGCCACCGCTTCCAAGCAACTCAAAGATGCCAAGGGAGACCCGGAGGCTGTGGCTGAGGCGGTGTCCAAGTTGGACACCATGAGCGGCAAGATGCAGTCCCTGGAGCGCAACATTCTCCAGTATGCCGAGAAGCTGGGACTCACTCCTTCCGGCCGGGTGCGTCTGGCCCAGAAGCGGGCCCAGGCGGCCGCTGCGGCTCAGGCCGATCCGGACGGTGATCTGTTTGGCGACTAGATGGCAGAGCGGTCTGCACCATCCTGTTTCGATCTACGCCAAGCAGGTGACCCAAGGACGCTTGCAGGACAAGTGCTGTAAGTATGAAATCCTTGCCTGCCAGCGCCACCTGGACGACCTGAAACGCCAGGGAAGGGACGACTTTCCCTACGTCTTTGACACCACCCGGGCCGACCGGATCATGCGGTGGTTTGGCCAGTGCATCCAGGTGCGCGGCGTAGACGCGGGCAAGCCTATCCAGCTGGAGCCCTGGCAGGTATTCGACCTGGGCTGCACCTACGGCTGGGTTCACAAAGACACCGGCGCCCGGCGCTTCACCCACACCTACAACAAACGGTCCCGGGGCAATTACAAGTCAAGTGAAAAGTCTTGTCAGGGCCTGTACCACATGTGTGGAGACGCCGTCTACCCGCCCTACCATCCGGAGCTGGCCCGCTTTGAGCAGGAGCCGGAGGTGGAGTGTGCTGCTGTAGACCGGGGGCAGGCCATGCGGGTGCTGGGGGATGCCAAGAAGATCGCCATGGCCAGCCCCAACATTGCCAGGCGGCTGGTGATCCCGCGCTCCAACCCCATTGTTCACCGCACCCGGGGCGGCTATATGCGGGCCCTGAGCAAGGACACCAAGAACAAGGACAGCGGCGCGCCCACCTACTTTGTGGTGGATGAGTACCATGCCCACCCCAATTCGGAGATCTACGACCTGGGTATCAACTCCTTCGGTAAGCGAGTCCAATCTCTGCTGGACGTGATCACCACCGCCGGAGATGACGCGGGCAGCAAGCCCTGCTACACCGAGGAGCTGTACGCCAAGCGGGTGCTGGAGGACCCTTCGGTCACAGACGAGAGCTATTTTGTGATGATCCGGGAGCTGGACGAGGGGGACAACCCCCACGACGAGGCGGCCTGGGCCAAGCCCAACCCCTGCCTGCGTTATCCCAGCCGGTACAGCCAGATCTTGCTCAAACAGATCCAGGACGAGCACAACGCCGCCTATGCCTCCAATGACCCGGACAAGATCCGGAAGTTCCTGACCCGGCGCATGTGTCTGTGGCAGGTGGGCAGCGTGAATCACTATCTGGACGAAAACTGCATGGCCAAGGCCCGGAAGGCCATGGTGCCCCGGGAGACCTTCGCCGCACTCACCGATGGCCTGTCTTGCCATTGCGGCTACGATTTGGGCAAGCGGATTGACTTGTCAGGTGCGGCGGCGGTGTTTGACCTGCCGGACGGGCGGGTGGCCATCAAGATGCACGGCTTTATCCCGGAAAACGGGGCCCAGCGCCACGAGAAGACCGACCGGGTGCCCTACCTCTTCTGGGCCAAGGACGGATACTGCACTCTCACCCCGGGCGACGTTACCGACAACAGCTATGTCTACAACTGGATTTGCGCCGGGGAGCGGGAGCATAGCTGGAAGGTGGAGGAGGTTGACTACGACGGCCACAACGCCACCGACCTGGCTATCCGCATGAACGAGGACCGCAACCGGGAGGACTTCTGTGTGGAGGTGGCCCAGACCTGCGCCGGGCAGAACCTGGCGGTGAAGACCTTCCGGGAGCTGCTGCTCCAGGACCGGGTGGTGCTGGAGGAGAGCCCGCTGGCGCTGTGGTGCCTCCAGAACGCCATCGAGATTCAGAACAACTACGGAGACCTGAAGCTTAGCAAGCGGCATAAGGACGACACCGAGCGCATTGACCCCGTGGCGGCGGCCATGAATGCCCTGGCCCGGCTGCTAGTAAAGCGGACGGTGACAGACCTGAATACTGCCCTGGAGCGGGGCGATTTTACATTCTGATAGGCGCCCAGTGCGCCGGAGGAGGAAGTATGGAACCAACCGAGAACAAATCGAGAGACCGCCCTAATATCCCGTCCCTGGTGTCGAGGGCCTGGGAGCGGTGGGGAGCAGGGATGCTGCTCAGCGGAGGGGCGATGGCTCTTACCGTGGGGGCGTCGCTTATCTATCCCCCTGCCGGGTGGATCACTGGCGGCGTCCTGGCCATTTTAGGCGGCATTCTAAGTGCCGTGGGAGGGGGTGAGGAGAAGTGAGTATCGTGCGCGGTATCCGCAAAGCTGCCAGCGGTCCCGGGGCTGCCCTGGGCGGTGTGCTTACCTCATCCTCGGTCTACGGGCCGGACGGCTTCCTGGACGTGGAGAACATCAGCTTGAGCCGGGACCGGGCCATGAAGCTATCCACTGTGAACCGGTGTGTGGAGGTACGCAGCTGCACGGTGGCGGCCCTCCCGGTTTACCTGATGCGGGAGTCCACTAAGGAGCGCCTGCGGGATCACCGGCTGGCCAAGGTACTGTGGGGACGGCCCAATGAGGCCATGACCCGCTTCGACTATGAGCGGCTCATGCAGGTCAATCTGGATCTGCGGGGCAATGCCTACGCCTGGATCAACCGGGATCCCAGGACAGGGTACCCGGTGGAGCTCATTCCGTTACAGCCCGACCATGTGACCCCCTATGTGGCCCTGGACAGCTCCCTCTGGTACATCTACACCAACCCCAGGACGGGGGAGATGTTCCGTCTGTCGCCCGCCGATGTGCTCCACTACAAAGCCTATTCCGAGGACGGGATTGAGGGCGTGTCCATCTTGCACCGGGCGGCGCTGACCATTCAGACGGGCCTGGCGGCCCAGGAGTATCAGCGGGCCATGTACCAAAACGGGGGACGGCCCTCCGGCGTGCTGACCACTGACAGCGACATCGGCGGAGATGTCACTGTAACAAACAGCGACGGCTCCACAGAGAAAATCAGCAAGAAGGAGTTCATCCGCCGGGAGTGGGAGAAGATCCACGCCGGCCCCAATAACGGCTTCCGGGTGGCGGTCATGGACAATGGCCTGAAGTACCAGCCCCTCTCGGTGAGCAATTCAGATGCCCAGTTTGTGGAGAGCGAGGACATCCGGGTTGCCGATGTGTGCCGCTTTTTCGGCACCCCGCTGCACATGGTGTACGCGGGCAAGCAGGCCTATTCTTCCAATGAGCAGAACGCCATTGAGTTTTCCCGCTTTACCCTCCAGCCTCTGGTCATCCAGCGGGAGCAGGAGGACAGCGACAAGCTGCTGCTTCCCCGGGAGCGGGCGGACGGGCTGCGGATCCGGCGGGAGCTGAAGGGCCTGCTGCGGGGCGACACCGCCGCCCAGGCTGCATGGTACAAGGCCCTGCGGGAGGTAGGTGTTTACAGCGTCAATGACATCTGCGCCCTGGAGGACCTGCCCGATGTACCTGGCGGGGACGGACGGTACGCCAGCTGGAACTATGGTCCTCTCGCCAGGTGGGACGAGCTGAGCATCATTCGGGCCTTGGGCGGAAAGGCCCCGGAAGGAGAATGAGATGGAAACGACGATGAAAACTCCGCTGACCGAAGAAGATCTGGCTGCCATCAACGCTTTGGCCAGGGCCGAGCTGACCCAGGAGCAGATCTACACCTTCGCGGTGCGGCTGTGCGACAACGAGGTGGACCGGGATTTTGAACGGTTCCCCAGAAAGAGCCTGGAGGCCCTGGCCAAGCTCTTTGTGGGCAAGAGCGGAATCTTTGACCATGTGTGGTCGGCCCAGGGTCAGGCCGCCCGGCTCTACAAGACCGAGGTGGTGGAGGAGCCGGGGCAGACCACAAGCGCGGGAGATCCCGCCTGTTGGCTGAAGGGCTACGCCTACATGGTGCGCACCGAGGCCAACCAGGACCTGATTGCTGAGATCGAGGGCGGGATCAAGAAGGAGATCAGCGTGGGCTGCGCGG
>OKRT01000729.1_pt1 | contig 15902 bp, 10 predicted proteins | sample 1601111 | NCBI WGS metagenome assembly OKRT01 (sample SAMEA3541572, study PRJEB24748) | human gut metagenome | biome: human gut; feature: human-associated habitat; material: faeces | place: China | collected 2012 | reverse complement strand
CTGCAGGTACATCGGAGAAGGGGTTTGCAGCATAGGCAGAAGCAGTTACGCCCAAAGCCATAGCCATTGCTAATACTAAAGATTTTTTCATTGTTATTTCCTCCTTCGGAAATGTTTTATTTTTATAAAACGTCCCGGAAAGGAATCTGTGCGCATCAGTTTGCTTCATGCGAGTTACCTAGTTTCCTCTACTCGGCGCACTGCTTTGCTTCGATACTTTCCTCAACGCATTATAAACAGGTTAAAAAACAATTATTATCCTATATATAATTCATTGTTTGGACATATTTTACATTATTTTCAGAATTATTGCAAGTTATTTTGTTAAAAATATAACTAATGATTGTATTTTTCTTTATTTTCGGATAATTCGCTGTTTTTACCAAAGCGTTGCCGCGTCCTGTTTGCCAACGAAAAATTATTTTTACAGGCTATGCTTTTATAAATTACTTATTTGCAGCTGTACTGCCGTATCTGCAGGCTATTTTCAACATATTTAAAAAGTTTTTAAATCTAATTGCTACTGCTATTTTCCGCAGAAATAGGTTAAACTATAGATACAGAAACTTATCTGCACAGGGTGAATTTTTTAAACTTCTCCCGGGTAAATACCTGTACTAAAAAACCTTTTAATAAGGAGGGATATTGTATGAAAAAACAAGAATTATCGTGGAAGGCCGGCGGCCAGCAGGGCGAAGGCTTAGAGAGCCTGGGTGAGATTTTCGCCGCAGCTTTATGCTCTCTAGGCTATGATGTGTATGGTTACCGTCAGTTTTCGTCCCGGATCAAGGGCGGCCACACCAGCTATAAGCTGCGTATAGCCAACCATCCGGTAGCTACGATCGCCAGCAGCTGCAATCTGCTGATCGCGATGGACCCGGACACACTGGAGGTGGATGCGCCTGAACTGACGGCCGAAGGCATTTTAGTTACCGATGCTGCCTGGCTGGAAGGTAAAAAACCAAAGGTACGCACTGTTGCTCTATCCTGGAACGAACTGAGCAAAGCAGACGGTACAACACTGCCGAAAAACATTCTGGCTTTAGGCATCACCGCCGCTTTACTGGGCATCAATACTGTCAAACTGCTGCCGCTGCTGGAAAAACAATACGGCCGCAAAGGCGCCGAGGTCATGGAGACAAACCGCCTGGCGCTGGAAACAGGCTACGAATATATTAAAAATAATTATCATGATCTGCTGGCAGCCTTTACGATGCCGGAGCTGGAAAATCCACAGCCGAAGCTGTTTATGCTGGGCAATGAAGCAGTAGCTCTGGGGGCTTTGACCTCGGGCGCCAAATTCATGTCGGCCTATCCGATAACTCCCTCTTCAGAAATTATGGAATATATGGTAAAATACGCACCTGCCGAAGGCGGCGTGATGCTGCAGACGGAAGACGAGATCTCGGCCTGCACGATGGCGATCGGCGCAGCTCATGCCGGCGCCCGCGCTTTTACTGCGACAGCAGGCCCAGGCTTATCGCTGATGGCGGAAGCAATCGGCCTGGCGGAAATGACGGAAACCCCGCTGGTCGTGATTGATACACAAAGAGGCGGCCCCAGTACCGGCCTGCCGACCAAGCATGAGCAGTCGGACCTGATGGCAGCGATCTATAATACACACGGCGACACTGCCAAAATCGTTATTTCGCCTTCTTCTATAGAAGAATCTTTTTACGACACTTTTGAAGCCTTTAATCTGGCTGAAGAATATCAATGTCCGGTCATCGTGCTTTCTGACCTGCAGCTGTCTTTAGGCAAACAGTCCGTAACCAGCCTTGATTACGGCAAACTGCAGGTGCGGCGCGGCAAGCTGGTCAAGGACGGATTGCCGGAAATCAAATCGCCGGAGTATTTTAAACGCTATGATCTGGAAGCAGAAGGCAGCATTTCCATGCGAGTCCTGCCCGGCACGCCAAACGGCATCAGCCTCGGCACCGGTCTGGAGCATGATGAGGTCGGCCGGCCTTCCGAAAACAGGGCCATGCGTACAGCACAGTCCGATAAACGCCTGCGCAAGGTCCGCAGCGTTGTTGATACATTTGAAAGCCCGCTTTATGAGGACGCTCCCTATCCGCAAAGCGATCTGCTGATCATTGGTATGGCAGGCACCCGCGCCGTCATCAGCGAAGTTGCTGAGGAGCTGCGCGAAAAAGGCCTGCGCGTCAATCATGTCCAGATTCGGCTGTTATCACCCTTCCCGGTCTGCGCTCTCAACCATTATCTGCAGGAAGCGAAAAAAATCGTCGTCGTCGAGCACAATGCCACGGCACAGCTGGCACGGCTGATAAAAATGAATGTACCGCCCTGTCCGGAGCTGCATTCTATCTTAAAATACAACGGTGATATTTTCTATAAAGAAGAATTGCTGGCCAAATGCAAGGAGGTGCTGTAAGATGTCGACTTTAGCTAGTTTTCAAAATCAGGTAAAACCCAACTGGTGTCCGGGCTGCGGTGATTACGCCGTTCAAATGGCTCTGCAGCAGGCAGCAGTAAAACTAAATCTGGAACCGCATCAGCTGGCACTGGTTTCCGGCATTGGCTGCAGCGGCCGTATCGGCGGTTATCTATACGCCTACGGTATGCATACAACTCATGGCCGCGCTCTGCCTTTTGCCCAGGGCGTTAAGCTGGCAAACCCTGAATTGACCGTTATCGCCTGCGGCGGCGACGGCGACGGCTTTGCCATTGGCACAGCGCATACTATCCATGCTATGCGCCGCAACGTCAATATCACTTATATCCTGATGGATAATCATGTCTATGGCCTTACCAAAGGTCAGACATCTCCCCGCAGTGATGTTGGCTTTAAAACCAAGACCACGCCGACAGGCAATATCGAGACCCCGATCGCTGCTTTGGAACTGGCTTTAGCTTCCGGAGCAACTTTTGTAGCGCAGGGCTTTTCAGCCCAGCTGCCGCAGCTGGTAGATCTGATCGTCGCAGCCGTACGTCACGAGGGTTTTTCCTTCGTGAATGTGTTCAGCCCCTGCGTAACTTTTAACCATACCAATACTTATGAATGGTTCCGCGAGCATCTGAGCGACGTCAAAGATATTGCCGGCTACGACCCGCATGATAAAGGTGCGGCCGCACGGCATATTATGGAAAAAGAAGGTATGCTGACCGGGCTGCTGTACGAAAGCGACCGCGCTTCTTACGAACAGGCCAGCGGCCTTGCCGGTTTCAACACTATTAAAAACGTTGAAAAAATGCCGCAGGCAAACTTTAACAAACTGCTGGAAGGTTTTAAGTAAAAACAAAATAAGCAAAATAAAAAATACCACCCAAAGGGTGGTATTTTTTATTAACAGCACTTTAAAACATATTCAAAAACAGGGTAATAATAAAGGCATTAATAAAATCAATGAACAGACTGCCGACCAAAGGTACGATAAAATAAGCTTTAGGCGCCGGTCCGTAACGTGCAACGATAGCATTCATATTAGCCATGGCATTAGGTGTGGCACCCATACCGAAGCCGCAGCCGGCAGCGGTAATAACAGCGGCCTCATAATCACGCCCCATTAAATTGAAAATAACAAAGCGGGCAAACAAAGCCATCATCGCCGTCTGCGCCAGCAGCATTACCACCAGCGGCAGTGCCAGTTCGCTGAGCTGCCACAATTTCAGGCCCATCAGTGCCATTGAAAGGAAGATCGACAGCGACACGCTGCCCATAACGTCGATTTCTTTGGAAAAAACTTCGTACCTTCCGGTCAGGTCGGACAGGTTGCGAATAACAGCAGCCGCCAGCATCGCCCCGATGTACGACGGGAAGGTAACACCAAAAGATGTTATCAGGCCTGTGATCCATGACCCGATACCCATTGCCACCAAAAGCTGACCGATGCCGAAAAGGAAATATTCTTTATCGACAGCATAAGCTTCCTTCCCGACAACAGGAGTTTTATGCACCGGCTCCTGCACACATTCAAAACAGAAAAGATTGTCTTTATCGATCAGATAACGGGCGATCGGCCCGCCGATAACGCTGCCCATAACCAGACCGAAGGTTGCTGCAGCAATAGCCACAGTCGCCGCCCCCTGCGCACCCATCTGTTCGAGCAGAGGACCGAAGGAACCAGCCGTACCATGCCCGCCGACCATCGGGATCGAACCCGTTGCCATACCGATCAGCGGCCCCAAATTAAAAATCGAGGCCAGTCCGATACCAACAAGGTTCTGCAGAACGATAAGCACGGCGCAGACAGCTACCAGCTTCAAAACGCTGAGTCCGCCTTCTTTCAGCATACGCAAGCTGGCCGTATAACCAATGCTGGTAAAAAACATCGTCATAAAAAATCCCTGCAGCGATGTATCCAGCGTCAAATGCCAAAAACCTCCGGTCGTCATGACCAGATTCAGCAGCGAAAACAGAACGCCGCCGATAACCGGAGCCGGGATACAGTACTGGTCAAAAATATTGAACCTGCGTTTTAAACGCAGGCCAACATAGTATACAACTACTGCTACAGCAGTCATTTGGTACATATCCAAATCAATATTCATCAGGTATCACGATCCTTAAAAAGATTGTTCCACCCATTCGTCCATCATAAAAGGTCAATGTAATCGCAAGCTGCCAGGGCAGCTTCCGTACCATCAGCGGCAGCCGTCGTCAGCTGGCGCACCTTTTTAACGCGGCCGTCGCCGGCAGCATAAATGCCGGGACAGGAAGTCGCACAATTTTCATCAGTTTTAATGTAACCATAAGCGTCCAGCTCAACCAAAGACGCGAAAGCTTTATTATCCGGAACATGGCCGATAGCAATAAAAACGGCATCGACATCCAGCGTCTGTTCCTCGCCGCTGACCTTATTGCGGATGCCCAGAGACTCCAGCCGTTCAGAGCCATTGATGGCTGTTACTTCACTGTCAAGAATGAAAACAACGTTATCATGCTCCTGCAGCTTTTCCAGCAACCGTTTTTCGCCGCTGAAAGTATCGCTGCGATGGATGAGATAAACCTTTTTACTGGTAAAGCTCAATACCAGCGCATCATCGAGCGCTGTATTACCGCCGCCGACGACGGCCACGTTTTTATCTTTAAAAAAGGCTCCGTCACAGGTAGCGCAGTAGGAAACGCCTGAACCAATAAAACGGTCTTCATTTTCCAGGCCCAGCGGACGCACCCGCGCACCGGTCGCCAGAATCACTGCTTTTGCAAGCAGTTCGCCGCCATATTCAGTCTGTACGCCTTTATGGCTGCCGTAATCCTGCAGTCCGGTCACTTTATCGTAAACGATTTCCGCACCCATTTTAATAGCCTGATTATAAAGTGCTTCGGCAAATTCAAAGCCGGCAATGGATTCAAAGCCGGGGAAATTCTCTACATGCGAAGCATTGATGATCTGCCCGCCCTGCAAATACTGCTCGACCAGTTTAACAGATTTACCAGCACGAGCGGCATAGACTGCCGCCGTCAAGCCCGCAGTACCTGCGCCGACGATCAAAACATCAGTCATAATTTGTTTTTCAGTCATAGTTTCACCGCTTCCCAGCCGCAATTTATTTCAGCATTGCCAAAATAGCCGGCTTCGGCTGTACGCCGACAGAACGTTTCACTTCCTTGCCGCCTTCAAACACGACCAGGGTAGGAATCGTTTCAACATTATACTTTGCTGCCAGATCCTGATTGGCATCAACATCGATCTTGCAGACTTTCACATCAGTCAGTTCGCTGCCCAGCTGATCAATAACCGGTCCCAGCATACGGCAGGGGCCGCACCAAGATGCCCAAAAATCTACCAGGACTTTCCCTTCAGCCTGCATAACTTCTTTTTCGAAAGTTTCATTAGTAATATGTACAACTGCCATAATAATCGCTCCTTTTATCAATATATTTTATTTATATCTTAATTTTAACCATTAATGATTATAATTGCAACAAATAATAATTACATTATCATTGTTAAAATATCAATAAATTTTTTCTGATGCGCCGGAAAACTAAAAGCACTTTACCTTTATATACCCGGCAAAGTGCTTTTATGGTCATTTGTGATATATTTTATACTGTTTCTTGCCGTTTCTTTTGGCTTCGTACAAGGCCGAGTCACTCTGACGTATCAGCAGGTCGACATCCGTAAGCGCATTACTGACGGCAATACCGATGCTGGCTGACAGCACGGCGAACTTAGCATTGTCGGCAATCGTCTGCTGCAGACTGCTCAAAAATCTTTCTGCCAAAATTGCCAGCTCCGCATCTGTCTTCGAGCCTAAAACTACCGCTAAAAACTCGTCGCCGCCTACACGGGCAATAAATTCAGCTCCGAAGGTCTGCTTCAGCAGCTTGGCTACCATTACCAAAACCGTATCTCCGGCCTGATGTCCATATTCATCGTTGATCTTTTTAAAATTATCAAGGTCGATATAAAAAAGGTTGACATGCTTAGACATGATTTTATTACGCGTCATATATTCATAAAAATAACGGCGGTTATAAAGATCTGTCAGCTGGTCGGTGTTGGCACTGTAAATAATTTTCTTTTCCAGCAGCCGTTCAACGGTTACGTCTCGGCACATACACAGCATACCTACAGCCGTACCGAAAACATCAAAAATAGGCTTTTCGTAAATCTCCAGATTTTTTTCACGCCGACCGACAAGCACTTTTGCATCGGCATAGCCTTTTGCATTGATCTCACTCATATCAGCTAAATTCTGCTGCTTCCACTGCTGATACTCCTGCCCGATCATAGCTTCTTTTCCTTCTGTAAAATACTGCGAGCAGATATCATTGGCATTGATGATCTTGCCGGCCTCGTTAGTCAGCAAAACCGCAAAAGGAAGATTACGCAGGATAACTTCCAGCTCCGCCCCCATATTTTCCAGATCAGTAACGTCGTGCGCGATGCCAACAGTACCGATCAACTGTTCATTATCATCAAAAATCGGCGACTTGTAAGTCTTAAACTGCCGCATTCCATGCTTAGTTTTGACCTTTTCGTCAAAAATACAGGTTTTCTTTTCCTGCAGGACGATCCCTTCCGATTCCAGACAAATATACTCACCCTGCTCGTATTCTTCCTTTTTCATATCCCAGATATAATAATGGCCGCGGCCCTCAACATCTGCCTTGGTCTTACCAACGGCACGGCAAAAACTGTCATTGACCTTTAAATGCGCGCCGCGGATATCTTTAAACCAGATCAGGCTGGGAATACTGTTGATCCCGGTATCAAGATAACGCTGCGCCAAATGACAGTCTTTTATGATCTTGATATGTTCAAAAAGTCTGTGCAGCCTAAAAGCCACAAAAGCTTCAGTACATGGCCTGATCCAAAGATCTGTCAGCGACTGGTAAACAGCTGCATCCAGCTGCTCTGCAGTCTGCGGCTCAGCACAAAAAACTATTGCGGCATCCGGCTTTGAGTTTTTGACAAGCTCTGCCAAAACTGCTCCTGACAATTCACAGACAATAACATCAGCAGTTTTAACAGCTGCGTCTGCCGACTGCCTTAAAAGCAGCTCGTGCTCAAAACCAGCCAGCGGTTCAAGAGCACTGACAGCATCATATATACGATTATCCTGGCTTAAAATCAATACCTGTAATTTATAATGGTACACGTTTTCACACCCAACTTTTTAATTCCCCATAAATTATTACACAAGCATATTATTGAAATTCTTCTAACTATTTTATTTATATTACATCAAATTATATGCTATTAATTCTTTTTTGTCTACAGTTTCAGCAACATCAGCCTTCCTAAATATTATTCAAAAAAACAGCAACTACATTCATACTTTGAAACAGGTGCTGCTTTTATACATGCAATAATCCCGCCATAGTCGGATTTGTTACATATACAAAAATCAACCTGCTTATTCAAGCAGGTTGATTGGGGAAATATTTTCAATCAAGGAGAGGGTTGCTACCTTAATGAAAAACAAAATTATTTAGAAACTCCAGCGTGCACCGACATTCCAGTTCCAGTCTTTTTTGAAATCACTGCCTGCACTGCGTTCTACATCAAAATAGATTTGATTGTTTTTTCCTGTCTGGATCGACGCACCGACACCATATTCAAACCAGGTATCATTATAGCTCTGTTCAATAGTCACATGATCACCGCCAGTGTAATCATGCAGAGTTGACTTATAAGAACCGCCGAATTCATGCATCCAGCTACCTTTGATATATATATTAGTTTTAGAGTTTATATCTTTGCCTATATTGAAACCCAGTCTTCCTAAAGCGCTTGTAATACTGCCCTGCTGCACTTCCAGATCATTACTGGTTTTATATCTGCTGCCACCCAAATAACCCAAGGTCAATTGTACCTGCGGTTCGATATACCATCCGCTGTCAGCCAACGCATTCTTACGTCCGTATTCCGCACTGAGCGAAATACCGGTATTATCGAAATCGCCGGTAACTTTACTTCCATCTTTGTTGACAGCTGTAAAATCACTTTCGATATGTTGTAATTTAGCTACCAGATCCAGATAATGTCCCTTGGAACCTATCTGTGTCACATAGAAATTAGTTGCAAAGCCATCACTGTCGCCACTGCCCTGATTATAGCCGTTATCCATGTCGGTATAGCTTAGCGACATGCCTCCATAACGGGTGAATTTGTCGGTTTGTTTTATTACATTGTCATAACCAAGCTCGTATTGACGATACTTACTGTCAAAGCCAAAAGCACCGTTACGGCTGATTTTACTGTTTTTCAGCCTGAACCAGACGCCTTTTTCTTCAACTCCATTGAAACGCAGGTCACCCATGCGTTTCATGATCTGATCATTTTCACGCCACATGTGATATACTGCCGGACCTGCGCCGATAGCCGTTTCTACAGATCCGGTAGGATTTTCGATAACATTGTAAATAAACCAGTTTTTGGCACCTTCTCCTGTTACATAAGACGCATTGCCAAACTTGGCATTATAAATGTCATTTTCCGGATCATTGATATCATAATCTTCACTGCCGATCAATAATTTATAATCCCACAGCTTCTTACCATAAACATTGGCTGTATCATGGAAACTTATTTTATCAGCAGCAGCGGCTCCCACAGTGGCAAAACGCAAAGTATTATCAGCCGTAATGCCTGCAAACTCATCATCAGCGTGCGCCTGCAAATAATGATAACCAGCGCCGTCATCTGTTGATTTATTTATATAGATCATATCGCTGTTACTTTTGTCATTAGAATCAAGATTTAACCTAAAAGAACCACCATCGCCTTTTAAATCATTTATATACACATAATCGTGCTTGAAGTCCATAATATCATCGTACTGATCTGAAAGGCCATACTCCTGCCATTTTCCCTTTAAATAATCGTCAAACAGGTTCACATATCCGCCATTCAGCGTTAAATTCGTAATACCTTTACCATTTTGATAATGATAGACACCAACGCCATTATCACCAAAATATCCCCATTCAGCCCCATCGTTCAAAGTGATATTCACTTTTCCCAACACAGAAATTTCATCGCCATACCAAAACGAATCAGAACCAGAAAAAACTGCGTTGATGACACCAGATGTTTTGGCGTCAATATTACCTATAATCTGTGTCGTACCACCGGTATTGATATTTACTACGGCGCCGTTCCTTGCCGATACGACATCTGATTTTTTATTTACCGCCTGAAGAAACACATTTTTATTCGCACCGGTAATATTCAAAACAGCCTTATCAGTGACATATAACCCATTAAGCCCGTTAGTGAGTTCGCCATCCGCTTTGGTAATCAAATGAACATTGCCATTAAGATTCGTTGTGCCGCCCTTGATTATCAGGGTCGTAACTGCACCTAAAGTCGACGTTCCCGTATTTACCACTTCCTGTTCCAGATTCAAATCCCCGTTGAACGTGGCATCACCTAAGATCCTATGCGTTTCAACAGAATGCACATTCAGACCATCAGCATCCAGCTTTTTTTCTGATGTGAAGTCACCATTCATAATTAGTGAAGAATCTGACTGAACCAAACACTTCGCTACCAAATTACCATCCTGGACAATGTGCAGATTGCCATTTACAACTACGTTTCCAGCTGAAAATATTTCTGATTTGCTGCTGTTAGCTGTATTTGAAAGTGTAATCGTAAGGGTATTATCAGCACTATTATTAATGTTATAAGTTCCTGCTCCTCCAAAAACAGTATCCGCTGCACCAGGAGCAACCGTAGTATCAGTTATTTCCCCCGGTGTATACAATCCTGCCGCTTCAGCCGAAGGTAAATATTCAGTGCTGCTAAGCAGCAGAAATGGAACTGTCAACGCCATCATTAACAGCGTCCTTTTCTTTTGTTTAGTAGTTGTTTTCATAAATTTCCATCCTTTTCTCATATTTTTATATATTATAAATATATGCATTTTAATTAAGCCTTTGCAGCAATTGCTCTCTTATACTTACTCTATTTCCTTTTCTATGTCGGCCAGCAATTGGCTTGTAGTAATCCCCAATTCTCCCGCTATCTTCATCAATGTAGGCAAAGATACACTTTTGGGATAATTTCCATTTTCTATCCTGGATAAATATTGCGGTGAAATACCTACCGCATGAGCGAATTTTTCCTGTGTCACGGACTGAATTTTTCTGTAATATACAATGCGTGCGCCAAGTTTCTTTAATTGTTGTACAACCATCTTTAACACCTCTTAGTTTTTTTTAACAGACTGTTCCACCTTTTACTGAGAATATTTAATCAGTAAAAGGTGGAACAGTCTTGTCATTTTATAAGGCTATATTTTTTTTTAAGATAGTGTTTTATTTATTATTATTTTTATCTCTTATATATATAATTTTATTTTTAATTAAAATTATATTATTTTTAAAATCAACTGTTCTATAATTTTACAATGTTAATTTTTATTTAATTAGATTATCTCATTTTTATAACATTTGCGCACTCACCTCGCAGGTTGAAAACTTTACAATTGGTTTAAGTTATTAACCTTTTACTCTTGCGGCTACAATAATTTTCCATATTAATTACTTATTTGCTGAAGTTTTTCAAATTTCACGAAAAGCCAAAAAATAAAAACAGCAGTTATAATAAAAAATAACTGCTGTTTCTTTGTGCAGACTATGGATATAAAATAAAAGTGTTTGGACATAGAAAAAGAGCCTTCGGGAAAATTCCCGAAGGCTCTGCAACTTTTTATAGTGGCGGAGTGGGTGGGATTCGAACCCACGCACGAGTCACCCCGTCTAACGATTTAGCAAACCGTCCTCTTCAGCCACTTGAGTACCACTCCGTTTGACTTACTTGGATAGTATACACTATCCTGATATTTTTTTCAAGAGTACCAACGCAAATATTTATTACGAGGCCCCTACAACGCTGTTGTAAAAATATGGCGGAGAGGGTGGGATTCGAACCCACGGAGGCTTGCACCTCGCTGGTTTTCAAGACCAGAGCCTTAAACCACTCGACCACCTCTCCGTGCTATTTTGATATTATACGGCAAATATGCCTTCTCGTCAAGTTCCAACAAATACCTCTTGAATGCCGTAGACTGCACAGCACACCCGAAAACAAAAACCGCCGTCGGTTTTGACGGCGGTTTGTTTTTTATTACAGCAGGGTTTATGCTTTGCCAGCCAAACGTTTATAGTTATTCAAACGTTCTTTAGCATCCTGTTCAGTTTTGGTGAACAGTGCTTCAGCTGTTTCAGGATACTGTTTGAGCAGGGAAGAATAACGAACTTCGCCCAAAAGGAATTCTCTGAAATCAGCAGTAGGTTCTTTAGAATCCAATACGAAAGGATTCTCACCTTTTTCTTTCAAAGCAGGATTATAACGGTAGGTTGCCCAATAACCGCAGTCTACAGCAAGTTTAGCTTCCAGCTGGCTGCAGCCCATACCCGCTTTCAATCCGTGGTTGATACACGGAGCATAAGCAATGATAAGGGACGGTCCGTCATAAGCTTCCGCTTCTGCAATCGCCTTCAAAGTTTGATTCTTATCGGCACCCATAGAAATCTGAGCCACATAAACGTAACCATAGCTCATGGCCATCATACCCAGATCTTTTTTCTTGGTCTTTTTGCCGCTGGCAGCAAATTTGGCAATAGCTGCAGCCGGTGTGGCTTTGGACGATTGACCACCAGTATTTGAATAAACTTCGGTATCAAAAACCATAACGTTAACGTTTTCACCCGAAGCCAGAACATGATCCAGACCGCCGTAACCGATGTCATAAGCCCAGCCGTCGCCGCCAAAGATCCAATGACTGCGCTTGACAAAGAATTGTTTTTCTTTATACAGAGCTGCGCATTTATCGCATTGGTCCTGATATTTTTCCAAAACGGCCGTCAATGCTTCCGCACGTTCACGAGTGCCTTCGCTGACGTCCATATTATCGAGCCAATCCTGCATTGCTGCTTTCAGATCAGCCGGAATCTCGGCAGCCAAAGCTGCTTTTACCATTTCAGCAACACGCTCGCGGGATTGTTTTACACCCAGGTACATACCCAAACCATATTCGGCATTATCCTCGAAAAGAGAATTTGCCCAGCTGGGACCATGGCCTTTGCTGTTAGTAGTATACGGCATGGAAGGCGCACTGGCACCCCAGATTGAGGAACAGCCCGTAGCGTTGGCGATCATCATGCGGTCACCAACAAGCTGTGTAACCAGTTTGGCATACGGAGTTTCGCCGCAGCCGGCACAGGCGCCGGAGAACTCAAGCAAGGGCTGTTCAAACTGAACGCCTTTGACAGTATTTTTGTTCATCGGATTAGGTTTGGCCGTAACCTGATGGGCAGTATAATCCCAATGAGCAGTTTTGGCCAATTGGCTTTCCAGAGGTTTCATAACCAGGGCTTTTTCTTTAGCCGGGCAAACCTGCGCGCAGTTGCCGCAGCCGGTGCAATCCAGCGGTGAAATAGCCATATGGAATTTAAGTTCTTTAGCTCCGATGGCATCTTTGTATTCCAGTCCCTGCGGAGCGTTGGCAGCTTCTGCTTCTGTCATCAGAACAGGACGGATGACTGCATGCGGGCAAACGAAGGAACATTGGTTGCACTGGATACATTTATCCATTTGCCATTCCGGTACATTGATCGCGATACCGCGTTTTTCGTAAGCGGAAGTACCGCTGGGGAAAGTACCGTCGACATTTTTATTAAAGGTGCTGACAGGCAGGTTATCGCCTTCCAGACGATTGACTGGAGTCAGTATATTATCGATAAATTCGTTGCCGGTAACTGCGATATTGGCGTCACCAGCAGCATCAGCCCAGGCTGCAGGTACATCGATCTTCACAATAGCATCGACGCCGCGGTCGATAGCCGCATAGTTCATGTCAAGAATAGCCTGGCCTTTCAGTCCGTAGGAATGATCGACAGCTTCTTTCAGATACTTGACGGCATCAGCTAAAGGAATAATATCCGCCAGTTTGAAGAAGGCTGACTGCATGATCATATTGATACGTCCGCCCAAACCGATTTCCTGAGCGATCTTCACCGCGTCGATAGTATAGAAATTAACAGCATTTTTAGCAATGTAGCGTTTGATATTGCCCGGCAGATGTGTTTCCAGCTCTTCCATAGACCAGTTGCAGTTCAAAAGGAAGGTACCGCCTTTTTTCAGGCCTGCGGTAACATCATATTTGTCTACATAAGACTGATTATGTACGGCTACAAAGTCTGCAAAAGTGATCAGATACGGAGCGCGGATCGGCTCATGCCCGAAGCGCAGATGCGAGACAGTGATACCACCGGATTTTTTAGAATCGTAGGAGAAGTATCCCTGCGCATACATATCCGTATGGTCGCCGATAATCTTGATCGCGCTTTTGTTGGCGCCGACAGTGCCGTCACTGCCCAGGCCCCAGAATTTACAGCTTTTGGTAGAGGCAGGAGTAGTATCCAGCGAGGTAGTTACCGCCAAAGAGGTATTGGTAACATCGTCAACGATGCCTACAGTGAAATTATTTTTCGGTTCTGCTGCAGTAAGATTTTCAAAAACCGCCAGCACTTCAGACGGAGTCAGCTCTTTACTGCCCAGGCCATAACGGCCGCCGATGATGAGCGGTGAAATCTCTGCTTCGTAGAAAGCGCCGCGCACATCCATGTATAACGGTTCGCCAAAGGAACCTGGTTCTTTGGTGCGGTCCATAACAGCAATACGTTTAACTGTTTTAGGAACAGCAGCCATAAAATGTTTGATCGAGAACGGACGATACAGATGCACAGCCAGAAGGCCGACCTTCCTGCCTTCAGCGTTGAGTTTTTCGACAACAGTCTGGATCGTTTCGCAGGCACTGCCCATAGCGATGATGATTTCTTCCGCATCCGGAGCACCATAATAGTTGAACAGACCATATTTACGTCCAGTCAGCTTGTTGATCTCGTTCATATATTCTTCAACGATACCGGGCAAAGCTTCATAGTAAGAGTTTACAGCTTCACGGGTCTGGAAATAGATATCAGGATTTTGAGCAGTGCCGCGAACGACCGGATTATCGGGATTGAGCCCGCGATTACGGAAAGCAGTTACCGCATCATAATCGATCAGTTTAGCCAGATCGTCATAAGCCAGAGTTTCTATTTTCTGAATTTCGTGGGAAGTACGGAAACCGTCAAAGAAGTTAATAAAAGGAACACGACCTTTGATAGCAGACAAATGAGCCACTGCCGACAGATCCATAACTTCCTGTACTCCGCTTTCAGCAAGCAGCGCAAAACCTGTCTGGCGTGTAGCCATAACGTCCTGGTGGTCGCCGAAAATAGACAGTGAGCTGGCAGCTAAAGCACGGGCAGAAACATGGAACACGCCCGGCAGCAGCTCGCCTGCCATTTTGTACATATTAGGAATCATCAGAAGGAGACCTTGCGAAGCAGTGTAGGTTGTTGTTAAAGCACCGGACTGCAAAGAGCCGTGTACGGCACCGGCAGCACCAGCTTCAGATTGCATTTCCAATACTTTTACAGTTTGACCAAAAACATTTTTCTGACCTTGAGCAGCCCATTCGTCTACAACTTCGGCCATGGTAGAGGACGGGGTAATAGGGTAGATAGCTGCGACATCGGTGAACGCATAAGATATATACGCCGCTGCCGTATTACCGTCCATAGTTTTCATTTTTGTCATTTGATCCCCTTCTTTCTTTTAATTAGAGTACAAGATATGGGAACCGGCCTTATCGGTTCCAGTGATACGCAAAATAAATGTGCGGCAAGACATAGTTCACCCTTGCTCACACAATTAGTATACACTATTTAATCACTTTTGTAAATTTCCTTCGCATGTATACATGTGAATATTATGCAAGTATTTTGTAAATTTTTAAAACTACTCAATTTATTGACAAATGCTATAATAATGCTACGGAGGTGTTGAATTTGCAGACGATTGTTAACTACATTGCAAATGCTCTTCAAGCCCGTATTCCCAGGATTAAAATAGATACAGCCAATGACGCTGCCACAGCTCACTTGACTATACCAAACAAACACGGCGGAAAACCTATCAACATCTTAGCCAAAGCTCACGCAGGCATCGTGGTCGTTTTTAATAAAACTCCACGACTTTTTGACCAGGATGCCAAAGGCATTGACAAGCTTGCCTTTGATATCAGCGAATATCTGAAAGGACGCAGTGTTTATCTTGATCTGCTGAAAAGTGACGGCAGTGACAGCGGCAAAGACTGTATCGCTAATTCTATCGAAGTACAGGCGGAAAACTTTACTATTCTGACAAATCTTATTACCCGCAAGGGGCTTTTAGACAGCACAGAATTAGAAAAAGCTTTACAAGAGGGCGACATTGTACGCCGCCTAGCAGACCACTTCCGTAAGGACTATGAGGTCATTGTTTCACGCACCAAGGAGTTGCCAGATGCCTAAGCAGTCGGTCAGTCGAGTCAGGGTAAAAACTGGTGGAAAACTCTACATTGCTGGAGAATATTCGGTTCTAACACCT
>OKRT01000727.1_pt1 | contig 15914 bp, 19 predicted proteins | sample 1601111 | NCBI WGS metagenome assembly OKRT01 (sample SAMEA3541572, study PRJEB24748) | human gut metagenome | biome: human gut; feature: human-associated habitat; material: faeces | place: China | collected 2012 | reverse complement strand
GTGTAAAGAATTTCGTTGCTGTCGGTTTCGTATTCAAGCCATGCGCCTCTGTTGGCCATATTCACAAAGGAATCGGCAAAAACATCGTCGTCGTTTTGTTTGCGCTGTCTTATTTGTTCGTCAAACCAACCCATCGCTTTTGCCCTCCTTATTCGTTTGATACAAGTTCGGTATAATAACCGCCGTGCGCCATAAGTTCTTCGTGAGTTCCGCGTTCGACGACCTTACCGCCGTCCAGAACGATTATCTCGTCGCAATCACGAATGGTCGAAAGACGGTGCGCAACAACGATACATGTGATGCCCCTGTCCTTTATCGAATTGACAACATCGTATTCGGTCTTTGCGTCCAGCGCCGATGTCGCCTCATCAAGAATGATTATCGTCGGGTCTTGGGCAAGAACTCGGGCAATTTCCATTCTCTGGCGCTGTCCGCCCGAGAAATCCTTTCCGCCCTCGGTTATCCTGTACTGATACCCGCCCTCGCGCTGCATGATGTCCTCGTGCAGCTGCGCGTCACGCGCCGCCATGATGACTTCAAAATCCTCAATCGAGGTATCCCACATTTTTATGTTGTTTGCAATGGTGTCTTCAAAAAGAATTATGTCCTGGTCAACAACGGCAAGAGAGCCTGTGAAAACGCTGCGATCTATTTCGGAAATCGGTTTTCCGTCAAACAGTATCTCTCCGCTCCACGGGCGGTAAAGCCCCGATATAAGTTTTGAAAGCGTGGATTTGCCACAGCCCGACGCGCCGACAAACGCTATGCGCTCTCCGCGTTTGAGCGTCATATTGAAATTTTCTATAAGAGGTTCGGCAAGACGCGAATAACCGAATGTAACGTTTTTCATCTCTATATTGCCGGAGAGTTTGTCATATTCCGCGCTTTCGTCAACGGCGGAATCAAGGCTGACGTCTGTCGGATATTTCATAACGTCCTCTATTCGCTCCATATCCGTGCGCATTTCCTGCAATGTCTGTCCCGCGGAGATAAGAGTTGTCGCGGGCGAGGTAAAAGAGGAAAGGAAACCCTGAAAAGCCATGATCATACCGACAGTGAATTGTCCGTCCATCGCAAGATATACGCCGATGATGAGCACCGCAGTACCGCAAACCGAACCGACCAAAGAGGGAAGCAGCCCGAGTATCTGATCGAGTTTTCGGAATCTGACTTTCTGCGTGTTGACGCTTGCCTGATAACCCGCCCATTTTTCGAAATATCCGTCCTCCGCGCCGCTTGCTTTTATCGTTTCTATCATTTCGATACCCGCAACGGTCGCTCCCGCAAGTTTACCCGCATCACGCATCTGAACGCGGGTTATGTTTATTCTCTTTTTGGAAATTATGCGGGAAAGAAAGAGATTTATTACTACACTCAAAAGCCCGATAAGAGTCAGAACAAGGCTGTAACGGAGCATTACGACAAGATAAAAAACCATCATAACGGTGTTTAAGAAAAGCGGTGCGAATGTGTTGACAAGCATTTCCGAGATAGAGGAGTTTGAAGCTTGTCGCCCCTGAATGTCGCCCGCCATTCGTTGGGAGAAAAATTCCATCGGCAAGCGAAGCACTTTCCACATAAACGTCGAACTGCCTATCATATCCATTTTTCCGTTGATTTTGAGAGTGTAGACCTCGCCTATCCACGCAACAACTATCTGAACAACCCCGAGCGCCGCCAGCGCGACGATAAACGGCGTTACCCATTCGGGGTTTTCGCCCGTCAGAAGTCTGTCAAGAAAAATGCGGGAAAATGCGGGATTTATGACGCCTATAAGAGAAGATATAAGCGTTGTAAGAACAACAAACGCAACGGCAACACCGGCACCGGCAAGACGCTTTTTCGCATACGAAAGCATGGACTGCGGCTTTCCGCTCGGCACAAAGGCCTCCGACGGCTCAAAAAGCAGACAGATACCCGTAAACGACTCATCGAAAGTTTTCATCGGGACTGTATACGTTCCTTTTGCGGGGTCGTTTATGACCGCTTTTTTTCCGCGAAAGCCGTCAAGCACAACAAAGTGATTGAAGTTCCAATGGATTATGCACGGGAACTTCCCGTTTTTGCGTAAATCTTCGGGTTCGTAACGGTAACCCTTTGCAATAAAGCCGTAACTTCTCGCGGCTCGCAAAACATTTCTTGCGTTTGAGCCGTCACGCGATACTCCGCAGTCGAGACGAACCTGTTCGAGCGGAATCCATTTGCCGTAATACGCCGCTATCATCGCAAGCGATGCCGCGCCGCATTCAAGAGCTTCCATCTGCATAACAACGGGAACTTTTGCCACGCCGTTCGAGACAGGCTGTTTGATTTTTCTCTTTCTGTCCATTCGGCGCACCTCAGTTCAAAACGAACGATATGGGGCTGACCCTTTTCGTTATAACGTCAACGGAATATTCGCCGTCAGCAAGATCGGGCGAATCGACGGTAGCAACATAGACCCAATCGGTCTCGGAAAATCCTCCGAGATATATCAGGTACGAATCTTTTTCGCCGTCAAGTCTGACGGGAGAAGCCGAAACACTTTTCACCGTGTATTCTTTTCCGTCAACAGAAATTATTGTGTCCTCTTTGACATCGGAGATATCATCGCTTTTTATGTAACAGGTCAATTTGCCGTTTTCGCAAACACCCGATGCCTGTTTTTTTGTGTCGAGACGTCCGAAAACACCCCAAACGCAGACACCCGCAAGAAGAATCACCACTGCCGCAAGAATCATCCATACACCCGGATTGGAGACGCGGATATAATCGTTCAACTGTTCGGGCGACGTGACCCTTTCAATACTTTTTTTTCGAAACAATTCACTCATCTACGGTGCTCCTTTTCCGCCTGCGGCAGATTATATTTCTTTTTCTTTTTATTATAATTGGTATGCACCCCAATTATAGCATATACAATATAAAAATACAAGTATTTTTGTCGAATTCAATCGTGAATTTTTATTACAGCTTCATTTAAGCCAATAAAACACACCTCCCACAGTAACGTTTTCGTGACTGCGGGAGGTGTGGAAAATAAATATTCAGTATGATTTAAGTTTATCAGCAAGACGCTCGGACAAAACGGCACAAGCCTCAATATGTATCTTATCTCCGTCGGCAAAACCGTATATGAATCCGGGTTTTGTTTTACCTGCGTTATCTGAGAAAAGGCATACGTCTTTCTGTTCCCGAACATGGTTGAATACTCAAATGTCAAATCATCCAGTATCCGTATCTTTTGATTTTTCCAACAAAGATATGCGGCGACGAAAATCAACAGAAACGGAATGTCGCATAACAATATCGCCATATTTCCGATTACAAATGCAATAATTGTGGCAGCAACGGCGCATACGGCAAAAAATATGCCTGTTCCGAGAACCCAAGTCGGAAGATACATATCTGCTTTTTTCTCTTCGTTTTTCATAAAATCTTCTCCTTAATATTCTAATTATATTTGTTTTGGCACGAGCCATTGTCAGCATTTCACAAGTCCCGCTTTTTCAAGTCCTTTGAAAATGCCCTCGCTGTTGTTGTCCGACGTCACGTTGGGAACAAGTTTTTTCAGGTCTTCGGGGGCGTTGCCCATCAGAAACGGCAGTCCGACGGTATTCAGCATATCAAGGTCATTATAGTTGTCGCCGAAAGCCACAGTCTCTGAAATCGGAATATTTTTCAATTCGCAAAGCGTCCTTACGGCGCTGCCTTTCGTTACTCCGTTTTCCATAATTTCAAGCATCGGAAACGTGGAACGCAGGATTGACAGTTCGGGAAATTCATTTTTCAGACGGCGCTCCGTTTCGGCAAGTTCATCGGGTGCGCAGATACAAAGAACTTTTCCAATAACCGCGGCGGCGTCAAGCAGATCTACCGAGCCCTCGACCGCTTCCGTTTTAACGCTCTTTTCCTCTGCCGCAATTCTCGGTTCTTTACGGTCTTTTGTTATCCATGTATCTCCCGAAAAAACGCTCCAAACGCAGTCAAGCCCGCTGTTTTCAAGAAAGTCCACAATACGGCGGGCGGTTTCACGGGAAAAGCCTTTGGAAAAGACCGTTTTTCCGTTTTCGTCAAGCATAAGAGCTCCGCTGTAAGCGATTATCGGACAGGATAACCCAAATTCACGCTCAACGGAATATATTCCCGACGGACTGCGCGCCGATATGGGAACAAACGGTATGCCCTTTTTCCGAAGTTCTTCTATTGCGGAAAGCGTTCCGGGCAGAATTTGCCTGCCGCTGCTCAAAAGCGTCCCGTCAATATCGCTGAAAACGATTTTGTAACTCACTCTTTTTACCTCTGTCTTTCGGATTGATAATATTATACCATACACATTCAAATTTTTCAATAACAGCAAAAAATAAAAACATCTGGGCTGCAAGAAAACTGCGTTTCTTACAGCCCATTTCGTGAAAATTATTTTATGCGCCCTTCACCGCCCATAAGCGCGGTGAGTTCCTCGATACGGTCGAGAGGAAACGGCGGTTCGCAAAGCGGTTTAAGCGCTATACTCATCAGTTTCATCGGATTATCGTCCGCCGCAACGCGGTTAGAACTTAGCTCTCCGCAGCGTTTGCAACGGTGTATGATAGCCCATTCACCGCCTTTTCGAACCCAAACGGCAACAGGTTCCATTATGCCACCGCAGTCGCTTTCACGGTCGCCCGGTTCGATATCGACGTGCAGGCTTGACAGACAATTCGGGCAATGATTGCAGTACGAACTGCCTGCGTTTTCGGGAAATACAGGTCTTCCGCAGACCTTGCAGGTAAAAGTGTCGTTGCAGGCGTGCGTTTTGTAGTAACCCTTTTCAAATGTTTTTCTTTTATTTTCACGGTTCATTTTTTTCCTCCTGAAAGTGCATTTTTACTCTTTACGGGAGGAACGGCGGGAATGAATTTTGCCGACCTCCCGGTCAGCGCACACTCTCCGAGTTAAATTTTCTGTGTTTCAAACAGTTCTCCTTATAAAATTTATATTTTGCAAAGGGAAAAACCCTTTTATACAAAGCTTAAAAGTTTTATGTGCAAATAAATATTATGGTGGTCGGAAAATACAAGTTTATCTCAATCGAATGATTATTCTTGAAATCTCGACTGTCAGAATCTTCATAACGGCGCCGCCCGCCATAACAAAGAACCAGACTTCTCTTGCGGTCTGCGTTTTTGCGATAGGTGTGGCGATTGCCGCAACGACAATGAGCAGCGCGCCGATATAACCGATAACCGTCGGAATATCCGAAAGTCCGAAAATTCCGGGGTCGCAACTGCCGTCTATGACGTTCTGAACAGATTTGTCAAAGCCGTCTCGCGCCGCGGCAAAACAGCAAACAACGAGCCCGAAAACAAGCAATATCAGGCTTCTTATGCCCCAATGTCTGCTGTCACGGTTCAATGCCGCATACGCGACAAACCCGAGCAACGCAATGATCATAAGCGTTGTTGCGGTCGTAACGGAATTACCGAAATACAGTTTCATTTTCTCTCATCTCCTTTTTGCGGTTCAGGCGCCGCTTTTTCGAGTTTTCCGAAAAACAGATAACCGCCGAGAACGGCATTGAACCCCGTTGCGGAAAAAACGCTGAAACGTTCGGGAATGCCGAAATATTCCGCAGGCAAAACACCCGTTCCCACAGCGCCTACAAACATTGCCGTAAGCGCGACCGCCGCAAATACGGCAAGAGACGGCAACGTCTTTTTTCGGAATCCTCCGAAGATAATCAAAACAAGAGAAACGACGCTCAAAGTAACGACCGCCGCGGTTATTACAAGATGCATAACGCCCTGAAATCCCTCGGATTTTCCCGAATTCGGGAGCGGAAACATTGCGTAACCGACCGCGGAAACCCAATTCATAACGGCAAAAAAATAAACGCCGCGGCGCAGAGTTCGGTTCAGATGCCCGCGAACCGCAAACGCGCAAAAAGTACAGCATACTATTCCGCACGGCATATAAAGCGCGGAGAGTTGATTCCACAAAACTCTCGACGGCGCGGTATCTGCGGAAAGGTCGCTGACCGCCTGCGAAAGGCTGTCGTAGCCGGAATATGCGAGAGGCGCAAATATGACCGCCGCCGCATACGATAAAAGCGAAATCATTCCGAGCAACCCGAACAAACGCGCCGCCTTTACGGAGTTTTCCGATGCTTTCATTCTATTCATCTCCTGAAAAATTTACGATATATTCGCCAAGAACAGAACGAAAACTGCAATTCAAAACCGCCCGTCCCGAAATTTTTCACCTATTTATTGAATGTGCGGAAAAACAATCTGACGTGCGCGTCAAGTTTTTTCAGACATTCCGCTTCCTTTTCGGGTTGACGGTCGCATACACCGAGAAGCGTGATTATCGGAGAAACGTACATAACAGAAAGTGTTTCGGGGTCTTCGTTTCTGATTCTTCCCGCAGAGATAAGCCCCTTGAAGATGCCCGCATGATAATCAACCATTCTGTCTATATATCTTTTTGTGTAAAGCTGCGCAAGTTCGGGATTGCGGAACTGCTCTATCGTCATCATTCTGCGAAATCGCGCAACCGTTTCGTCATGAAGAGAGTATGCAAAAATGCTCCGCACCTTTTCCGCCAATGCATCCTCGGATATTTCCGTAAAAACGGCAACGTCCCTGTCAGACTCCGAGACATGAACGGACACGGCGTCCGTCGCTTTGTCATACTTTGCGGCTGTCTCGTCAAACAGCGCGTCGAAAATTGCGCGCTTGCTCGCAAAATGATTGTACAGCGACGGGGCTTTTATACCGACGGCTTTCGCGATCTGCCCCACGCTGACGGCATCGTAGCCGCAGGTCGAAAAAAGTTCCAACGCCGCGGAAAGAATTTTTTGTTTGGTATCTTCCTGTTTCATTACGCAACACACCTAACTAACGTTCGTTAGCGTAATTATAGCACGTTGAGATACATTTGTCAAGCCCCATTTTAATTATACGTAAAAAATGGCGACGCGTATGTTTCAGATTAAACAAATCCGACAGCCCCCTCTTGCGGAGATCTGTCGGATTGTTGTTGATTGAATATACTAACCTAAATTTTTGTGATTAAGATGTTCTTTTTCTGGTTGCCGTTGACACTTTTCATAAGCAAAAATGCCAACGCTCCGGAAAAAATTATTACGCAAATATCAACGGGCGCGAACACTATCGAGGGAAGAGCGTCAAAGAAAAAGCCCGAACCGAAACGATATAAATGCCCATGAAGCAAAATCAATTCACCCACATACATAAGAGTTGTCAATGCAGCGGAAACGAGAGAGGGAATGCCGCAGGAAATCAATACTTTTTTCCCGAGCAAAAACGAACCGACAAAAACTCCGACGTTTAATCCGAGAACAATGAAAAACAGAATCATCAGAAACGCGGAGATCGGAGAAACGGTTATTTGCCCGTCACGCCAGAATGCCGTGAAACACGCAAGAAGACACAGACCGACAAATACGACGGAAGATATGCTTTGCAAAACAAGCGCTTTTGTTTTCTCCTTCTTCCCGCTGCGAATCAACTCCGCAAACCCGTAAATACAGTTCAACAGACAGACTATGATAACGATTGAGATTATATAAAAATGAAGTTTGAATGCAGGGTTGTATTCGCCTATCAAGATTTCAATGGGTTTTTCCGTTCGGATTAAAGTTTCCGTTACATAACGGTCTTCCTCGGGAGGAATATAGCAAAGATACATCTGCCAGTCGGCAAGTTTTGAAACCGTCTCTGTCGATGTTACGACAACTTTTTGTTCAAACAGATATTCGACAGCGAAAAACACGGCGGCAGAAACGGGAACGACACCGAGAACAGCATATTTTTTTATATATTTCATAAACAGCGGCAACAGTAAAACCCCGACAATCAACGCAACGGCAACAGGAGTATAGGGAATAATGTATTTAGGGTAATTCTCCTTCATGACCGTTCCGTCTTTTATCATGTCAAACACGACGCGAACACCCATATAAAGAGGATAAAAACATACGGCTGCGACACCGAGAAGAGACAGCAGACAATAATTTCTCAATTTTTTGTTTTTCATAAGATTCTCCTTTTTTGAAGTCTCCTTGCGGACTACTATCGTAGTCTATACTATCATAATAGTCCTGCTTTGTCAAGAGGTTTTTCAAAAAAATAAGAGAAAAGCAACGACGGGAGCATATACGGAACGGCGACAGAATTCGAGTCAAACCACAATATATTGAAAAAAAATGACGTTTAAGCGAGAAATGTATCAAAATATAGTTGACAAACGTACTTTTATGTGATAAAATGTATTTGGAAATTCCGAAAGAGACGAAACAGCCTATGAAACAGCAGGTAAAAATAAAAAAACTGAACGACAAGGCGGTCGTTCCGACTTACGGTTCCTCCTCTGCGGCGGGAGCCGATCTTTACGCCTGTTTGCTTCAACCGTCAGTTGAAATAAAGCCCGACGAAACGGTTTTTGTTCCGACAGGACTTGCGATAGAGATTCCCGACGGTTTTGTGGGGCTGATATATGCCCGCAGCGGACTTGCCTGCAAATCGGGACTTGCGCCCGCTAATAAGGTCGGTGTTATAGACAGCGATTATCGCGGAGAACTTATCGTGGCGCTTCATAACCATTCCGCAGTGACACGAACGGTGGAAGACGGTCAGAGAATCGCGCAAATGGTTCTGACACCCTATCTGACGGCTGATTTTGTTGTTTCCGACGAACTCGACGAGACCGAACGCGGAAGCGGCGGTTTCGGTTCAACGGGCAAAAAATAAATCCCAAACAAATACGCTTAATCCTTCTTATAACCATAAAGAAAAGCCCTCGGAGCCGCATATCCGGGGACTTTTCGCTTTCATACGCTTTTTCGCGGCTGTTCGCATCATAGAAAAATTGAGACGCAAAAATATACATTTTTGCGTCTCAATAAGTTTTCAGTTTACTTTTTCTCGGGCGTCCAAAGTCCCGCTTTCGCAACTTCGTACCAGTTTGCGGAAACCGTAACTATGGTTTTTCCGAACGCCTTTTCTTTCTTTCTTTCGATATAACCGTTGTCGACGAGCCATTGCGCAGCCTCGCGAACTTTCTTTCGCGGCAAATTGTTCTGCACACTTACGGCTTCAACGGTTTTTATGAAGGTGGGTTTCATATTTTTTGAAGAGGGTGAATGTTCAATCTTGTCCAGCGCGGAAAAAATCAACTGGAATATCTGTTTTTTATCGTCCGTTTCATCGGGATATTCGACCGTCCTGCTTGCAGCCATTCTCAACTGATTGCTGCAGCCCCCTTTGACGGCATAAATTTCGACTTCTTTCTTGCATTTATTTTTCAAAAACAAAGCGACCGATGTGAAATGTCCGTCTCCCGTAAAAATAACGAAAACGTCGATGTCGTCGCGGTCGGACATTGCCGCCTGATAAATATGGTCAAGCATAATGAAGTCGGTAAAATCTTTTGTCACCCTATTCGTGCCGTTGCCCGTTTCGATGATATTGTTCGTAAATCCGCGGATCTTCGTCATTTCTTCTCTCAGAGATTGGTTCTTCGAAAAATCGCCGAAGAACCATATCCCACGGATATCGAGCGTTTTTTCCATATCGTTTATCCATTTCCCGATGTCGGGACGGGTGTGATACATCTTGTCAAGAGAAATATACCAATGTTCATAATCAACGAACGCCAGCGCACGGGGTTTTGAAACCTTTGCCTTTTTGCCGAAAAGTCCTATATCTGTTCCTCCTTTCTTTTTTATTGTATATAAGAAACCGTGATTTTCACGGGGTCTCTTTCTTCTTTTTTTCGGGAACTCCTATTCCGAGCGCAGATTTTGCAAGCCTGTCCGCTTCTTCGTTAAGAATATTGCCCGTATGCGCTTCGACTTTGACAAACGAAACGGAGACAAAACTTCTGTACTTGCGGACAAATTCAAGGTATGCCACGGCTACAAACGACTGCGCTTTCCATTTTCCGTTATACCACTTTTCTATACCCTCATAATCGTGATAAACGGTTAGTTTTTTATACGAATGTTCAGCCGCGTATTTTACGGCGGTCATAGTGGCAAGAAGTTCACCCGCCACGTTCCGAGCCGTCGCGGCTTCCGCTTTGTCGGCTTTTCCGTTCAACCGCGTCAGTTTTTGTTCGGGGTCGATTATAACGCAGCCGAAGCCGTAACTTCCGCTTTTGACATCAAAACTGCCGTCCACAAAAGCGATAAGTTCGTTTTCGGGGCAAACGGGAATATCGGACATCTCCGTCTTTGCCGAAATATCCGCAAAAGCCCCGCTTTCCCCGTCACCGAGGAAAGCGAGCGCTTCTTTTTTTGTTTTGAAAGACTTGTATTCCGCGCCGGCAAAGCCGTCAACGGAAGCGCGGCAAGCGTCCCACGAGGTGAAAATTCCGACCTCGCGACCGTTTTTTACCGCATAATATTTAGTCAAGACGTACTTCCTTGCCGGTCTTCGCGGACTCGTACATTGCGTTAAGAATCTTTATCATGTTAACACCCTGTGCGGGAACGAAGTCGGGGGTCGTGCCGTTCAGAACAACATCGACAAAATGTTCGAGGTTTGCGGCGTGACCGTTCTTGCAGGGAGAATAAGTGAGATGAATATCTTTTGCGTGTCCCTCTTCTTCGGTATAGATATGCGCGGATTCGCCGTTCCACCATTTGCAGCCGGCCTTTTCACCTCTGAGTTCAACAAAGCGGTTTTCGCTTTCGATATTGGAAGCCCATGAGAACTCTATCTGCAAGCAGGCGCCGTTTTCGAATTTGATGAAGCCCATTGCAAGGTCTTCAACGTCGAAAGTACCGTTCTCTACCGCTTCGCCGAACTGCGAGTGAACGGAGTCGGACTCTGCGGTATCATTGGCAAATTTGCAGAAAGTGCAGCCGCTTACGGCTACCGCTCTCGGGTTGCCCATCAGCCAAATCGCAAGGTCTATCATGTGAACGCCGAGGTCGATAAGAGGACCTCCTCCGGACTGTGCTTTGGTGGTGAACCAGCCGCCCTTGCCGGGAATGCCTCTTCTTCTCTGCCAGCCGCATCTGCCCGAATATATCTCGCCCATTTTGCCCGCGTTGATATAATCTTTGAGGAATACGGACGGCTCATAGTAACGGTTGTTTCTCATAACCATAAGAGTTTTGCCGGACTTTTCCGCAGCAGCTTTCATCTCTTCGCACTGTTCCGCATACATGCAGTCGGGTTTTTCACTGAAAACGTGTTTGCCCGCGTTCAGAGCCTCTATCGCTATAACAGAGTGAAGATAGTTGGGGGTTGCGATATCAACCGCGTCAACGTTAGCGTCAGCGATAAGGTCGGAGAATTTCTCATATTTTTTCGCAGAAGTGAAACCGTACGCTTCAACGGCTTTGTCCATCTTCTCGGCAACGATGTCGCAAAGAGCGACGACTTCAACGTTTTTCATCGTCTTGTAAGCCTGCATATGGACATTTCCCATTCCGCCGAGACCGACGATACCTATTTTCAGGGTTTTCATATTATACCTCCGTATAAAAAAGGACGATTTCACGTCCGTTTTAATTTCCTTAATTATTATAACAGATGAAAATTGCTTTTTCAAGTACATACGCGCATTTTTCTCCGAAAAGAAGACGAAATTTCGCGGCGACTGCGTTTTTAGAGAATAAAAAACCCATATTTCAAAAAAAAGTTTCATTACACCCTTGACAAATGCGGGTGATTGGGGTAAAATTAAAGCAGTATTTTGAGACGGAGGTACGGAAAAATGATGAATGCAAGCAAAACCGACATCAAAAATTCCGTGTCCGAGTCTGTCCGCAACTGTAAAGTTGCGTCTTCCGCGTGCTATTATGCAGTACGATTTTTTTCGTACTGCTTTTTTTATTTTTACTTTTACGGAAAAATGAAGCCGCAGGGAATGCTTTTGAACGCGTCTGCGTAAAAGAGCAACGATACAAAGTTATCTGCAAAGCGGCTTCCGAAAACGGAGCCGCTTTTTGATTTTTATAAAAAAGCTGGGGAATATCCCGAAAACCAATGAGGTGTTATATAAAATGAACGAACTTGAACAGTCGAGAAAAGAGATTAACGACATCGACGAGCAGATGGCACATCTGTTCGAAAGAAGAATGAATGTCTGCGCAAGGATCGCGGGTTACAAAAAGGAACACGGCCTTTCCGTCCGCGACCCGGCAAGAGAAGAGGACCTGATAAACAAAAACAAAAGTCTTATCGAAGATGCGGAACTCGAACCGTACTACGTTCGTTTTCTCCGCAACAATATAGACGTTTCCTGTGAATATCAGTCAAAGGCGATAGAGGGCATAAAAGTTTCTTACTGCGGCACGGAAGGCGCATTTTCGCAGTTGGCGGCAAAGAGAATGTTCCCGGAAGCGGAACTTGCGGCTTTCCGCGAATTTGCGGGCGCATATAATGCGGTCGAGAGCGGAGAATGTGACTGTGCGGTACTTCCGCTTGAAAACAGTTATGCGGGTGAAGTCGGCACGGTTATGGATATGGTATTTTCGGGCGACCTTTATATAAATCAGGTCATCGACGTGCCCATAATCCACGACCTTGTCGCCTGCGAAGGAGCGACGGAAGACACGATAAAAACGGTGGTCAGCCATCCGCAGGCGCTCCAACAGTGCGAAACGTATCTGAGAGAGCACGGATATGAGACAAAGACCTATTCCAACACCGCGCTTGCGGCAAAATACGTCAAAGAGCAGAATGACCCGACAATAGCGGCGATAGCGTCCGAGGACACGGCGCAGACGTTCGGGCTGAACATCGTTGCAAAGGAAATAAACGACAGCAAGAACAACACCACGCGCTTCGGTTCTTTCTCACGTGCAAGAAACGTTCCGTCCGTGTCAGGCAAGCGCGAAAACGAAAACTTCCTGCTTATGTTCACGGTTCGCAACGAAGCGGGTTCGCTTGCGGGTGCGCTTAACATAATCGGTGCGCACGGTTTCAACATGAGAAGCCTGAGAAGTCGCCCGATGAAAGACCTGCAATGGAATTACTACTTCTACATCGAAGCGGAAGGCAACGTTAACACGGTCAACGGCAAGGAAATGATGCAGGAACTTTCGGCGGTCTGCGCAAAACTCCGCCTTGTCGGAAGTTACTATGCAAACAACGTCAAATAAGGAGGAACGCAAAATGCGTATTCCCGTCGAACTCGGTCAGCAGAGTTATTATATAATTATCGAAAACGGCGCGATAAAAAACGTCGGAGAATTGCTGAATCTTGACAGAAAAGTACTTGTCGTTACGGATTCGGGCGTTCCCGAAGCGTATGCAAAAACCGTTGCGGCGCAATGCGGACAACCCGTTACGGTCACGATAGAACAGGGCGAAAAGAGCAAGAACCCGGACAATTTTCTCAAACTGCTTTCTGTCATGCTTGAAAATTCTTTTACGCGTAAAGACTGTGTTGTTGCGGTCGGCGGCGGCGTTGTCGGTGACCTGAGCGGATTTGCCGCGGCGTGCTATATGCGCGGAATAGATTTTTACAACATTCCCACAACTCTTCTTTCGCAGATAGATTCGTCCGTCGGAGGAAAGACCGCAGTTGATTTCAACGGCGTCAAAAACGCAATCGGCGCATTCTATCAGCCGAAAAAAGTCGTTATCGACCCGACGGTGCTGAAAACGCTTGACTCGCGCCAACTGCACGCAGGGCTTGCGGAAGCGATAAAAATGGCGGCGACAAGCGACGAAAAACTTTTTGAACTGCTTGAAAAAAGCAGCGATCTTCAAAAAGATCTGCCGCAGATAATAGAACGTGCGCTTCTGATAAAGAAAAAAGTCGTCGAAAAAGACCCCGAAGAAAATGGCCTGCGCAAAGTTCTCAATTTCGGGCATACGATAGGGCACGCAATCGAAAGCGCAAATGATGGACGGCTGCTTCACGGCGAATGCGTCGCCCTCGGAATGATTCCGATGTGCGGAAAAGAAGCAAAAGAAAGAATCCTTGCCGTGCTGAAAAAATACGACCTGCCGACGGAGAACGAGTGTTCCGCAGAGGAATTGCTCCCGTTCGTCAAACACGACAAAAAGTCGGAAGCGGGAACGGTCGCGGCGGTATATGTGCCCGAGATAGGCACCTTCGAATTCAAAAAAGTTGTTCCCGAAGACCTTTTCAAAAAGGAGAATTAAGATGAAAAACACGTTCGGACAAAGCGTCTGCGCGACAATATTCGGAGAAAGCCACGGCGAAGCGGTCGGGGTGGTTCTGGACGGACTTGCGCCCGGAATCGAAGTTTCGGAAGAAAACATAAAAAGAATGCTTTCCCGTCGCCGTCCGTCCTCCGCGGCGGACACTCCGCGCAGAGAAAATGACAATTTCCGTATAGTCAGCGGCGTTTTCAACAACAAAACAACGGGTTCTCCCGTCTGCATAATAATTCCGAACGAAAGCACGCAAAGTAAAGATTATCAATACGGGCTTGCGCGTCCGTCGCACGCCGATTACTCCGCTTTTTGCAAGTATCACGGATATGAAGACTATCGCGGCGGAGGTCATTTTTCGGGCAGAATAACCGCGGCTCTTGTTGCGGCGGGGGGCATCGTATTGCCCGCGCTTGAAGAACTCGGCATAAAGATAGGCACGCACATTCTGCAATGCGCAGGAGTAAACGACCGTGATTTTGAGGACATCGAAAAAGACGTTGAAACGCTCAAAAACGGCGTATTTCCGACGCTTGAAGAAAAGAGCGGGGCGGAGATGACCGAAAAAATACTTGCCGCACGAGCCGAAAATGACAGTGTGGGAGGTATAACGCAGACTGCGATATGCGGGCTTCCAGCAGGTATGGGAGAGCCGTGGTTCGATACATTTGAAGGTATTCTTTCGCACGCACTTTTCAGTCTCGGCGGAGTTAAAGGCGTGGACTTCGGGCTGGGCTTCGGATTTGCGGCAAAAAGAGCAAGCGAATGCAACGATGCGTTCCGCATCGAAAACGGAAAAACGGTCAGCGAAACGAACAACAACGGCGGCATAAACGGCGGCATAACAAACGGAATGCCCGTTGTTTTCAGATGTGCCGTAAAGCCCACTCCGTCGATAGCAAAGGAACAAAAAACGGTTGATTTTATAAAAGGCGAAAACGCGGATATTACCATTCACGGCAGACACGATCCCGCAATAGTCCGCAGGATATGTCCCGTTATAGACAGCGTTGCGGCGCTCGCTGCGGCGGATATGCTTGCGCAAAGATACGGAACGGACTTTTTTTTGACAGAGGATGTTAAAAGATGAAATACGGTTTGCTCGGCGAAAAACTCGGACACAGTTTTTCAAAGGAGATCCATGCCCGACTTGCCGATTACGAATATGAACTCCGCGAACTGAACGCCGAAGAATTGGACGCGCTGTTCCGCAAAAAGGATTTTGAAGCGGTCAATGTCACCATACCCTACAAGCAGACAGTCATTCCGTACCTCGATGAAATATCCGAGCGCGCAAAAACAATAGGTGCGGTCAACGCAGTCGTCAACAGAAACGGAAAACTGTTCGGCGACAACACGGATTTTGCGGGAATGAGAGCGCTGGCGCTTCATGCGGGCGCGGATATGAAGAATAAAAAAGTGCTTGTGCTCGGTACGGGCGGCACGTCAAAAACGGCTTGCGCCGTGGCAAAAGACCTCGGAGCAAGAGAAGTTCTCCGTGTTTCGAGAACAAAAAAAGAAGACGCCGTGACCTATGAAGAAGCGGCGGAAAAACATTCCGGCGCACAGATAATAATTAACACAACGCCCGTCGGAATGTTTCCGAAAACCAACGCTTCACCGATAGACCTTTCCGCTTTTCCGAAACTCGAAGCGGTGCTTGACGCAATTTTCAACCCGCTCCGAACGGAACTTGTACTGACGGCGCAAGAAAGAGGGATAATCGCAAGCGGCTTTTGAGAAGCTTCAAGGGCTAAAATCAGAATTTGTGTGTTTGATAAGCCAGCA
>OKRT01000704.1_pt1 | contig 16144 bp, 15 predicted proteins | sample 1601111 | NCBI WGS metagenome assembly OKRT01 (sample SAMEA3541572, study PRJEB24748) | human gut metagenome | biome: human gut; feature: human-associated habitat; material: faeces | place: China | collected 2012 | reverse complement strand
AGGGCTGATCGACTACGGGTCGCTGATCTACATCACGCTCCAGCGCGCCAAGACCCATGAGAAATAAATCATTGGCAGGAAGAGCCAATAACCGGGCAGAACGCCCTCGTAAGGTTGCTATTTACATTCGTGTATCTACAACCCATCAGATAGATAAGGATTCCTTACCAATGCAACGTAAGGACCTTATCGCATATTGTGAACTTATCCTCGGCATTGAGGATTATGAAATATTTGAAGATGCAGGGTACTCCGGGAAAAACACTGACCGGCCTGCATTCCAAGAAATGATGCAGAAAATACGTGCCGGCTCATTCTCCCATTTACTTGTCTGGAAGATAGACCGTATCTCTCGTAATCTTCTGGACTTTGCGGAAATGTACGAAGAGCTTCAATCCCTGCGAGTAACTTTTGTCAGTAAAAACGAGCAGTTCGATACTTCAAATGCTATGGGTGAAGCTATGCTCAAAATCATTTTGGTGTTTGCGGAACTTGAACGAAACATGACATCGGAGCGTGTTACTGCAACAATGATTTCAAGCGTTACGCCTCAATATGTCCTGCATTTCGGGTTGCAGGTCCATCATTCGGGGGTTGGTATTCTTTCGTATCGCCATAATCCGTTGTTAAAAAGGGTTTCCGTTATGCATCTCCGTTCTCCATCGCCGCCTCCAGTTGCTCGTCCTTGTAGTGGACGAACTCGGCGGCGGATTCGTTGCCCGCCATAAGGCTGTGCTCCTTGCAATAGCGGGCATATTCCTCCTGCCATTCGGGCGAGAAATGATTCACATAGTCGAGCCAGCCGTATTCGCCGCGCTCCATCTTCTCGATAAGTACCTCTTCGGAATAATATTGGTGTTCTGCCATATTCGCTGGATGTTAAGATATTATTTGTGAACTCCCGCCGCACGGTTACGCTCGGCGCTTTTCTTCTGTTCGTTCCACAGTTCTTCGGTATATTCCTCTTCGGGAACATAGTCGAGGTTGCCGTCATCGTCCATCACCCAGCAGCCGTACACGCCGAAAGTGTACTTGTCCCACTCGCGTTTGGGCTGTTCTTTCCATTTCTGGCTGTCGCCCGAACAGAAGCGGATGCCGGTCTTGTCATGCAGGTCGATGCCCACCGTGACGGGTTCATCGTCCACGACCAGTGTCAGCGGTTCGCCGTTCTGCATACTGTTTACCTCCATTGTACCGAGGTGCATTATGTCGGCCAGCACTTGCAGGTTGCGCCCGATAATCGGCGTGGGGATATACATCACCTGCTTCGTTTCCTCGTCTATCTGCACGAATGCCTTGCTGTGCCGTCCGTCTGCCGTCTCCACATCGGCAAGAATCGCCTTGCCTGCGAGCAGTTGTTTCTGTTGCGCCTCGTCGTAGCGTTCCAGTGGCGAGGATTCCAGGACGGGATAAAATACCACGTCCGACAGACCGTCATCTCTACGGACAAGGGCGAAGCGGCTGCGGCTTTCGATTAGTTCTCCCTTCTCGTCACGGACACGGACCGGAAGCACGGGAGAGTGTCTGCCGTCGCAAATCTCATCGAGGACACGCATCGGCAAGTCCTCGATCATCTCCTGTGTAAGCCCGAATCGGGCCAGTGTCGGATAGGGCAATTCAATTAGTTCAAATCGTACTACATTCATATTTAATTTTGTATTTTGAATTACACTTTGCAAAGATAGATTCTTTTCATTCCCTTGTATATAATAGAATAATATTAGTGTATTAAGAGAGTTTATTTTTATGTTCAGAGTATGATTTTGCGCATAAATTCATACTCTGAATGCTTTTTTTGTTGTACTTTGGTCGAAAAAGGCCGTGGAAACGGGACATCTTGGGCAGGGCTGGTTATATTTGCCGCATGAGAAAGAAACTACTGGTTTTGATGGCGGGTGCTGCAAGTATCGCAGGCCCCGTTCAAGCACAATTCAATACGGTCTCGACCGTGCCGTCCCGATACAGGGTTGAAGTCGTTTCTGCCGGTAGGGATAATGTGGCGACCTTGCCCGGAAACATGCTTTCCGTCCAAGACTCCTTACCGTCGGCAGGAGACGCCGCCCCGGCATTGCCCGCCGCCCCGGCATTGCCCGCCGACACCTGCAAACACGTATGGATAGAGCGTTACCTTAGCGTAAGCTATCCGCTGCACCGGATGAAAATCAACTCGCTTTATGGGTATCGGAAAGATCCTTTTACCGGAAAAAAGAAGTTTCACAACGGAATCGACCTCCACGCACGGGGCGACGAGGTGATGGCCATGATGGCGGGAGTGGTAGTGAAAGTCGGGCAGGACAAATCCTCCGGCAAGTATGTGACCTTACGGCATGGAGACTACACGGTCAGCTATTGCCACCTGTCGCGTATCCTTACCCGGAAAGGGGCTGCTATCGGGCCGAGGGATGTCGTCGGTATTACCGGTTCTACAGGACGCAGCACCGGCGAACACCTGCATATTTCCTGCAAGCTCGATGGAAAAAGTGTCGATCCGTTAATGGTACTGGATTACATCAAGTCCATACGCGAAGAGTGCGTGGCGGCACTGGCCGAATCCAGAGAGGCCCCCGCATTAAGTCCTGCGGGTGGAAAACACAGATGATTCCGTTTATTTTTGTTAATCATTTCACGGGAATGGTAAAAAAATGCCTTTATGCTTACCTTTGCAAGGCAAAATTAAGGTATGAAAGGATTCGTTGCTGTTCTATCGTTGGTGCTGCTGGCCTTGGTATGCAATTCCGGGGCGCTGCATGTTCCGGCGGCCGGTGTGGCGGCTGCGCAGGAATGTTGTGTCCGAAATACGGACAACGCCTCTTTTCAGCAATTCCATGACAGAGACTCTATCCGGCAAAAAAAGGACAGCGACATAACAGGCATAATCGGGGAAATCCCCGATGTGGCTTGCCGTGCCGGCGCATCGGTAAAGGGGATGCATCTTCGGTACATATCTGTGGAAACGGCCCATTTTCTCCGAATTTTACAGCGGTATCTCATTTGCCGCATGAACAACCTGACCTATTGTTGTACCCTCGTGCATGACTCTTCCCGTAGCCCGAACTGGGATAATGCCTGCGAGCATTATATCTTCGGGATGAGACGGATTCTGATTTAGCGGTTTGTTTTTTTATCGTTTATACTGACGGTTACACTTGGCTGAAAAGCGGGGTGTGGCTGTTCGTCGTGAGTATATCTTATTATTGAACAATCAGCAAAAATAAAATTTTCAATCCGTATGAATCAAAACATTTCTGCTGCCGAAACCCTGTTTTCCGCAGCGCATCCCGATATAAAGAAGATTACCAATATTTCGGCTCTTATTCTTTCCCTCCTTTTTTGTGCGGTGGGACTGTGCCTTCTGTTTTTCTCGTCGAAAGTGGAAGATTCCTCTTCCGCGTCAGGTCCTGTCCTGCTGGTCGGCGGAATCGCCTTTCTGGTGGCCGGAGGTATTCGCCTGATGATAAGAAAAAGGAGTCTGATATACGTTCCGACCGGCAGTTTGGTGAAAAAAGGTTCTTGTTTCTTCGATGCGGGCGACCTCTCTGTATTGGGGCGGTTGCTGGAGGAGAAGACTTTTGACGGCAAGGCAGAGGTACTGCCGAAGAAGGACGGCGGTGTGCGGATGGACTACATGGTTTCGCAGGACGGTAACTTCGCTGCCGTCCAGTTGCTGAAGTATGTTCCTTACGCTTACGAACCGGCATCTTCCGTACTCCATTATACGGGAGAAGAGGCCAGCGCTTTCGTGAATGCTTTGCGGGTCGGCCGATTCTGATTCTGGAAGGGAAACGGTAACAGTTTCCGCAATTTGGCTCGTCCGGCAGCCGGTTCTATAAAAGAACGGTTGCCGGATTTGTTTTTATTGTGGACTGGGGTTTGTTTCTTTGGAAGGCTTTCATTTGCACGACAAATGTCCGGTTCATACATGACGCCATGCTCTGGAAAAGACCCGGTTGTACGGCAGGTTTTCTTGTACTCTGTATCGTTCCGACCATTTTTTATATGTTGAAGGTTAAAGTAATGAGTTATTATATATACCGATTGTTTGGTATTGGCACGGCTGGTAAAAGCTTGTAATTTTGTACCCGTTTTTCATTTCTTTTAAAAACTATAAAAAAATAACGGGTAATTGTGCGTATATCTGTTCTCGGACTGATACTTATGTTCCTGTTTCCGATAACTCTATTTGCCCAACAGAGGGTGGATGTGACCGGAAAGACCCTTGTCGTTTCCAACAATGGAGAAGGACAAGAGGTGTTGCCCTATACCAATATCTTGGTACTCGAAGCCGGGGATTCCACCCTTGTAAAAGGGGTGATGAGTGATGCCGGCGGGAATTTCCGTCTTAGCTTCCATGCAAAGAAAGAATCGCCTTACCTGCTGAAAGTTTCTTATATAGGTATGAAGCCGGAGTTTCGTGCATTAAATACAGGCAAGACGAAAATCCATGTCGGAAACATTGTCTTGACAGAAGGTCTTGAACTGTCCGAAGTGGTGGTCACGGCTCCCATAAAGGAGGTGGAACTGGTGGGCGACACTACCGTCATCAATGCCGATGCCTACCGGATTCCCGAAGGCTCGAACTTGGAAGAGCTGGTAAAAAAGATACCGGGCTTGGAATATGACAGGCAAAACAAAACCTTGGTTTATAATGGGCTTCCCATTGCGGAAATCAATGTTAACGGGGAAGCGTTCTTTGCAGGAAACCATGCGCTGGCTTTGGAAAATCTGCCCGCCGATTTGGTAAGCAGGATAAAAGTGTATGACAAGCGTAGCGAAATGGAGAAATTCATGGGGATAAAAACAGGGGAAGAAAACTATGTGCTCGACCTGCAAACCAAGAAGGAGTTCAACGGTACACTGATGACTTCCGTAGCCGCAGGCAAGGGTAACAACAAGAAAAAAGAAGCGGAACTAATCAGCAATTTCTTCAAAACCGGCGGGGAAAACCTGTCGGTAATCGCCAAAAGCGGCAACCGCAACATGACATCCGCAAACAAAGACAACCGCCAAGACAATGTAGCGGTGAACTTCCTGAAAAAGTTCGGAAAGAAGATACACCTTAACGGGAATGTCATGTACAGCAATGCTATCAATGGGAACGAGGGGACATCTTACTACGAGCAATACCTGAAAACGGGGAACCGCTACCGCTATGCGACCAGCGACCGCCACAACACCAACCGCATGGCAAGCACCATGCTAAGCATGAAATGGAATATCGATAAGATGACCTTGCTGAACCTTTCAGGCAGCTTTAGTGCGATGAAAGGGACAAACGGGAGTGACAGCCGGCAGGCGACCTACAATGAAAATCCAGAATTGGATATCACAGCACCGTTCAATGGGGAAGAAAACGGCCAAACGGAAAACGATATCCGGGTGAATGGCATCCGCATGAACTCCCGTTCAACAAGCGCCAACCGGCAGTATTTCCTGAACGCCGACCTCACCCGACGGCTGAACGAGAAAGGCAGCAGTTTGGGGCTAACCATGCAATACTCGGAGGGGAGAGGAAAGAACGAGGCGTTTTCCGTGTCCTCCACCACCTATTACCAATTGCAGGATGAGTGGGGTAACGATTCCGTCCTCTACCGTAATCAATATTATGACAGCCCAAACAGAAACCGCAAATTCAGCTTGGGACTGATACTGACACAGCCACTACACAAGAGCCTGCGGGCACAACTTTCGTATAAATTCAGACGGGAAAACCAAAACAACGACCGCAATACCTACGACCTGTCCCGCTTTTTCGACGGTACGGACGATGAACCCTTGTACACCCTGCCGGAAGGCTACGAGGCAGCCTATACCGACAGCCTGAGCAACAGAAGCCGAAGCCACACGACAGCGCATGAAGTGGCCCTCCACCTTAACTATACGGACAGAACTTGGGAAATCAACGCTGGCCTGTCCGTCGTTCCCGAACGGCAGAGTCTCGACCAGAAGACCGGGCGGATGCAAGCCGACACGCTGAGAACCTCCGTGAACTACTACCCGGCTGTTACCGTCTTGTGGCACAAAAAGAAAACACGGGTGCAACTAAGTTACGAGGGAGACACGAAACAGCCGGGACTGACCGAACTGCTGACACTGACCGACAACAGCGATCCGCTGAACATTACACGGGGAAATCCCAGCCTGCGCCCTTCGTACAACCAAAGGGTGCGCTTAGAAGCACGAGACACGAAGATAGGTTTGAACGGAGACATGACTTGGGCGAACACGGTGAACAGTGTGACACGGGCTGTGACGTACAATACCCAAACAGGCGGTATAGAAAGCTATCCCGTGAATGTGAACGGGAATTGGAACGCAAGAGCCACCGTGCGATACCAGAAGCGCATCAAACGCCGATTTTCCGTTACCGCACGTACCGGCGCTTCGTTCAGCCAGAACGTAAGCCTTATCAACGAGGGACAGCAGGAGATGCCGGAGCGCAGTACGACCCACAACACGACACTGAATGCCAACCTGCGTTTTGGCTACCAGCCCCAATGGGGAGGTTTCGACCTGACGGGTGACTGGCGTTTCCGCCACTCCACCAACCTTTTGCGCGAAACCGGCGATTACACCCGCGACTACCGCTTGGGGGTGAACGCCTACGCCGACCTGCCCGGCGGCATTCAGTTGCGGAGCGATGTCGATTATTCTTTCCGCAACGGGACGAACATCACCCCCGGCGAAGATGACCAGGTAGTGTGGAACGCCTCCCTTTCTTGGCGTTTCCTCAAACAGAAGAAGGCGGAACTGTCATTCTACTGGGCGGACATCCTTAGCCAGAAAAAGAACTTTACCCGCAGCGTCTCTTCCTCCGGATTGTCGGAGAGACACACGCAGCAGATAGGTAGTTGGTTCATGCTCTCCTTCAAGTACCGTTTTAACAAACAATTATAAAGCAGGAGCGAAGTTTATATTTTTTTAGTTAATGAGTGGTGATTTGCTTCTAATTATATACCAATTTTTAGGTATTGTGCTCTGAGTAAACTCGTTATAATTTTGCACCCCGAAATAATAATAACGAAATAATAAAATCACAGAAAGATGAAAAGAAACAATTTGCATGTCGGTTTGATGGCATTCGCAATGCTGCTGATAGGGGCATCGTGCAGCGATGACGACAACACCCTCTCATACAGCACGGGTGCCGTGCAGAATACCGAATTGAAAACCATTCTTGTTCAAAGAGGCTACACATTCAACGAGGACGGCAATCTGTTGCTTGATGATTTGGCTAACAATACGACGACGCTTGACCTCTCCGGAACGCAGATTTCCACAGACGCACTGGCAGAACTTTCCATGTTCCCTAACTTGACTGATGTGGATCTGTCGGACAATGGTTACGGCCCGGCGTTCGACTTTGCCAAATTGCCGGAACAAATCACCGGAATAGACCTGACGGGTAATGAAATCTACGACTATGATAATCTTGTGAGTGTCGTAGTGGAAGAAAACGGTGATGAAACTGTGACTAACCTGCACGAAATTACCAAACTTTACCTTCCGGAAACCGCTAAAGAGAATATCGAAGATCTCGTGCGTTTCTACCGCCAAAACAAGGAAGCCATCACCGCCGGCACCATTGATATGAAGATGACTGATGTCGACGGCAATCTGCAAACTTATACCACCCTGCGCGACGTGCCCGACGCAAACCTGCTCACTTATTTGCAGACAAATTTTGCCGATCTGTTTAACGGCGACCAAATAGACCTTAGCAAACATTTGGGACTCGACCAGAAAACAAAGGAACTGCTTGTTGCTCCTGCTGATAATGTTACCAACTTTGAGGGTATTCAGTTTCTGGTGGAGAATCCTTATTGGGAAGGTGCTAAAATCAGCCTTTATTCTGCCGGAGAAGAAAGTATAGCTTCTATGCCCAATATAAAAGTAGGGAAATTCATAACCCAAGTCATCCTGCAAAATATAGAAGTGGAAGATATCGACTTATCCAATGCTACAGATTTGCGAAGTGCTTGGGTCCAAAATAACCCGGCATTGCAGAAGTTAGATTTGAGTTATTCCACTATTTGGGGTCAAGGAGATAAAGAAACGGAAGGCAATGGTACGTATGGCAGTAGTCTGATGGTTCTGGGATGTCCTATACTGAAAGAAATCAAATTGCCCGAAAAAAATGAATTGAAAGCCTACAGAATTGATATTGAATGCTTGGACGCATTGGAAACATTTGACATGTCGAATGTCAAGATGGTAGCAGAACTCAGTATAGGTGATTTGAATAAAGACTTTAATCTGGTTTATCCGGAACTGACCATTTTCTATAGTGAAGATGGATATGCCGGTACTTATTTCGCTTGTTCAGAGAACACTTTCTATAGAGAATCAACCCAAGCATTCCTGAAAGCAAATTATACAGACATTGACCCAGACGATACGGTCAGAAGGTTAGGTTATACTTCTTCTTTATCGTATGATAAAAACAAAGGATGCCGTTGGAGGACTTTATTGAACAAACAAAAATAAAGTGTAATTATTTTTTTATTAAACTTTAATTATAAAAACGATGCGAAAATTTTTCTTAGGAGCTGCCCTTGTTGCAGCAAGTTTCGGAATGGCACAGTCTGCTGACGCTGCCACAGTGATGGATGTAGATGGTGTAAGTACCGTATTGGCAATCAGCGATTACGAAGGTACTTATAACGGTACAATGGATCAAATCAAAATGAGAGGAGAAGATTATGAGCCACGTGCTGCATCTTATACTCTTGAAAATGGTATTTTGAGTTGCGATTTTCCGCAGATCGGAAGTATGCCGGGGAATATCACTATCGAGTTGGAAGTAGAAGTAGATGAAGAAACCGGTGAAATTACAGCTTTCAAAGGTGATAAAGCAGGAACTTTGACCATTTTAGGCATGGATTTAGTAACATTGAAGTTAGATTCTTTGACTGATGCCAAAGTTACAGGCAACACTATCGAGTTTACTCTGGCAGTATCCGGTAAGTTCTTAGGTGCAGATTTCCCTGCATCCGTACACTTTGTTGGAACAAAATAATTCGTCATTATTTTGTCAAGCAACGAAATTAAATTCAGAAAGAGTAAGGAGAAAGCTGTCAAACGGCTTTCTCTTAGCTCTTTTTTTGTGTGTTACTAAGAAAAAATTATCACAATATATTCACCTCACCCAATGGGGAAGACACCATTATCCTGTCAGCAAGGCTGCTATGCCGCTAAAAACACTTCCGGTATGCAACCGACGGCGAGGAAACAAAATTATCCAAACCGCCTGAACCGCTTCTGAAGCCTACATGCGGTACACATCAAAGACAGACTTTGCCATCGGAAAAAGCCTGCCTTTAATCATGTAAAAACCATGACTTTACATACCCTTTGCGGAATACACGCAGGCAAGGGTAATGAACAGGAAACAATTATGGATTACAAAACAAGTAAATTATATAAGCAAAATGAAAAAGTTATACTTTTTATTCAGCCTTCTTATGGCAACAGTAATCGGATTAAGTTCGTGTGAAAGTGACGATTCACTTACCAATGAGCCACCTGCACAGGAATATATTGATAAGGCGAAGGAAATCCTTGTAGGAGACCTCGTGCTCTCAACCCGTGCTACAATGAGCGGTGTGGACAAGACGCTGTTGGAAAGCGGTTGCCCCACCAAATTCAACTTTTCTTGGCGGGAAGACGGCACGATGGTGCTCGACCTGAGCGACTTCACCGTGGGCGCCATGCCCTTCGCCATCACCTTCCGCTGTGCAACGAAGTTTATGCAACTCAACAGTTGGGAAAAGGATGAATACCCCGGCAGCGGTTGGGTGAAGTTCGTGGGAACGGACGGAAATGTCACCACGAGCGGCGATGACGCTGCGGACAACCAGGAAGGGAGCGGCGCCCGTGTAGATGGTTTCCTGAACGTGGACACCAAGCAAGTGGAGTTCATCGTGGACTACAACATGATGAACGTGCGCACCGAAACCTTCCTGCAAGAAATCGACAAGAGCCGTATCGACCGCTTTGAAGAAGAATTTGCCCAGTACGAAAAAGACTTGGAAGAAGCCAAGAAAGAACAGGGCAAGGCTTGACCTTTCGATTGCAGGAAAGAAGGAAAGACCGTAAGACACACGGCTTTCCCTCTTTTTTGTGTAGAATAACATGTTTTGATGATAGACAGATGAAAAGAATAACAGCCATCTTATTTTGTGTCTTACTGGCATGTATGAATGCCCAGGCACAACGTAAAGTAAAGCTCAAAGTTCTGGAGAAAGGGACGGAACAGCCGGTCATCGCGGCCACTGTGGTCTATGCCGATAACGAAGCGTTGCAAAACCTGCAGGGGAGCGTCACGAATGTGGACGGGCTGGCGGAACTGAAAATCCCCTCCAAGAAAACGTATTATTACAAAATATCCTATGTCGGTTTTGTTCCGGCAACAGGAAAGATAGAAGCGACCGAAACCGAGAAGACCGTCTATCTGGAAGAGGATCATTTGGGACTGAACGAGGTAGTCGTCACCGGTTCGCGTACAGCGCGACCCATCAAGATGTCGCCCGTTACGACGCAAGTCTTGGGCGGCAAGCAGTTGGTCGAAGCCGGATACAGCAACCTGCAACAGGCATTGCAGCAGGAAACTCCCGGTCTGAATATCCAGAAGGTGGGCTTCGGAAACGAAATCTCCATGCAGGGGCTCGACGCCCGCCACGTGCTGTTCCTGATGGACGGCGAGCGCATGACGGGCGACATGGCCGGGAATCTCGACTACGAGCGTTTCAACCTGCACGCCATCGACCGTATCGAGATTGTAAAAGGAGCCAGCAGTACGCTGTACGGCTCGCGTGCCGCCGGTGCGGTAATCAACCTTATCACGAAGAAAACGACCAAACCGCTTTCCATCGACGCAGGTGTGCGCTACGGACAGATGAACGAGCGCAATTACAAGAATCCGCAACCGAAGGATTTTTTGTATATGTTCGAGAAGAATGCCGACCGCCCCAACCTGCAAGGCTGGGTATCTGCCGGATTCAAGGCGGGGAAAGTAACCTCGCAGACCGACGCATGGTACAGTTCCTCGGATGCGTTCTACATGTATCAGGCGGAGAATGACAAGAAGGTCTACACGCAAGAGGCCAATCCCTTCCTTCCGCACGACATCACCGTGGTCAACTCGTCCTCACGTCCGCCGATGGGCATCGAGGGCAAGGAGCATATCACGGTTTCCCAAAAACTGTATTACGACCCGACCGATGACCTCTCGGTCTTGGTTTACGGGAGCACCTTCTTCATGAACACGTATGACCTGATACAGGACATGACTTTCAGCCAGGCGCGTGACTGGACGGCGGGAGCCAAGCTGACCTACCACGTGAAGGACTGGTTCAGCGTTACGGGTAGCCTTCATGCCGACTTTTACGACCGCTTCAAGCGGCACGAGCGCATCGACACGCGCAACAAGGACTACGAGAGTAGCATCTGGCAGCCGCGCCTGACCATCACGAGCAACTACTTCGACGGGCACAGCCTGATCTTCGGTGTGGAACATACGTCGGACGAACTGACCTCCGACCGTTTCTCCGGCAATGCCAACCACGATCTGAAAACCCGCGCCTTGAAAGAAACGGAGTATTTCTTGCAGGACGAGTGGACCATCAACCCCAAGTGGATGGTATCTGCCGGACTGCGTACCAACTTCTCGAAGGCGTTCGGTTTCATGGGGATGCCCAAGATTGCCGCCAAGTATTCGCCCAACGAACGGTGGAGCATCCGCGCCAACTATTCGATGGGATACCGTTCTCCGAGTATCAAGGAACTCTTCTTCAACTGGGACCATTTGGGCATGTTCATGATCCGCGGAAACGAGAACATGCAACCGGAAAAGAACAATTATTTCTCGCTGGGAGCCGAGTACAGCAACGACCGCCTGTTCCTGTCCGGTACGGCCTACGGCAACTATTTCCGTGATAAAATCGAGGGCGTATGGCGCATCTACGACATGCAGTACAACTTCGAGTACACCAATTTGAGCAAGCAACGCCTTCTGGGGCTGGAAGCCTTGCTGCGCTGGCACGTGCTGGACTGCCTGACGCTGAACGGGACGTACAGCTTCGTGAACGTGAGCAAGAACGAGGGCATACAGGTGAACACCACCTCTCCCCATGCCGCCACGGCCAGTCTGGACTACAAGTTCACGAAGAAGAACTACCGGTTGAACGCCGTGTTCAGCGCCTCGTACATGGGACGCAAGAAGTTCGACGTGCAGGACCGCGTGTTCGTGGAAGAGGACAACAAGAGCTATGACGCCTACTTCCGTTGCGACCTGCCGCAATACGTGCTGTGCAACCTGTCGGTGTCGCAGACCTTCTACAATAAGGTAAAACTGACGCTCGGTGTGGACAACATCTTCAACTACGTGCCGAAAACCCTCGGTTCGGGCATCACGATGTTCAACGTGCCCGCCACGCCGGGAACACGCGGATGGGTGCAGTTGGAATTTATGCTGGACGATGTGATTAACTCTTTAAGGAAAAAGAAATGATTAAATATACGACAATGAAACGTATGGGATTATTCAAAACGGTAAGCCTCCTGCTGGGCTGTCTCACGATGTTCTCCTGCGTGGACTATGACGACATACAGCCCTTTACGGGCAAGACGCTGCCCCGCAAGTCGGGCTATTCCACAGGGGTGACGAACGACTGGATATACTTCAACCTCCGCACGGGAGAGTCATTCAACACTTACACCGTGAACAAGGACATCAAGGAAGGCGAACAAATCAACCGCACGGACTGGGATCTGGCTTTCTGCGGCTATACCATGCGTACCAATTCGGGTACGAGCGGCATCGGTCAGGGCGGTGCCGCCGACTTGGGCTATGGCGGTTACGATGACTGGACGAGCGTTTCACAACTGCCTTCCGACTTGGAATGGGTCGTTGACACGGACGACGTGCGCGTCACCATGTCGCAGAACGACTGGAACCATTACCTTGTGGAAAACAATCTGGACTTCGATGCCAACCCGTGGTTCGACCCCAACAACGGTCCTGCCACGACCGAGACCAATGCCAACCCGCTGCTGTCGCAGGCCATGAGCTTCTCCGGGCCTCCCCCCACATACACCCCTTCGTTCCACACGTATGTGGTGCGTACCGCCGACGGAGAGAGGTACTTCAAGATACAGATTATCAGTTGGTACGATGCCAACGTGGAAATCGGTGATGAAGGCGGGAGAATCAGTTACTATTGCGACGAATTGAAATGACGGAAAGTATGATGGGACAATTCGTGCGCTTTATGCGCTTCTGCAACCGGCGGTGGGTGAAATGGCCGACAGTTATCGTCTTCCTGACGGCGATAACGGTCGCCCACTTCGTCATGGCAGACAAGTACGGGGACAGCCCCAATGCTCCCACTTGGGAGTTTACAATTACGCTGCACGCCGCCATGCTGGTTGCTGCGGCAATTATTATAGTATTCTACAAGAAACGTATCAAACGTAAATTAATGGAATATGGAAAAGACTAACGTAACGACCACTGAAACAACAAATGTAACACCTCCTGCCGCCAAACGGCGCTATTGGTGGAAAGCCATCGCTTCTTTCCTCATGGTATTGTTTACCATGCCTTTGGGGCACGGGCTGATGATTATCATGGAGCATCTGATGAGCGAGACCGTTCTGCACTATTCGGCCTTTGTCATGGGCGCGGTAGGTATGGCGATGGTGATTGTCGGCGTATTCGCCAAAGGAGATACGCGCCAAACACTCTGGGGATTCTTCGGCGGTCTGCTCTTCTGGACAGGCTGGGTGGAATTTCTCTTCATGTATTTTGCCAACCGTTTCGGCACGCAGCCGGAACTCGACCCTGTGACGGGTGAAATCGTAACCCGTCCCGAATATCTCATACTGCCCGCCTCGTTCGGTTTTTGGATGATGATTATGGTAATGTACCTGTTCAGTACAAAGAACGGATGCAACTTCATCAACTGGTGGCAACGGTTGCTCTTCCGTGGTAAGAAGAACGACATCGCCGCCCGCCCCATGACGCGCCACACGAGTATCGTCACATTCATGGAACTGATGATGTTGCTGTGGACTTCCTACCTGTTGCTGATGTTCTGCTACGATGATGTATTCCTGGGCGAGAATCATCCGGTGACACTGTTGGTGGGGGTCGGATGCTTTATCGGCTCGTTCTTTATCTTCGCCAAACAGTTGCGCCTTTCTGCGTGGGGGGCCAACATCCGTATGGCAATCGCTACCGTTATCGTGTTCTGGACACCGATTGAGATCCTTGGCCGTATGGATTTGTTGAGCGAGATATGGGTAGACCCTATGGGGCATAAGACGGAAATGATTATCATACTGGCAGCGTTCCTTGTACTGGCTGTTTACCTGTGGTATATGGGTGCGAAGAAAAAGAATGCCGTTTCCCAATAAAGAAAACCGGATATGGCAGCAACAAAAGAGAGAAAAAGGCACTGGCTTAAAGCGTTTGTCTCCATCGCTGTGACATTGGTTGCCATGCCGCTGACACACATCCTGGCACGTGCGCTGAAAGACGGTACGGCGGGGGTGGAACAGTTCTATGCCGGTATGGGAATGGGGCTGTTCGGTTTGCTGATGGTCATTATCGGTGTATTCATAAAAGGCGACGTCAAACAAGCGCTGTTGGGTTTGTTCGGCGGTATGTTTTACTGGATGGGCGCCATCGACTTCCTGTTTATGTACTATGCCAACCGTTTCGGCACGCAGGCGCAGCTCGACCCGGTAACGGGCGAGATTGTCAGCCGGCCGGAATACCTGATACTTCCGTCCACATTCGGGTTCTGGGCCATGACGATGATGCTGTACCTGTTCTGCACTGCCAACGGCTGCAATTTCCTGAACTGGTGGCAGCGCTTGTTCTTCGGCAAGCACAAGAAGGAAATCGCCGCACGCCCCATGACACGCCATACCAGCATTGTCGCTTTTATGGAAGTCATTACCATGCTGTGGACGTGCTACTTGGTGCTGATGTTCTGCTACGATGAGCGTTTTTTTGGCGACCATCATCCGGTGACATTGCTTGTCGGGATGCTGGGCTTCATCGGTTCGCTGTTCATGTTCGCCAAGCTGTTGCGTTATGCTTCGTGGGGCATGAGCCTGCGTTTCGGTTTCGCCACCGTAATTATCTTCTGGATCGCGGTAGAGGTCTTCGACCGGATTCACCTGCTGAACGGGCTATGGGCAAATCCACAAGGACATGTGCAGGAAATCGCGTTGATTCTGGTTTCGTTTGCAGTAACCGGGCTTTATCTCGCTTGTGACAGACGAAAGAAAACTGCGGATGTAAAACGACAATAAAAGATAAATCATGAAACGGATAACTTGGAGGAAACATCATAAATGGTTCGGGTTGCTGTTCTGCTTCTTCATGCTCATGTTCTGTTGGAGCGGTATTGTGCTGAATCATCGTGAAGCGGTGGCCGACATCAACGTCAGCCGGAAGTGGCTGCCTGCGGGTTATCGTTTCGAAGCATGGAACGGCGGGCTGCTGATCTTTGTTGGTTATAACGGTAAAGATGTTTCCTCCGGGTCCCGTAACCGTAAATTCAAAGCCTTCCAGCCCCTTTCCTGTCTCTGCGTCCGTCTTCATCAGATACATGGTATTAATTTCAGAATCATGCCGCTTCAAGTCTATCATCGTAACCTCTATCTGCTGATTCTTTCGTGGAACTGTAAATGAAATATCGGCTGCCGGAAGATAACCAGGAGGCGACTGCTTTTCGTGAAGATAATATGTCTCTCCAGCCGTCAGTTTTCCGGTAACCTCCACGGGTTCTTCGGTAGTTTCAAATTCGAATAGGATCTTATCTTTTTCGAACGTAAGAACCTGCAGTACAGCTCCTTTTACGGTATTTCCTGACTCATCCTTCTTATTGATCCGTACTCTGGTCACATCATTTTTCATTTCTACCAGATCGGTGCTTCCGTCCTCACTCACGGTAAAAGGAACTTTCTCCGAATAAGCATAGCCAGCTTCCGGAGTTTCCTCGCACAGATAATACGTTTTCCCAGCTATTAATTTTGCTGTAATGTCATGAGGTCTTTCACCGGAAATCCAACGTTCCAAAACCTTGCCGTCTTCATCAAGAACAGCCATATGGTTACCCGGCAGTTCCCGGCT
>OKRT01000689.1_pt1 | contig 16364 bp, 12 predicted proteins | sample 1601111 | NCBI WGS metagenome assembly OKRT01 (sample SAMEA3541572, study PRJEB24748) | human gut metagenome | biome: human gut; feature: human-associated habitat; material: faeces | place: China | collected 2012 | reverse complement strand
ACACCCAAACGCCGCTTCTGCCCAAAGGACAGCAGACGCGGATACGCACCCGCCAGCTCGGCCAGCCCTGTAGCCGCCAAAGCTGCCTCCACCTGCTTTTTAATCGTTTCTGCCGTCAGCTTTTTAGCCCTCGGCCCATAAGCCACCTCATCAAAAACCGTATCTTCCAAAATCTGCAGATCCGGGTTCTGGAATACATAACCGATCTTGTCAGCCAGGTCGGCCGGCTCATAATTGACGATATCCTCGCCGTCTACCAGCACCTGCCCGCTGCGGGGATGCAGAAGCGCCATGAACAAACGGCTCAGCGTCGTCTTGCCGCTGCCGTTATGGCCCAAAAGCGCCACAAACTCGCCGTCACCGATCGTGCAGGCGATATCGTTCAGTACCGGCAGACCCCTGCGGTAAGCAAAATTGACCTCTTTAGCCTCCAGCATCAGGCGTTCCCCCCTTCAAAACCAAGCAGCTGTAATTCCGCAGCCGCCTCTGCCTCAGTCCGCCACTCGTCCAAAGTGATGCCGAAACGGCGCTCGACGCCCAGCTTCACCTGCCATAACGCAGGCACCAGCGGACGCAGCTCCTCGTCCTCATACATCGTCCGCGCCGCAGCGGCAAAGGTATCAGCCGTTACCAGCTGCCCCTCCTTCAGCACTACCATGTCCGTCACATAAGGCAGCAGATAGTCCACCCGGTGCTCAACTACGATGATCGTCGTGCCGTAACGCTGATGGATCGCATATAACAGCTCATACAGCGAATGGGCCCCGTCTGGGTCCATCGCCGATACCGGCTCATCCAGCACAATGATCTCGGGATGCACCGCCAAAGTAGCCGCCAGCAGCAAACGCTGGCGCTGCCCGCCCGACAGCTCGTCCAGCTGATAGCTCTCGCGCCCCGGCAGACCCACGTCCTCCAAAGCCTTACGGGTACGCTCCGCCACCTCCTCCGGCGCAAAACCGTGATTCAGCAAACTGAAAGCCACTTCCTCGCCCGCGGTCAGCGAAACCAGCTGGCTTTCGTAATCCTCCAGCATCAGCCCCACGCGCATCGCGATATCCGACACCCGGCGGCCTTTAGTCGATTCGCCCAGCACCTGCACATCGCCGCTGTAACGCCCGCCCATATAAAAAGGCACGATGCCCGTCATCGCCTTGCACAAAGTAGTTTTGCCCGCGCCGCTGGGACCGGCCACCACAGTGAACGAACCCTTTTTGATCTCCAGGTCGATATCCTGCAGCACCAGCTCCGATTTATTATAAGCAAAATAAAAATTTTCCAGCCTGATAACGCTCTCCATCATTCATCGTCCTCCTGCACAAAAAACAGCTTCCGCACCGGCCCGAACAGCAAAAAGGTGATCATGCCGTTCAGCGCGCCCACGATCGCCACCACCGGCAGCATGGCATACAGCCAGACATGCAGCGGCAAGCCCAGAACGATCTTCAAAATGAAAGTAAACACACCGCCGCTGGCCATAGTTGCCAAAAATCCCGTCACCAGGGGGCGCATCTTCCACTTGCCCAACCCGCAGCGCAGCATCGCCTTGACCAGGATGCAGCAGGTGATCGCCCCCGAAAGTTCGCTGGCGATATTGCCCAGCGGAAAAGCCGACTTCGACGACGGCACCAGCGTGATGCCCGCAATAAAACCGATGCCCACAGCCTGCGACAGCGTCGGATTCGTCAGATTGATAACGATAGAATACATGGCGATCGTCCAGTTCGGCGTCACGCCGCCCACATTAGGGCTGACCGTATGCAGAATGATGCCGATAGCGAACAGCATCGCCGTGATCGCTACCCAGCGGTAGCCGTCCTGCATTGGTTTAACTTCGATCAGGTCCACCAACGGCAGCCTGGTATTTTTTTCTTTATCCATAATATAAGCCTCCTTCAAATCGGGCAATAAAAAAAGCCCTTCATCCCCATGTAGGGACGAAAGACACAACTTTCGCGGTACCACCCTGCTTGACTGAATAATCAGTCCGCTCGCTAAGATACGGGCCATGGCCGATATCCCCTTCCCTGGTAACGGGCGAAGCATCCCGACGGCGTCTACCCCCTTGCGGGCTCAAGCCGTATCTTAAAGGTCCATTCACCCTGCCGCCAAACGCCGGACTTGCACTGTCACCGGCTCGCTGAGGTCCGCTTGGCAAAGTTACTAATCCTCATCATCGATCAAATACTTATGAAATTACTTTAAAGTGTAGCACCAGCGGCAAAAGTTGTCAATAAGCGCGCGTGTATACATAGCGGCAAGCACCAAAAGCTAAAAATATACTTGTAATTTTGCGCCGGCAGGAGTAAGATATTTTATGTAGTGGGGACGTAGCTCAGCTGGGAGAGCGTACGGTTCGCATCCGTAAGGTCGAGAGTTCGATCCTCTTCGTCTCCACCATTATATTGAAAGTAAAGAAGCCGCTGAATATTCAGCGGCTTTTGTGTTATAATTTTAGATATAATTATAGGGTGGTGTTTATTATATCCTTAGAAAATAAAAACGTTCTAAAAGAAAAGTGGACACAAGAAGCCTTACATTGTTTAGAATTATTGCAAAACACATTCGAAGATGTTGCAAATACAGTTCACCACAATAATTCAATAGAAATGTATACTGTTGGCAACGATGTTGTTGCTGCATATTTGGCACAATGTCTAGACTATCTAGAATCAATTAAAATATTATATTCCTACAAAAGAATAGACCCAGCATTAATAATAACACGTTCTTTTTTCGAACTGGCTTTACAACTTGGATATTTAATTAAAAATGATGATTTGATAGAAGAGAAAGGAATGTTTATTAGAATTACTAGAATCCATAAAGAAATATACCTAATGGAAGAAATGGAAAAAAAACATGGTTCTAATATAGAAAAACCATGCTTAAGTGAAGAATTAAGGCAAGAATACTCCGATTATATTGCTAAAGAAACAACTCCTCAAGCATTTTTAGAAGCACATCATTATTTAAAAAGAAAAACACTTAAATTTAAAGCTTCAGACTGGCGTTCTGCTACATGGTATAAATTATATAGTCAAAAGCAGGGCAAAACGCTCTCATCTTATAGAAATTTATGTAAAGAACTAGAGTGGTATGATCTCAAAGACTCTTTATTATACGATGGCTTTTACAATGATATGTCCCAACAAGCACACGGCATTAAAGCATCTGACATGAGTTTTTTCGATGGAAAGAAACAAGTATTTAAAGATTCAGATGATATAGCATCTGGTGGTTGGCAGTTGATGTACTGTATAACTATTGTAGCTAATCTTATAAATATGTTAGATGAAAGTATTTTGAGTAAGGAAATAGACCTTGCAGCAAAAGTCGTGGATAGATTAGAAGATATTAGAGTACACTATTTTAAATCTGACGCAATAATGAAAGAATATCTAAAATAAAATTTATTGTAGTTTCTTTATAATTCAAATCCGCTGGATATTCAGCGGATTTTATACTTTTAACATTTATTTCAGTTGTATTGTTCGCTAAAACGATATATAATAAAAGTAGTTATTTTATATTCATTTGAGTTAATTTTTTGTGAGGTATTTTTATGGAATTTCTATCTGCAAAAGAAACAGCCCAAGAATGGGGAATATCCCTGCGCCGAGTTCAAAAATTATGTGAACAAAATCGTATCCATGGTGTACAACGTTTAGGTAAAATTTGGCTAATTCCAAAAGAAGCCAACCGACCATCAGATATGCGTTATACTGTCAGCAAAGATCAGGAAAGGAATAGTAGAGCATGACCAGTAATTTTCATTTTCTGTCCGAAAGATTCCCGGTATTAGAAAAATTAGGAAACCTTGCAGAAAGCTATCTCTATTCTGATCCAAATACCTGTCTTTATAAATTAGGCACGCTTGCTGAAACTACCATCAATTATATGTTCGAATTAGACAGGCTCACTCCACCTTATGAGAACACACTCAATAACAAAATTAAAATACTAAAAAATGAAGGATTGTTGCCCAAAGAAATTGATGATATTCTTTACCGTTTACGTATTAAACGTAATCTTGCTGTACACGAAGGTCATGATTCTTTTGAAGACAGCAAAATTCTTTTGCATATGGCCCATACCTTTATGATTTGGTTTATGCAAACATATGGGGATTATACCTATGAACCCTCTGAATTCATACTCCCCGCTGATGAAAGTCAAAACCAAGATTATAATAAATTACTAAAAGAAAAAGAAACCCTGGTAGCAGAACTAGAAAATGTAAAAGCTACCGTTGCCTCTTCTCGTCTTGATCATTCTGTAACCAGCATCGAACGTAAAAAACGTTCTGCAAAAGCAGTCAATAATATGCACCTCTCTGAAGCCGAAACTAGGGAACTTATTGACGAACAGCTAAGGCGCGTTGGTTGGGAAGCTGATTCTAAAACTTTGCGTTTTTCTAAAGGCACACGTCCACAAAAGGGTCGTAATATAGCTATTGCCGAATGGCCTACTGACTCAACTGCTTGCAAATGGGGCAATGCGGATTATGTTTTATTCGCAGGCTTAAAATTAGTCGGAGTTATTGAAGCTAAACCCGAAAATAAAGACATCTCCTCTGTCATTGACAATCAATGTAAGGACTATAGCTGCGGTATCAAAACTGAGCATATGGATTTTGTCATTGATTCGTGGAATGGTTATAAAGCTCCCTTCTTATTTGCTACAAACGGCAGGCCATATTTAAAACAAATAGAAACAAAATCAGGCATCTGGTTCAGAGATGCACGGCAAGACTCCAATATCCCTAAAGCTTTGAAAAATTGGATAAGCCCTCAAGGATTGCTTGATCTATTGGAAAAAGATATTGCTGCCGCTGACTGTAAGTTGTCAAACATGTCTTATGATTTGCTGCAGGATAAAGATGGATTAAATTTACGCCCCTATCAAATAGAAGCTGTAGAAGCAGCCGAAAAGGCTGTTATTCAAGGCAAGCAGACTGCACTTCTGGCAATGGCCACAGGTACTGGTAAAACTCGTACTGTCCTGGGTATGATATATCGTTTTCTAAAGACAGTTCGTTTTAAACGCATCCTGTTTTTAGTTGATCGCACTACCTTGGGAGAACAAGCCCAAGATGTTTTCAATGAAGTAAAACTCGAAGATCTTATGACTCTCAACGAAATTTATGATATAAAAACACTTAATGATAAAAACATTGAGAAAGAAACCAAGATCCATATCGCTACAGTACAAAGTCTAGTAAAACGTGTTTTATATACAGAAGATGATTCCGTTCCTTCTGTTACTGACTATGATTTGATTATCATTGACGAGGCCCATCGTGGTTATATTCTCGACAAAGAAATGAGTGCAGAAGAACAACTCTACAGAAATCAGACCGATTATATAAGCAAGTATCGTGCAGTTATAGAGTATTTTGATGCTGTTAAAATTGCACTAACTGCCACCCCAGCTTTGCATACCAGCGAAATTTTTGGCAAACCAGTATTTGAATATTCCTATCGCCGCGCTGTAATTGAAGGATTTTTAGTCGATCATGATGCTCCACACACAATTTCAACTAAATTAAGTACCGAAGGTATAATTTATAAACCTGGTGAAACAGTTGCCATTTTTAATCCAGTCACTGGCGAAATCACAAACAGCGACGAATTAGAAGATGAACTTCACTTTGATGTCGAAAGCTTTAATCGACGTGTAATTACAGAAAATTTTAATCGTACTGTATTAACAGAAATTGCCAATGATTTAAACCCCGAAGGCGATGGTAAAACATTGATCTACGCTGTAGATGATAACCATGCTGATTTAATCGTAAAAATTTTAAAAGAAATTTATGAACCCATGGGAGTGCCAAATGACGCTATTATGAAGATTACAGGTAGCATCGGTGGCGGAAACCCCAAAAAAGTACAAGAAACCATCAAACACTTCAAAAATGAAAAGTATCCTAATATTGCTGTTACTGTTGACCTTCTAACTACTGGCATTGACGTCCCAGAAATTACAACACTTGTATTTATGCGCCGAGTAAAATCCCGTATCTTATTTGAACAAATGTTAGGACGTGCAACACGTCTTTGTCCTCGTATTGGTAAAACCCATTTTGAAATCTATGACCCTGTAGGTGTTTATGAATCTCTTGCACCAGTTAACACCATGAAACCAGTAGTAAAAAGCGAATCAGCCAGCTTTAATGATCTACTTGACGGCTTAGAAATTTTCAGCACTGATGAACAATTAAAAAATCAAATTGATTTGCTGGTTGCTAAAATCCAACGCAAAAAACGCATACTCAGTAAACATGCGCTAGAGCATTTTATTGATTTAGCTGATGGATTAACCCCCTCCCAATTAGCTGAAAAACTTTTATCCATGTCACCACAAGCAGCCAAGGAATATGCTTTAAAAAACCAGCAGCTATTTGAAATTTTAAACGAGGGCGGTTTGCCGCTAAATCGTCCAATGGTTATATCTGATAAAGAAGATCAACTCATTGGCCATACACGCGGTTATGGTAAAGGTCAGGCACCAGAAGATTATTTGAGTGAATTTAACGATTTCATCCATGAAAACTTGAATAAATTAGTAGCTTTGCAAATAGTTTGTACTCGTCCTCGTGATCTGACACGCGAAAGCCTTAAAAGCTTAAAGCTAGAGCTGGATCGACACAATTTCACGGAGAAACAACTTAATACGGCGTGGAAAGAATGGAAAAATGAAGACATAGCAGCTGATATCATCAGTTTCATTCGCCGTAGTGCCCTTGGTTCCGCATTGATTGCACACGACGAACGCATTAGGCAAGCATTGGCTAAGTTGCGCAACAACCATAATTTCAATAAAATGCAACAAGATTGGCTCGATCGCATTGAAAAAAGCCTACTTGCTGAAACAATCATAGACCATGAATCTTTTGAAAGTGGTGCCTTCAAAACTGCTGGCGGCTTTCAAAAAATCAATAAGGTATTCGCTGGACAATTAGACGATTATTTGCAAGAACTAAATAACTATTTATATGACGACGGGGGAACATCTGCATGAACAATCAAGAGATTGTCTCAAAACTTTGGAATTTATGTAACGTACTACGTGATGACGGTATTACTTATCACCAATATGTTACCGAGCTCACCTATATACTTTTCCTCAAAATGAGTAAAGAAACTGGAACCGATAAACAAATTCCAGAAGCCTATCGTTGGAATGAACTTATTAAAAGACAAGGTATCGAACTTAAACGTTTTTACGCCGAACTACTCAACCACCTTGGCGAAAATTGTACTGGTCGTATTCGTGAAATTTACAACGGCGCACGTTCAAACATTGAAGAACCTAAAAATCTTGAAAAAATTATCACCAATATAGATGCCCTGGACTGGTATTCAGCCAAAGAAGAAGGCCTGGGCAATCTCTATGAAGGCTTATTGGAGAAAAACGCCAACGAGAAAAAATCCGGTGCTGGCCAATACTTTACTCCACGTGTTTTAATCGACGTTATGGTAGAATTAATAGCGCCCCAAGCTGGCGAGCGCTGTAACGACCCAGCCTGTGGCACATTTGGATTTATGATTGCTGCTGATCGTTATATAAAAAATAGAACAGATAATTATTTTGATCTAGGCTCCACTCAAGCTCAAACATTCCAAATCAGAGAAGCCTTTACTGGCTGCGAACTAGTACACGACACCCATCGTCTTGCACTGATGAACGCCATGCTACATGGCATTGAAGGAGAAATACTTTTAGCAGACACACTCTCCAACCAAGGCAAGCAGATGCGAGATTTTGACGTCGTTCTTACCAATCCGCCTTTTGGTACAAAAAAAGGCGGCGAACGTGCTACCCGTGATGACCTGACCTTTCCCACCAGTAATAAACAATTGAACTTTTTACAGCATATCTATCGCAGTCTAAAGGCAGATGGTAAAGCTCGTGCAGCCGTCGTATTACCAGACAATGTGCTATTTGCTGATGGCGACGGAGCAAAAATCCGCGCCGATTTAATGGACAAATGCAATCTTCACACAGTACTGCGCTTACCTACTGGTATTTTCTATGCCCAAGGCGTAAAAACTAATGTACTGTTCTTTACCCGCGGTAAAACCGAAAAAAACAATACCAATGAAGTATGGTTTTACGACCTGCGCACAAACATGCCCAGTTTTGGCAAAACCAACCCACTGACCAAGCAGCATTTTGATGGTTTTATAGCTGCTTATACTTCCGACAAACGCTCTACCGTTAAGGATGAGCGCTGGAACTGCTTTACTCGTGAAGAAATTAAAACCAAAGGCGACAGCCTGGACCTTGGTTTAATTCGCGATGACAGCGTATTAGATTACAACGACCTGCCAGATCCCATCGAAAACGCCGAAGAAATCCATGCGCAGTTAGAAGAAGCTATGGATTTGATTTTAAGTGTGGCAAAAGAGCTAAAGTCTCTGGACGGTAATAAGTGATGGTTAAAGAAAAGAAGGTTCAGACACTTACAATTGAAGAAAAACTTGAACAAGCTTTAGTTCCCGACTGGGAACAACCATATAAGGTGCCAGGGAATTGGTTGTGGGTTAGAATCGAGGGTATCAATACCTTTCAAGGAACATCAGTTGATCCTTCTAAAACACCTAAGCAAGTATATGAACTATACAACGTTCCAATTTTTGAAACTAATTATCCAGAAATTGTGGAAGGCAGTGAAATAGGCTCTACCAAACAACAAGTGGAAAAAGATGATGTGTTGTTATGTAAAATCAACCCAAGAATTAACCGTGTCTGGCGAGTATTCCAGCATACGAATTATCCCTTAATTGCCTCTTCTGAATGGATTGTAATTCGTTCGACAGCCACCCAGCCCACATATTTACAATACTGCTTATCATCTCAATACTTTCGAGAACTATTGCTATCCAATGTATCTGGTGTAGGTGGTTCATTAATGCGTGCTCAACCAAAGTATGTAAAAACATATCAGATTCCCCTTCCTCCACTCGCCGAGCAACGCCGTATTGTATCACGCATTGAAAGCCTCTTTGAAAAGCTCGACCACGCACGCGAACTGGTACAAACTGCACTAGACAGCTTTGAAGCTCTTAAAGCTGCTATTTTGCACAAGGCGTTTACTGGCGAGCTGGTTGGTGCAAAACCTTCACTTGTAGCTTTAGGAAAAATGGCAGACGAAATAAAGATTGGACCATTTGGAACTATGTTGCATGCTGAAGATTATGTAGAGAATGGTATTCCCGTCATTAATCCAAAACATTTGATACAGCAGAGAATATATGCCCAATCAGGTGTCACCATAACCGTCGAAAAGGCTCACGAGCTTGAGCAATATTTGTTACAGGAAAATGATATCATTATGGCGAGACGTGGTACAATGGGACGAACTGCATACGTTACCTCTGATGAGGCTGGGTGGCTTTGTGGCACTGGCAGTGTGAGGATACGGCTACCAAAAGATTCTCAAGGTTCTCTATACGCACTGATTCTATCAAGCCAAGAAACAGTATGTTATTTAGAGGCTAATGCAAAGGGGTCAACTATGAAAAATTTGAATGAGAAAATAGTAGCCCAAATACCGGTTCCTCAATTTACCCTCCCTGAACAGCAGGAAATCGTCCGCGTCCTCGACAGCCTGCTTGAAAAAGAGCAAAAAGCCAAGAAGCGGCTTGAGCCTGTCATTGACCAAATCGACATGATGAAGAAATCTATTCTTGCTCGTGCCTTTCGTGGTGAGCTTGGCACGAATGATCCAAGTGAAGAATGCGCAATAGAATTGCTGAAAGAAGTATTACAACAAAAAGAAGCTTTATCCGCAAAAAAAATCGTTGCCAAAAGACCTAAACCCCTTAAAATACCAGTTGACATTGCAAAAGCTATGGAAACTTCATTAGAAAAAGACATATATATTATAATTAAAAAAAATAAGTTCTTACCCATTGATTCTATAATGGATATCTCATCCAAAAAACTAAATGTTATTGACGCATTAAGAAAACTAGAACAAAAAAATATTATATGTAAAAAAAATGATGGATTATATTATTGTTTAAGGTGACGGATAATGCAAATAAAATCATTAACTATTGAAGATTATAAATGTTTGGTAGATTTTAAAATTCAATTTGAAATAGCAAAGAATAGCAGCTGTAGCATCCTAATTGGAGAAAATGGTACAGGAAAATCAACAATGCTAGAAGTAATTTCGCAAATTTTTATGTCTTTTGACTCTTCTTTTATTGCAAAATCCATCACATTTAGTTACGAAATTGAATACTTTTATTCAGGGCAATTTGTTATAATAACTTTTGATGGTAACAAATATAAAATTGTCGTTGATAAAAACTATATTTACACAGGCACTCGTAAAACAATACTAAAAAAACTAGCCGTCAATAATAAACGTATCTTCCCAAATAGGATAGTAACTTATTATTCTGGGTTAAATGATAAGTTACTATCATTGTACAATAAGCTAACCATTTCTTATAAAAAAGCGATCAATAGTACTGTTAACAAATATTTAACACAATTGAAACATCCAGAGAAAACTTCTGATCTTGCTTTTCCACACAAAAAATATATTTTTTGTGATGATAAAATGACAGGAATTTATCTTTGTGCTATTTTAGGTGCTTCAAATCCATCAGATTCATTTGAAAAAAAGTATTTATCTGAACAGTGCAACATTCATTCTATTGCTAATATTGATATTGAAATTGATATGAAAAAGATTTTTGCATTTTACAGAAAAGATTTCTCTGAACAACTAACATCCCCGACAGAATTGCTAACTATAATAGAGTTTATTGACGATAGAATGGTGTCTGCTTTTGAAATTTTTTTATTTATTCCTCAAACTCGAAAGTTTTTTTCTCTCTAAAGAACCTTCAAGATCTAAAAATGGATGCTAGTGCTATTCTTAATTTTTTTGAGAAATTGAGCACGCTCTTTGACGTTAAATATAATATTAACGTTTCACTAGGAGACAGTATTGTTAATATAAATGATCTAAGCGAAGGACAGCGCCAGCTAATAAAACTCTTTGGCATGTTGGGAATATGTAAAGCTGAAGATTGTTTAGTTCTAATGGATGAACCAGATGCCCATATGAACCCTAAATGGAAATACAATATTAAATCCTTAATCGACAGATCTCTTGAAAAAGCAATAAATACTCAAGCAATCATCGCCACACATGACCCACTTGTAATTAATGGCGTAGACAAAAAATTTATCCGTATTTTTGAATACAACAGCAATATAATTAAGAACAATAACTTTTATCTTACAAAAGTTATTGTTCCAAATGAGAATACTAAAGGACTTGGCATTGATGGATTACTTCAAAGCAGTTATTATGGACTACAATCCTCTTATGATAAAGAAACATCTGATGAATTTCTAGAACGACAGAAATTATATATAAAACTCATTAACAAAGAAATTAGTCAAGAGGAAAAAGAACGTCTAAAAAATTTGACCCTCAAATTAAGTGCCTTGCCTATATCCTATAATACTATTGATTTTTTGTATGATGATTTTATCAGTGAGTTTAGAAACAGTAAGTACTATTCAAAAGAATATCTAACCTATGACGAGACAGAAAAGCGTAGAAAAGAAATACAAGATATTATCTCTAAATTGTACGAGGAGTAGCCATGAGATATATTGATTTAGCAAAACTATTAGAAAACCGCCCTAACTGGGGACACTCTGCAAAACTTTGGAAAAGCCCTACACTAAAAACAGATTTCCGAAACTATTTCCATAATAAATGCTGGTATACGGAATGTGATCTTACTGGACATGATGTATGGATTGATCATTTCCGTCCCAAAGGAGCAGTTGTACAATATGGAGATTACTATTATAATGCTCCACTGCGCGATTGTGGCTATACTTGGTTAATAAATGACCCTCAAAATTACAGGGCTTGTTGTGTAATTGCCAATCGCATTACCGCGGGCGCTGGTAAAGGTAATTATTTTCCTTTAAAGGAAAATAGTCCTTTGCTAACCCAAACTGGTAATGAAATCGAAGAAACATTGCTACTAGACCCTTGCAATAGAGCTGAAGTTGAATTATTTATGTTTTTCGGAGCAGAAATTCAATGTACATCGAAAGATGAAACTAATAAAACACGCGTTGCAATATCATCTCATATTTATAATATGTCCAATGGATATATACGAACAGCTCGAAGCAGAGTTTGGGAAGAAATAACAAAAACTTGGAGTGAATACACGCAAGGGGATCTATCCCAATCAGCTTGCTTGCGACGTCTTGAAAAATTAGTTGATCGTAAAGCTCCATTTTCAGCTTGCGCTATTTCTTGTGTACGATCAATTGTTTCTGATGAAATGCAGGCTGAACTTGATTTAGAATTATAATTAGTCATATCTGTTTTGAAAACTAGAATTATAAACAATAAACAACAAGCAATATTCTAATATTAGAATATTGCTTGTTGTTTATATCAAGTTTTACATCAAATATTTCTATAATTGAAACAGCAACGCCTGCTCTATTAAAAATAGAACATATGCTATATCAATATCTCGTGAAACTTTTACACATATATCGCCATTGCCATGATGATTTATTTTCGTAACATCTATACAAATTCCCCTATCATCTTCTATCTCATAAAATGGCATATTTAACCACAGCTTAAAATGATCACTAAATGGCTCAATATCCACAAAATTAGTATCTACCTTATATGCAATATACACTTTTTTAAACTCTTTATTTATCCCCGAATCTAACCCCATTATCATCCGGTCCAATTTATCATAAATCAATTCTATTTCAGGATGCATTTTAGAATAATGGGACAAGTCTCTATAAATGATTTCAGGTTTATTATTTGTTAAACACTTATTAATATCTTCTTTATTAATACTAGGATATGCCCAAATTTTCGTAATTTGATGTGCTAGATCTTGAGTACGTTCTAAAATAGTTTCTTCATTCCATTTATCTAATAATGATATTTTATTGTTAAGCCTTAAATGACTATCAATAAATCCACCAGGAATGTTTTTCTTGTCCTCAAAAGGACGATCACTTAACGAACTATTATAAGCCGTTAAGGTCAAATTTCCTATTGTATGCAAATAAATACGTTGAATATCTTGCCAATGCTCTCCTAACATACTTTGCCAATTTTCATTAAGGTTAGAATTTTGAGGCATAATATGTTCTACAGTTAAACCTTTATTCACTATGCTAATAGGTTCTTTATGATTTTGATTTTCTAAACTTTCTAGAATATAATTTTTTATTTTCAAATGATAAATATCTTTAGTTTTTAGTTTTTCTATAACCTCATCATCTTTAGGGAAAGTACGGTAAGAGTCTTTACTTACATATTCAAAAAGAACACTCTGAAGATAATTTTCAATTTTAATTTTTTTATAAAAAGTAGCAAATGTTTTATTTAGTGAATTTGTAGGAACTTCACAAATAACACGCCTTAAAACATAACTGATAGTAGCTTTAATAATAGCAATAAAATCTTGCTTATTAACAACTCCATTCTCATAATCATAATACACTCTCATTAAAAATGGGTAACTAACACTAACATCTAAAATTTTTAATTGATCCCATAATTCTTTTAATTCTTTATCATCTTCTTTTCCTAAGTGTATAGCAGTATAATATTTTGAATATGCATATAATTCTTTCAATATTTCTTCATTAGATTTTTTACCTTTATAGTATTCTTTAAAAACATCATATACTTCACTAATTTTACAAATTCGGCCTGATCCGTTTTGCATAGTTAGAAAATCACGCATAAACCAATCAAAATAATCCGTATATCCTTGTTGCCCAAAGCGTCTTTCCATTGTTCGCCAATAGTGTTTATAAAACCGAGTTTGCTCATCAGACTCCAAGCCCATTAAAATATAATTACGAATTAAATCCGCTTGTGACAAGTCTTTGCCTGTAGAATTCATGCTTTCAAAAATCAACTGCGGATTATCATGTTCTTTATCCAATGCAACTGACACTAATATGAGATGATTTAAACCTTCAAATATTTTAACTATATCCTTATAATCTTCTATAAGTTTTTGAAAAAAATGGAAATTCTCTAAAATCCTTATGGATGGTTCCTCAATCTTATCTTCTGCGTTATCTAACAAATAAATCAGAGTTTCTCTATCCTGATCTGTAAGTAACAATTTATATCTATCATTACCTTTTTCTTCATTATTAAGTAAAAAATAATTGATTACTTTGTTTGCAGATAGCGCGTCTCCTAAATTATTATTTTCAATATACCTTGCAAGTGCACACAATAATAATGACAATGTCGTCAATCTTTGTTGACCATCAATTAAAAGTAGTTGTTGAGGTTTCCCTACTGGCATCCCCATATCTATATATACAATAGAACCAATAAAATGCGGTTTCTTGACATCTTTTTCGGCAATAGTAATAATATCACGCCACAGTTGCTTGCATTGTTTATTAGTCCAACTATATGTACGCTGATAAATTGGCACAATAAACTGTAATGCTCCATTTGTTAATTTTTGCAGACTAGTTTCTACAGCTTTCACTATTCTCACCCCATAAACATTCATTCTTTAAACTTTTATCATTATTATATCATAAATATATTATTCATATATTTGGAAATTTTCTTTAACATATTATTTCTAATACACAATTTTTTCTTACCTTTGAGTTAAATTTCAAGGTTTAATTTTTCTTAGATCAAATCACTTGATTATCTTGATTATAATAATGATATTTTCATAATGCCTTTGGGAGCTCCATTAATTTACTCTCCCCTTCCTCTCATACCTCAACAGTGCTTCCTGCGCTATTTCTTCAGGTGTTTTTGGCGGAGTTTTCAAATTATAAGAGCCTTGCGACTGCAAGGCTCTTTTTTGAGTGTTGGCGGTGGCTGCTCTGCTGTTTGTCTGGGCGGCAGTTCTTAATCCAGTTCTTACTTCGCCATTGCTATTTACTTCCCGACCTTCTTCCCGCCTTTGTTCTTCCCTGCGCCATTCATCCTGTGCTCTCTGGTCTTCCTGCAGTCTGCGTTCCCTCCTTATGCCCTGCGCTTCACGCAGGGCTTTTTCCATATTATAGAAGTTCGGTTCGCGGCGGCGGGCAGTCATAATAGTCACGGCAATATTCCATTCGGCATCGTCCGTCTCGCAGAAGCGTTCTGCCCAGCCATCAATAAACCTGGCCAGTTCATCTTCGTTTCTAAACCGCAGCTTCAGCCTGTTATATTCAAACAGTTTTACCATCCGCCGTATCTGTTCATAAGGTCTCTCCATTTTTCAGCACATCCTTCGCAATATTTTCAGCCTTTGATTGGCTTATATGGTCAGGCGCACTTACGAGTTTCTCTGTCCAGGCGGCGGCAAACGCATTTCCCAGTCAGATCACCCTGTCCGGCAGTACCATAACAGCCCGCCGGCCTGCGCCTGATGATCCATATCCCAGCTTATCTACATCAGCAGTTCTTCCGCTTCCCGCTGTTTTTCGGCCTGATGCGCTGCAAGCAGCAGCTGCCGCAGCTTAGTAAGTCCTTTTTTGATCGTTTTGCTGATCGCAGCCGGGCTGACGCCAAATCTCTGTGCCAGTTCGCCGTTGCTCCAGCCTTCTAAAAAATGCAGTTCGATCAATTCTTCCTGTTTGGGCGAAAGCTGTACCAGCAGTTCCTGCACTTCCGCAAAATCCTGCTGCAGTTGCTGCTGTTCAAAATAAGTACGCGTCGTCTGCGCCGCATCTGCCGTCAGCACTTCCTCTGCAAATTCACAGCCGCTTTCTATTTCATAAGGGCAGGTCATTTCTTCATCCTTATGCCGGCGTTTCCATTCACTGCTGAGCGCCGTATACGACTTACTGACGATAAAAGCCGGCAGCTTCTCGAAATCCTGCCGCTGTCCCCACTTTTCCAGCGCCTTTACTACGGCAATCCTTTCGATCTGTTCGCCATCCTCGGCAAAACCTTTGTATGCGCTGGTATGTGCTATTTTACGCAGTTTGATATCAAAAGCCTGCAAAATCACCCCCAGCATCTTTTTATTGCCCTGCTGCGCTAAAGCCACTATTTCGGCCCATTTATCACACTCCGCTGTTTCTGTGCAAGTAACTGTCATCAATACATCCCCTTATTTCACCCTGCTGCGGTGATCTTATTATTCAACACCTCTACTGCCAGCTCCCGCGCCGTCAGGCTGTCCAGACAGTCTATACAAATAATGAGCCCATCCAGCTCGATATACAAATCACCGGCGCCAACAGCCTCATTACACAATTCACAGCTGTACACGGCTTCCGCCAGGCTCTGCGGAGGTTCCAGCCACGCATTTTCGATCGCTGTAAAATGATCCACTAGTCAC
>OKRT01000687.1_pt1 | contig 16371 bp, 9 predicted proteins | sample 1601111 | NCBI WGS metagenome assembly OKRT01 (sample SAMEA3541572, study PRJEB24748) | human gut metagenome | biome: human gut; feature: human-associated habitat; material: faeces | place: China | collected 2012 | reverse complement strand
GACAGGATTTCGTACTGACCAACCTGCATGACCTGCGCATCTGGGGAGACGACAAACCGGGCCTTTCAAAGATTTGTCCGACCGCCCGGTATTCGACCCCGGCTATCCTATCATCGACGCAAACATACTCTTTGACGATGCATCCGGAAAGACCTACCTCTACTACTCCCGCTGCTGCTACAAACATGCCGTCGAGAGCGAAGTCTCAGCATGGGCCAAAACAAAGGGCTGGTTTGACGAGATTGAGGAGAGCTGGATTTACGGCGTGGAGCTGAAACCGGATTTCTCCGGTGTCATCGGAGAGCCGGTAGCATTGCTTTGCCCGCCCAAAACGATGGACGACCCTCAAGCGAAATGGGAGAACCGTTCGGTGACTACACATGAGGTCAACAGACGCTGGACAGAAGGTTCGTATATGGTGAAACACGGGAATCTCTATTACATGCTTTACTCTGCAAACTTCTTCGGAGGAAAGAATTATGCGGTGGGCTATGCAACCTCCCAAAGTCCTTTAGGCCCATTCACAAAGGCTGCCAACAATCCGGTGCTGCAAAAGAACACAGAGCAAGGCGGCATCGTGACCGGAACCGGGCATTGTATGCTCATCGACATTCACAATCGGCTCTACTGTGTCTACCATGGACGCACCGAAACCACCGGTGACGAACGAATGGTATTCATCGACCTCATAGACATCCAACCAGACGGGAAACTGGTAGTCCACGGACCGAATACGGATTTACAGAAAATCACATATTAAAGCTATCAGGCGCAGACTGTACAGCATTTCACGGTTCATTATTCCCCGTGGCTCTCCTATACATTCCGCGCCTGATGAAAATTAAAAAGGACATATCCATACACAACAATCCGCTCCATATTTGTTCCTGACTTCAATTCTATTTTCACCGGTATCCAATACAATGCCTTTCCATTCCAGTACATTTACGGAATCAGGTTTTGCAGTCCCATATGCTTTGCCATTGATATACAATTTGGCAGCTCCGCTATTGCTGAATACTTGCACATCAACGGTTTTGCGGGTTCTGTTTACCAATCGTTTTCCTGCGATATATACAAACTTATCTTCTTGATTCCAGTTTGCCTTATAAAAGTAAAAGGCATCTTTCTTTATTTTCCGGTCGTAAGTCACCAGCCCCTTATCGTTGCGTCCCATAATGGATCCCTCCCTACGGCCTGCCGCCGAAAAGTCGAACATGCACCAGATGAAGTTGCACCACAAGAATTCACGTTCCTGAAGCTGTTTCCAATTCTCCACATGATAATAAGTCTGCCAGTTTTCGGGATGCCATTGCCCCCACGGTTCCGGATGCCTCAGCGAGTCTGCCTGCTGGAATACGCATGCCCCGGCACCATACTCGCTGATGCCCATCTTCCGCTCCGGATGTGCTGCATGCTCGCGGTCTATCCAGCGCCCCATGTCATCCATGTTGTCGCCATACCAGCCGAAATACTTGTTGAAAGCAATCAGGTCGGTGAATCCGTTGAAGTCGTCATCCTGATTACTGGCTCCCATAGTGGGACGGCTCGAGTCCAACTGACGGGCCAAAGCATGAAGCTCTGCCGCCATACGCGAAGGACGGTCCAGCCAACCGGAATTTATCTCATTGAACAGCCCCCAGAACAAAATGCAGGGGTGATTGTAGTTCTGTAAAATCAGTTCCTTCAATTGCAGGCGCAAGTTTTCATCATAAGCAGGATTATTCACATAAACATTGACAAAAGGAATCTCAACCCATGCCACCAGTCCCCGCTTGTCCATCTGTTGATGCATGTATTTGGCTTGCGGATAGTGACAAAGACGCACGGCATTGCATCCCATTTCCTGCATCAAGTCCAAATCTTCATCATGGTCTTGCGGATAAAATGCCGAAGCGCGTTCTGCCCTATCCTGATGCCGGTTCACGCCATTCAAGCGATAAGGCTTTCCATTCAGGAAGAAACCTTTCTCCGCATCGGCATGAAAGTAGCGGAAACCTATCTCTTCTTCGCGGCGGTCTATCTCTTTTCCATCCTTACGCAATATCACCACTCCTTTATATAAATAGGGATTCTTCACTCCATCCCACAAATGAGGCCTTTCAAGCACTATGTCCATCATCACCTTTTTATCCTCACCCACCTCTGCACTGGCAACACGGCAAAGCAACTTTTCCTTGTCATATAGTCGAAACTCCACCTCGCAACCGGTCACAGTAGTTTCCCTTGCCGAAAGCAGTGCTTCAATTTTCAAATGGGCCTTTTTCTCCGATACATCGGACTGAGTGAAGAATACACCTGAAGAGGCATAATAAGCAGGTTCTATGCAGACATCCTCCGTTACCAGCAGCTCCACTCCCCGATACAACCCGCCAAACATATTGAAGTCACCGCAAATGGGAGCGATATCCATAGTCTGAGCATTGCTGACACGAATTTCCAATACACTTTCTTTTCCCGGAACCAAGAAATCAGTCAGTTCTGCTACAAATGCCGTATAACCACCTTTATGTTGCATCACAAAATAATGGTCGATAAAAATGTCGGCAACCGTCTGTGCAGCCATCACTTTCAAGAAAAAACGTTTGCCCCGATAATGGGCAGGAACAGACAACTTACGACTGTAATTGCATAATCCCCTATAATAATCGGCATTGCCAAACATGCCATCGCCCGCATTCCAAGTGTGAGGCAAAGTAACCTTCACTATTTCCGAAGCAGGTGCCTGAAAACCCCGGTGGAAATTCCATCCTTCATTCAGTGGAATCACCTCTACGGCAAATACACATGTTGACAATATTCCCAAAGAGAATAAAAATAAAATGATGAATCTGTTCATTTTCGATAAAGTATTAGAAGGTTAATCATATTGGCAGGAACCAGTCCTTCCCTGCAAAGGTATGAAATAAATGTTGAATAATAAATGAGAAAAACACTTCAAGACACGCAAGACAACAAACGGATGACATGTTTAAGACTTATACGACCGCGATGCAACATTACAGACCTATTAATGCAACATATTTACGTTTATTTAAATAAGATATTGCTATCTTTGAGAATTCAATTTCAGATTATATAGTATGTCTTTTACAAACTATTTACACAAATTAGTGTTCCCCCTCATTATTCTGTTACTGGCTTATCTGCCGTTAGCAGGACAAACTCCGTATGTATTTCGCCATCTGAAAGTAGAAAACGGGCTTTCAAACAATAACGTAAAAACCATATTGAAAGACTGTGAAGGCTTTTTATGGATAGGGACCGCCAATGGATTGAACCGATACGACGGATATAACTTTAAAGTGTATCAACCCAAAGAAAAAGACATCCATTCTTTATTGTCTAACGACATCTGGAACTTACAGGAAGACGGTTTGGGCAATTTGTGGATTGGAAGCGAGGCAAGATATTGTATATACGACCGAGACAAAGACAACTTCATTACCGATATTCCCTCATACCTCCTTAAAATAGGCATCCAGATAAATGGTACCTACAAAGTACATGTTGACAAAAGACACAATTTATGGGTACTGCAAGGCCAAAATGCTTTTTACTTCAATTTTTCTCATAAAACCCTTAAAACATTCAAAATAGAAAACTTTCCAGAAGAAACTCCGGAACTGAGTATCAGCGATGATGGTGAAAACCTATATCTTCTTTGGAATTCGACCTTATTGAAACTAGAGAACAACGCAAAGAAATGTAAACGGGTAGATAACATCAGCTTACCCTCCAACTCTATTATCGAAAAGCACATATACATTGATTATCATGGAGGCATCTGGCTATATTCATATACCGATGAACAAATATTCTATAAGAAAAACATAAAATCGGAATGGAACCAAATCAATCTCCATTCCAAAATAGAGACAAAAAGTAATGCGGTAAGGAGCATACTGGATGACTCGAACGGACATGTCTGGATAGGAACGGACCATAAAGGAGTATTCATTTATGACTACGTAAATGATAACCTTGTCAACCTCCTGAATACCCCTATGTCTTCCACATCCCTTGCTTCCAACAGAATAAATACAATCTACCGTGATGATTCAGGCGTCATTTGGTTAGGAAATTTCAAAAAAGGAGTTTCTTATTATCACGAAAGCTTCCATGAATTTATTGATACCCAGCATAAAGAATGCGGTGATATAGCCTCCATTTTAGAGGATAAGGCCGGAAACATTTGGCTGGGAACAGATGGGAACGGACTTTATGTAAAAGAAAAGCAAAAAGGATTTGCCATTCGCAAACTATCCATCCCCGACATAGCCATCATCAGTCTTCTCGAAGACCATAAAGGACGGATTTGGGCAGGAAGTTATCAAGACGGATTGTTCTGCTATGAGAACAACAGTATTCGCCATTTTACTCCAGAGAACAGCCAACTGCCATACAGTGGCGTATGGAGTATGAAGGAAGACCGATATGGAAACTTATGGATAGGTTATGTACTGGAAACTTTGGTTTGTTTTAATCCGGACACAAATACTGCGACAAGTTATCTACTACCTGATGGGAATAATATCAATGTACTCAATATCTGTTATGACTATGGAGACAAAATGTATATCGGGACTACATACGGACTCTGTGTAATGGACATCGTGACGAGAAAACCCGAAATGATTTATGCCAATCGAAAAGAGACACAGCCATTCAAGCAGCTCTTCATTTCCACTGTATTCAAGGACGACAGAGATATATTGTGGTTAGCCCATAAACAAGGATTGACTGCCTGGGACTTAAAAAATGATTCACTACACTGGTTCGACGTAAACAACGGATTGTGTGACAATCTCATTAACAGTATAACCCAAGACAATCATGGTAACATGTGGCTTGCAACAAGTAACGGATTGTCTATATTGGAAGTAACCCCAGACACCCAGGAAGGAGTAGACTTTTCTTTCAAGAATCTTTCTACCAGAGACGGATTGCCAGAAAATCATTTCAACTCCCATTCCGCTTGTAAATTGTCCAGCGGAGATTTACTGCTGGGAGGCACCAGTGGCTATACATCTATAAATCCGAACAAGCTGACCGAAAAGAGCCGACCGCTGGCAAAGGTGTATTTTACAAATCTGACCATTGGCAATCAACATATAGAAGTAGACTCAATATATGAAGGGCGTAAACTATTAACAACTGTACTTGGCAGAACCCCATCATTGTCTGTCAGATATGACGATTATTTAATCTCCATCGAATTTGCCGCAGGCGATTTGCTGAATGCTGATAAAATAAGATATGCCTATAAACTGGAAGGATTAAATACCCAATGGTACTATACAAACGAGAACAAAGTAGCTTTCACCACCCTTCCTCCTGGCAATTACAAACTATTGATTAAAGCTTGTAACAGTGACGGTATATGGAATGACGAAGCTAGTGAGTTGAATATAACCGTTTCATCTCCAATATATTTATGTAATGTTGCTATCATCTTATACATATTGTTTGCCATTGGTATAATATCCTATGTAATATACCGATTCAAAAAGCATCACAACATAAGACTGGAGCAACAACGAGCAAAACTGGAGCAAGAACAAAAGTTGCTCCTGAATGAGATGAAGCTAAAGTTCTTTACAAATATAAGCCATGATTTACGTACACCACTGACGCTTATCATTAGCCCGTTACAAATGTTATTGTCAGAAACCCTGGATGACGGAATACGCAAAAAACTAAATACAATCAATAAAAATGCACAACAATTACTTACATCGATAAACTCTCTGCTTGATTTCCGGAAACTGGATGTAGGAGCCGAGACAGCTCATTACAAATCGGGAGATATTGTCAACTTTATCCGCGAGATTTGCAGTACTTTTCAAGAGTATGCTCTTGACCATACCATCAGCTTCTGTTTCATGTGCGAAGTAGAAAACCTGAACATGTCCTTCGATCCGGTTAAAATAAAAAAAGTAATGAACAACTTGTTGTCCAATGCCTTCAAATACACTCCTGATAAAGGAGAAATCAATGTACATCTTTATCGCGAAGATGACAATGTATGCATCTGTGTGGCAGACAACGGACAAGGTATCATAGACAAAGACAAGAAACATATCTTCGAACGTTTTTATCAGGTGCAACAAACTTCGGAAAAAACCGGCAGTGGAATCGGCCTGCATATTGCAAACGAATATGTACATCTACACAAAGGAACAATCTCCGTTACAGACAATTTTCCTAAAGGTTCCGTATTTACCGTTAAATTGCCTATCGTCACATATGCCAGTGAAAAGGAGGAATTACTTCCGGAACTGCTAAACAATGACAAAGCTCCGAATGAACTTCCCGTTCCAAATGCGGAAGAATTGCGGTATACCATCTTGTTGGTGGACGACAACAAGGATTTCTGTAGTTTCATGTCTGAATACCTGTCCGATGAATACGCCATACAGGTTGCCTACAATGGAGCAGAGGCATTGAAGATATTAGAAAAAAACAGTGTCAATATTGTAATAAGCGACATCATGATGCCAGTGATGAATGGAACAGAGCTATGTCGGCAAATCAAAACAAACATGCAATGGTCCCACATTCCCGTTATATTGCTTACAGCCCGTATGGCAGAAGAATACAAAAGTGAAGGATTTGAGCAAGGAGCCGATGACTATATCGTAAAGCCTTTTGACTTCAAATTACTAAAGCTGCGCATCAGGAAATTTATTGAATGGACAGAAAAAAGCCATCGTAAATTCAGTCAGAAAATAGAAGTGACACCTAATGAAATAACAATCACTCCACTAGACGAACAATTTATTGAAAAAGCTATCAAAATAGTAGAAGAGCGCATGAGTGATTCCGACTTCTCTGTGGAAATGTTAGGAGCAGAATTGGGGTTGAGTCGTAGCCATCTCTACAAAAAGCTGATGTGTATCACCGGTAAAGGTCCGGCAGAATTCATCCGGATTATCCGTTTGAAGCGCAGTAAGCAACTTCTAAAGGAAAGCCAGAAACAAATTGCAGAAATTGCCTATGAGGTGGGATTCAGTTCTCCAAAAAGGTTCACTGTAAACTTCAAGAATGAATTTGGAATATCACCATCTGATTACATCCGCAGTCTAAAATGATAACTTGAAACATAAAGGTATGTTATTTGAGACATGATAGACCTATGCTATTATGATAACTTTCCATATTTGCAGTAGCTTTTAATAACAGTTATTTTTAAATCTTAAATTAAAGTATTATGAAGTTACACGCAAATGTATGCTCTCAATGGGAATGGACAAAATTGAGACAATTGCTTGTTATCGTGTTACTAGGTTTGGGTATTGTTTCCACGTATGGACAAACCAAAACAGTATCCGGTATCGTTAAATCAGAATCGGGCGGTGAGCCACTTGTAGGAGCCACCGTCAAAGTGAAAGAAACCAATACGGGCGGCATTACCGACATCGACGGCCGTTACACCATCCAGGCAAATCTGGGACAAACATTGATAGTCTCTTACATCGGCTACCGCACCAAAGAGGTGAAAGTAGAGCGCACCACCCGCATCGACATACTGCTGCAAGAAGACAATGAGATGCTGGACGAAGTAGTAGTAGTGGGATACGGTACGATGAAACGCAGTGACCTGACCGGTTCCGTAGTCAGCGTGACGGGTGACGAACTGAAAAAGTCCGTAGTCACCTCGCTCGACCAAGCTTTGCAAGGACGTGCCGCCGGTGTGCAGGTGACCCAGAATTCCGGAACTCCGGGTGGCGGTATCTCGGTCAGCATCCGTGGTATCAACTCCTTGAACGGCAACGAACCGCTCTACGTTATCGACGGTGTAGCCATCTCAGGCAACAACACCAGCAACAGCAGCGTGCTCAGTTCCATCAACCCTGCAGACATCGTTTCCATGGAAGTATTGAAAGATGCATCGGCCACAGCCATCTATGGTAGCCGCGCCTCCAACGGTGTAGTACTCATCACCACCCGTCAGGGCGAAGAGGGCAAAACGAAGGTCTCCTACGAAGGTTACTATGCCTTGCAACAGCTTCCCAAGAAACTGGAAACACTGACACTCCCCGAATATGCAGTTTACCAGAACCTCCGCGCCGCCACCATCGGCTTCGGTGCACGCGAAGAGTTCAAAGACCCCTCACTCCTCAGCCGCGGTACCGACTGGCAGAATGAAATCTTCCGCACTGCCCCGATGCACAACCATCAGATAAACATCTCCGGAGGTTCGAAGAGCATGAAATACTCGCTCTCCGGCGGCTACATGCAGCAAGACGGTATTGTATTCGGTTCGGACTTTGAGCGTTTCTCTTTCCGCGTCAACATGGACAACGACATCAACAAGTGGCTCACCACCGGCTTGCGCGCCTCCGTAGCCCGTACACAGCAGACCAACAACGTAGACGGTTCGGGTGCCATCTACAATGCCCTGAACCAGCTCCCCGAAGTGCCTGCCCGCAACCCGGACGGCAGTTTCGGCATGCAGACGGAGAACATGTATGGAACTTACTTCTCCAACCCCCTCTCCGACCTTATCCAAAATGAAAACTATAGTCGCAACACACAAGTCTATGTCAACGCCTTTGCCGACATCAAGCTGTGGAAAGGACTCGTATTCCGCACGGAATATGCCGCCAACTTCAATTACAGCAACGACTATAAGTTTACCCCCTCCTACGACTACGAGCACTTCAAGCAGCAGTCGTCAGCAAGCCGTGGAGCCGGCAACGGAAGCAACTGGACATTGAAAACTTACTTTACTTATAATAATACCTTCGGCAAACACGGCCTCTCTGCCATGCTGGGACACGAAGCGCAAGAAAACAAGTACGAGTCGCTGAGCGGCAGCCGTACCAACTTCCTCTTCAACTCCGTACACGAACTGGATGCGGGTGATGCCACAACAGCAAAAGCCAACAGTTCCCGTGGTTCATCCGCCATCGAATCATACTTCGGCCGTCTGAACTACAACTACGACGACCGCTACTTGCTGACCGCTACGCTCCGTGCCGACGGTTCGTCTTCGTTTGCCAAAGAAAGTCGTTGGGGTTGGTTCCCTTCGGTAGCATTGGCTTGGAAAGTCAACAACGAAGCTTTCCTCAAAGATGTGGAAGCCATCAACTCACTGAAACTCCGCCTGGGTTGGGGTGTAGTAGGTAACCAATGGGCGGGTTCCTATGCCTACGGCGTCACCATGGCTTCGGCAGCCTCCATCTGGGGTACTGGTTTCTATGCAGGCAACTATCCTAATCGTGAACTGAAGTGGGAAGAAACAAACTCCTTCAATGTAGGACTCGACCTCGCCCTCTTCAACAACCGCATAGAGTTCATCGCCGATGCTTATTACAAGAAAACGGACAATCTGCTGATGCAAGCTTCTCTTCCTACCTACGTAAGCGGTCTGATTCGTGCACCGTGGGTCAATGCCGGTGCCATGACCAACAAAGGTGTAGAATTTACCCTGAACACGCACAACATCCAGACACGTGATTTCACCTGGACCTCAGGACTCACCTTCTCCATCAACCACAACGAAGTGACGAAGCTCTACTCCGAATCATCCGCTATTTCGGGAATCAACGGTTCGGAAACACTGACCTACACCATGGTGGGCGAACCGGTCGGGCAGTTCTACGGCTATAAAGTAATCGGTATGTTCAAGGAAGAAGGAGATTTCTACAAGAAAGGTGCCGACGGCAACTTCCTGCTCGACGAAACGGGCAACCGCATCCAAGTAGCCATCCCGAAAGACCAGACCATCGGCAAATCGGGCATCTGGGTAGGTGACTACATCTATGAAGACCGCGACAACAACGGTGTAATTGATGAGAAAGACCGCACGTTCCTCGGCAATCCGGCACCCAAATTCACGTTCGGCTTCAACAACTACCTTTCTTATAAAGGATTTGACCTCAACATCTTCCTGAACGGCTCGGTGGGCAATAAGGCTATCAACCTGATTCGCCGCACCTTCACCGATCCCATGCGTAACAGCAACCTGCTGAAAGAAGCTACCGGCATTGCCCAAATCGCCATGCACGACCCCGAAGTGGGCGACGAGGTACTTTCCAATGTTTACGTGGCCAACGCCGATGCAGCCAAAGTACAACGCATCACTACCAGTAGCGCCAACGACAACAACCGTATCTCCGACCGCTTTGTTGAAGACGCTTCCTACCTCCGCATAAAAAACATCTCGCTGGGGTACACCTTCCCACAGAAATGGTTGCGCCGTTTGCAGATAGACCATCTGCGCCTCTACGTCAACATCCAGAACCTCTGTACCATCACAGGCTACAAAGGCTACGATCCCGAAATAGGCGCTTTGAACTACAATGTATTGCTACGTGGTGTGGACGATGCGCGCTATCCTTCGCAACGTATCTATACATTTGGCCTTAACTTCAATTTCTAATGAGCCAGACAAATCATTTATCATTTAAAATCTCAATATAGTTATGAAACACAGATTTCTAACCCTTATATCATCGCTCCTTCTGCTTACGGCATGCAGCGACTCATTTTTGGAACGTGCTCCCGAAGGAAACTACGTAGATGTGACATACTACACTTCCGACGATGCACTCGAACAAGCCACTGCACCGCTTTACAACCGTGCATGGTTCGACCTCAACTCCCGCGCCATCGTGCCGCTGGGCAGTAACCGTGCCAACGATAACTTCAGTCGCTGGGGAGCTCCCGAGTTCACCAACTTCAAGGTGACAGCCCTGAGCGAAAACCTTGCCAATGCATGGACAGGTTTCTACTCGGTCATTACAATGGCCAATGCAGTTATCAGTGATGTGCAGACCAAATGTAGCAACAGCGTAAGCGAACGTGCCAAGCGCACAGCCATTGCCGAAGCCCGCCTGATGCGTGCTTGTGCCTACTTCTACATGGTTCGCCTCTGGGGACCGGTTATCATCATCGAAGACAACGACAAAGTGGTTGCCAATCCCATGCAACCGCTCCACCGCGAAGAAGATGTGCTGGAACTCGTTATTCGTGACCTCACTTATGCAGTCGAGAATCTTCCTGAAGTGGCAACCGCCAAAGGACGTGTCAACGCATGGGGTGCAAAAGGCATGCTTGCCAAAGTCTACCTCGCCCGCTCAGGCTGGAAAGGAGGCACACGCGACAACGCCGACCTGGAGAAAGCCAAGGAACTGGCCGCCGACGTGATAAACAACAGCGGCATCAGCCTTTACGAAAACTATGAAGACCTCTTCAAGTATAAGCACAACAACAATCCCGAATCGCTCATTGCCATGCAGTGGGTGCCACTGGGTGATTGGGGCGTATGCAACACTCTGCTTGCCGACCTCGCCGGCAACAGCAAGATGACCGGCGGTGTAAACGTATGGAGCAGCTATCAGGCAAGTATAGATATGCTCCAGCAATATGAGTTGGGCGACACTATCCGCCGCAACGCCACCTTCTGCACACCGGGTACATACTATTCATACATCTGCATTGCCGACGGTGGTTATACTTACGACGGCGCCACCTCTTGCATTAAAAAAGGTGTACCGGGCGGTCCGGACGACGACAACGACGGTTATATCCAGTCCATGAACTCTCCGCTCAACACCTACATCCTACGCCTTGCCGATGTTTACCTGACCTATGCCGAAGCTTGTCTGGGCAACAGCGAAGAACTGACCGGTGGTCCCGGCCTGGAAGCATTGAACCAGGTGCGCGACCGTGCACGTATCCCCCGCAAGGAACGCGTAACCTTCGAAGACATCATTCGCGAACGCCGCGTAGAGTTCTCGATGGAGTATTGTAACTGGTATGACATGGTATCGTGGTATCACTGGAAACCCGACTACATGCTGAATTACTTCCAGAACCAACACCGCGGCTACACAGTAGACCTCATCGTGAAAGACGAAGACGGTTACCTCCACTTCGGCAAGAAAGAAGGCGACACTTTCCTCGAAGGCATAGAAAATTGGCAGGAACCGGGCGAGAACATCGAAATCCACCACGGCAACATCCTGATGCCTTATCCGGAAAGCGATGTCATCCAGAATCCGCTACTGAACGAAGAACCGGTAGCATACGAATTCAGTGAATAAACCAAGTTATACATTCATTATCTCAAATAACGACTTTAATATGAAATATATACATTTTCCTTTTGTGTTGCTCACCATCCTGTTGGCATGCAACCTTTTCACCGCCTGCAACGATGACGAGGGCGGCGGTGTTCCCGTAATCCACCACATCCGTCTTGTCGACCCAGAGAAGGCCGACAGTACGTTCACCGATGTAAATCCGGCTGATGACGTCCGCCTTCAAATTTTGCACTCAGGAACTCGTCGACAATCATCTTGGCAAGCTCGATTCCGATCACCCGTGCGCCAAATGCCAGGACGTTGGCATCATTATGCTGTCTGGCAAGTCTTGCTGTGTACGGCTCGCTGCAAACGACTGCCCGGATCCCGCGTACCTTGTTCGCCGCAAGGGAAATGCCAAGTCCGGTACCACAGATCACGATCCCAAAGTCCACATCCCCTGCCGCTACCGCACGTCCGACCTTCTCCCCGTAAACCGGATAGTCACAGCTTTCGTGAGAATCCGTCCCGTAGTTTACGACCTCATATCCTTTTTCTTCCAGAAGATACCCGGTATCTCTCAGATTTTCCCCTTTTGGATCAAGCACCACAAAAGAGGTATTCGCCTGCATCAGATTCGGTTTCGCAAAAAATCTGGTCTTTCCTGAACCGGAACCACCAATCACAACTGTCAATACATTTCGCAAATGTTTCCGCATATTGTAGCTGATTCGTACATGCATGGTCAGCAACTTATTTTTTGTAAACCGCTTCTCCCTGTATCTGCGATTGATTTTCTTCACATTCCCCCATTTGGCAGAGCCATGTTCTTCACCTCGTCGGTAATGTTTCTTGGTAGAAATATAAATCCCGATTCCCATGCCGTAAGACAGCAAAAAAATAAGGACAGTTTTTACACTGTCCCCGCATAACCGAATGGAAAACGGATGGTTCATTGCTTCCGGGACTCCATCCAGAATCCCCATAAGACCAGACGAAAGATAAGGGGCGACAAGTAACGCAAACCAGATAACCGGGATAATTCCAATTACCGCCACCATCAGACTGCTCTGCTCATCATCGTTCTTCATGGCTTCTGCGTCCTCGCTTTTCCTTCTCCGACGGTACTTCGATTTTCTCAATGACTTTCATTAAAACATCATCGACAAGCTCCGTATCTTTTCCCTCTTTCAGCATCTGATTCCGCTTGTCCTTTAGGGAATGGAACACTACGCCACTCTCATATTTATCCAGTTCTAACGTAATCGTATCACTGCTCATTTTGTTTTCTCCTTTCCCGGATGTTCTTAGCGTGCCATACCACGGTCATGCTCCTGTGTTTTCTGTTCGCCTGTTTTTGCTTCAGATTCTTTCTGACCATTCTCTGCTCTTCCCTGCTGACGCTGGTTCAGATTTTTATCCTGTTCCAACACTTTCGCCATTCTTCCGGAAATTGCATTGGCTGCATCTCTCGCTTTGGAAAGTTCTCCTCTTACCTCCTGCGGTTCCATATTTTCAAAAAACTCCGGTGCATGGGTAAAATCAAACTGGCTGATATCCATTCCATACTTTTTAGACAACATATAGGACGCACAATATGCGTGGAACGCATCTTCACTCCTGTCATAGTCCGGATTGCCTTCTGCATATCCTGCAAATACCAGTTCCGACACAAGGCTCTGAAAAATTTCCTGTGCGTCCATGCCCTTTCTTACATAGATGCATTTTTCTTCCGGTTCAAAATATGCCCCCTTTTCATCAGGCATCTGATCAGGCTCTGCTGCAACAATATTTGCCGGAGGATTGCTCACTAATGCCCGGATCAGGCTTCTCTCATCATACTGATTTTCTTTTGCCGTCTTATCCGTCATCGTTGTCTGGGAAATATCATACAACTTTTTCGCATTGTAATACGTTCCTATCGAACCGTCTTCACGTTCATAAGTCTTTCCCGGCTCCATGATTAAAATTGGATTTTGGCGCTCCATACGTTTTACATAAGTTCCATGGTCTCTCCAATATCCATAATCCCCTAATCTCTGTGCATCTGGTCTCTGTGCAAGAATCAGAAGTGCATTATTTGCCGTATAACGGTCAAAGGTACTCTGCACGTCCAGATATTTCTGGAACATCTGACCGTCTGTCGCTACCTGTGCGGTTACCTGTTCTGACAACTCATAGCAACGATTCCGGTTATTCTTACTCTCTGCGATAAATGCCTGTACCTTATCGTCCTGTGGTACGGCAGATACATTTAATAAAGAATCAAAACTGTTATCCATAAAATTTACCTCTCTTTCCCTTTTCTTGGTTTTCGTTTCTGTTGTGGCTGTTGGTGGCGAATCTGATTCCGATCTTTATTGCCCTGATTTCTCACCGGATCATTTCTATGCTCACGCCGCTCCGCTTCTTTCTTCCTTGCATTCTGTATTTCCCGAAGTTCCTTTCTGACCGATGGTTTCTCTGGTTTTTCCGGAGCGTATAACTTAGAAGTACCCTCTGCGGTTTTCTCTTGCTTCTTTGAGGTAGGCTCGGACAGACGGGATTTGGTCGTCTTTGCCAAAGAGGGGTTTTGCTCCTTACCCTCTTTCTTCACCGGCTCTCCAAACAACTCGTCCATAAGCTGATCCTCCTTGGATTTCTGTGGATAATCTTTCTCCGGCTCCGCCTGTCCCTGTTTTTCCTGCTGAGTCTGTACCTTTTCCGGTTTCTTTTCCTGCTTCTCCGATTTTCCGGCTTTTGCTTTTTCTGCACGTGTCCGTTCAATTTCCGTCTTAATCTTCGCCGCTTCTGTAACAGATGCGAACTGGAATCTGTCTACGATACGGTTGATTCTTGGTGCATCTTCTTCCTTTACAATCACATCTACCAGTCCGTCACTGCTTCCTTTAGGATTTCGGACTGCACAATACAACACGCCATATCGTTTTGCTTCCTGCACAAACTGCTTCAGGTCACTTTCTTTCACTGAAAACACCGTCAGTGGTCTACCCGATTTGACCAGTGTCTCAAGTCTTGCCCTGCCTTTTGTCTTTTTCTTCTCTTTTAAGACTGCATACAACATCACTGCCAGATGCTTCGCACCTGTACCGCTGATTTTCAATGCAGCTTCACCGACTTCCAGAGACATTCGTACCACCTGGTCAGCGGCTTCGCCTGATGTGTTCATGGCTTTGTTCCTCCTTCTTCTCTTTTTCTTCCCGCACCATCTTAAATTTTTCTTCAATCACCTTGGAACGTGCGGCAATCCCATCGCAAAGCACCACCTCCTTTCTGAGCGTTCCAATTTCTTCTGTCAGACCTTTTATCTGTTCTTTCAGGTCCTGTATTTCTTCTTCCGGTCTGTCCGCCCGGATCTTATAACGCAGGTGCTTCCGTTCCTCCACGCACTGCTCCATTTTCTTCTGCAACCTTTCTTTCAATGAAAAAAGCTTCTCTGCAGTATCTATGTGATAATGGCAGAGTAGCTTCGCCTCTTTTGAAATAGTATTCAGTTTTAACAAATCCTCCCGGAACAAGACATGCACTTGTTTGGAAGATATTGACGGGTGGATCTTTGGCAGGATTCCCAAAAGATAACAATAATGTAAATATAATCCCCGAAGTCCTCCAATCTTCCTTGGCTGATAGGAATTCCCGGATATTCGAATCCGGTAATGCCCTAGAATCGGAAGTTTTTTCTCGGCGAGTAATTCATTTTCTTCCAGAATCCGAACCCTAATTGCTTCCAGTGAATAATTCTCTCCAAAATTCCGCTTTAGCTTCAGACCTCGCTCCCGCCCTTCCGGGCGAATGGTAATGTCTTTCCCGAACTTAAAAGAATATCCTTTTTCCCGCAAATAAAAAAAGAACTGTTTTTCAGTCCTCGCTTTTCGGATTGCTTCATCAATATCTGCTTTTACCATGCTGTGATAACTCGGCTTTCCTTCCTGTTCTGCCTGCCACTCGACATAATGTTTTCCTTTTCCCTGTTCTGGCTGTTGCACAACCGATAGCTGATATTCTTTACATAAACGGTCCGACACCATTCGCATATCACGATAATCCTGATTTGTCCTGTGGTATCTTTTTCCGTCAAGGAATGAAACTGAGTTCACCACAAAATGATTGTGCAGATGATTTGCCTTATCCAAATGGGTTGCAATCAATACCTGATACTGACTGCCCCACAATTCTTCTGCCAGCTTCTTTCCGATCTCATGTGCCATTGCCGGATTACATTCTCCTGGTGCAAAAGACTGGTATCCATGAAATGCAACAATTCCGTCCTCTTTTCCAAAACGCTTTTTGACTGCGATCATTTCTTCTCTGGCGGTTGTCGGTGCACAATTAACTC
>OKRT01000685.1_pt1 | contig 16390 bp, 7 predicted proteins | sample 1601111 | NCBI WGS metagenome assembly OKRT01 (sample SAMEA3541572, study PRJEB24748) | human gut metagenome | biome: human gut; feature: human-associated habitat; material: faeces | place: China | collected 2012 | reverse complement strand
ATCCCAAAGGCGGAGTCTTTCCCAATCCTGGACGACCGATTAGCATCATATAAAGTCCCGGTTCAATATTATAAGCGAAGCAGGCCGGAAAAATGATCAGGCCGGCCATAAAAGCCACAAAGGTGTCAAGAATTGTAACATTGATTGCTTCGCCCGTCAGTCTTCTCTCTTTGCCGATATAACTGCCGAAGATTGCAAGGGCTCCGATCCCGATGCTCAGCGTAAAGAAGGACTGCCCCAGGGCGGCAAACACCACCTCTCCGATTCCAGTCTCTTTTATCTTGTTAAAATCAGGTTTTAAATAGAATTCAAGGCCCGGACGGCTTCCCTCCATCCGTACGGAGTTAATTGCCAGCACAACCATTAACACCAGAAGGCTGACCATCATCAGCTTTGTTATTTTCTCAACGCCGCCCTGAAGTCCCATCGCACAGACGGAAAAGCAGAATACGACACAGAGAATCATGAAACCGATCATCAATGAAGGATTGGACAGCATCGCATTAAACTCTCCCGCCACTCCGTCCGCATCCAGGCCGGCAAAATCACCTGCCGCCATTTTGACAAAGTACAGGAACAGCCATCCCGCAACCGTTGTATAAAACATCATCAGAATGTAGTTGCCTGCCATTGCAAACCACTTCTCAAAATGCCATTTGCTTCCCTTCGGCTCCAATACGTCGAATGAAAGCGCCGCGCTCTTCTGGCTGGCTCTTCCCACCGCAAATTCCATAACGATAATCGGAAGTCCCAAAAGCACAAGGAAGACTGCATAAATCAGAACAAAGGCTGCTCCGCCGTACTGTCCAACTATGTACGGGAACCGCCAGACATTTCCAAGACCGATGGCACAGCCTGCGGAAATCAGAATAAAACCAAGACGTGATGAAAATTTCTCTCTGCCCATTACCATTCTCCTTTATAAATATACATATCCCTAGCGTGTCTGAAAATCGCTTTCCGTCAAATATGCCGCGAAGCGGGGCGTGCAGATGACGAATTTTAAGACATACTCTAGCTAGTTTACTATATATTCCAATAAAAGACAAGGTTTTACTTCCGCAGAAATAATACCCAACCCAATCCCGTCCGCTGTACCGGCGGCGTCCTCATATGCTTAACTGGCCCCCCGGTGTTTTACAGGATATCCTTCCGGTACTCCTCGAGTTCCCTGATATACATCTCACCAATATAACTGATCGGTATTTTTTTCTTTTTAATATATCCTATATGCATCACATCCTCTGTCCTTAATGGTACGGCCGTATATTCATTACCGTTCAGTTCCCGGCAGATAATACCGGAGCAGAGTGTATAGCCGTTCAGCCCCACCATCAGATTCAGGAGCGTGGCCCGATCATCCGCCTTGATGATCCGCTTATATTCCCGGGTGCTGAATACTTCCTCGGCAAAATAGAATGAATTCTGTTCCCCCTGTTCAAAGGAGAGGCAGGGATATTCCTCCAGTTCCTCGAAATATATTTCCGTCCTGCCGGCAAGGGGATGGTTTTTCCACAGATAGACAAAAATGCCGCAGGTAAACATCTCATGGAACTCCAGTTCATTGTCTTTCAGCACTTTTTCCAGGGCTTTTCTGTTAAAATCGTTTAGGTAAATAATCCCCAGCTCACTTTTCTGGCGTTTCACATTGTCCACTACTTCAAACGTTTTCGTCTCGTGGACGGCAAATTCGTACTCGTCCATGCCGAATTTCCCGGCAAGCCGGATAAACGCCTCCACGGCAAAGGTATAGTGCTGCATGGAGACGCTGAATTTCTTTTTAAAAGCTTTCCGCTCTATATACCGCGCTTCCATAAGACGGTACTGTTCCAGAATTTGTCTTGCATAGCTCAGGAACTCTTCCCCCTCAGCCGTAAGTTCAATCCCCCTGTTGGAACCGGAAGACTGTCCGCTAATAAGAACTTTAGTTTGTTGTTGCAGTACCATGTTATCCGTAAAATAACCTGGCAAAGTAATCTTCGCATACCCACCTATATGAACAATACACAGTAGTAATAATAGTACAAATCTCCTTTTCATTTTACTTATATTAATTAAAGTCATCCATGTGATAAATAAAACTATTAAAGAACACTTTCCCTCTCTCATCATTCACATTATAGGAGTAGATACCTGTACGAATACCTTTCCAGTCTCCACTATGTAACGAATATAAATCACCACAGGCCGTAAATTCCTTTCCATTCGCACTATAATAGAATTGATGAAGATTCTCCGGAGCATTGAAACGAGCCTTCAGAAATATCCTGTTGCCCTTCCATTCACAAATAGTCTTTGCTACCCCATTCTGCTCCAAATATACGTAATTTTTTCCTTCGATACATGTTATCCCCGCTCCATTGAATACATTGCCGATTCCCAATATTCCTGCACGTTGTCCGTCGGCTATTTGCTTGATGTCAAGCTCCGTTACCGCCTCACTGATGTATCCCATACATTTCTGCGTCATCATGTTACGTGCTTCACGCAGGTTCTTCGCTTTGGTCGAATGAATCATCATCCAGCCTTTACGTTCAGACATGCTCCAGTTTTCATCATCCGGATTATGATTGAATTGCCATTGATATCCTAGTTTTTCCGTTGAGAAATCATCATCCGTTTGGGGTAAGAACCGATCAGATGTCTTGTTTATGACCGGTTTTGTCCAGGTTCGCACAGGCTCACCGATACCGTTCATATCTATATCGACTCCGATCATAGGCCAATCCTCCTTCCAGCAAACCGGCTGAAGATGTACGACGCGCCCCAGAGGTTCCGTCGCCTGGAAATGATAGAACCACCATTCACCGGAAGGAGTGTCGACCAAGGCTCCCTGATGAGGGCCGTTTACATTGGTAGTGCCTTGTTCTAATACAACTTTCTTCTCATAAGGTCCATAGATATTCTTTGACCTCAAGATGGTCTGCCAACCAGTGCTCACTCCACCTTCCGGAATACTGATATAATAATATCCGTTCATCTTATAGAACTTAGTACCTTCTGCAACCGGCCCGGCATATACCGTGACTCCTTCATCCAACAATTTTCTGCCGTCCGGACTCATACGATGAACGATAATAGGCCCTCCTCCCCATTGACTACGCCCTAAATAGGCTTCTCCGTTATCATCCCACAAAGGACAAGGATCTTCCCACCTTTCGGCAGCCTCAACCACATGTAGCGGCGACCACGGGCCTTTAGGATCTGTCGCATAGCTCATCAGCAGCCCCTCATGAGGAGTACAGACAAACATCCAATATTTATTATCATGAAAACGTAAAGAGGGTGCCCACGAACCGGCTCCGTATCTCTTGTTATGATTCCAGTCCTCATGGGAAAAACGGGAATAGATTTGAGAAATCACTTTCCAGTTTACCATATCGTCCGACTCCAGAACCTGCATACCCAAATAATGAAAATCGGAACAGATCATATAATATTTCTCTCCTACCCGAATCACATCCGGGTCAGAGTAATCCGCATTCAAAATAGGATTAACGTACGTCCCGTTCCCCTGATCTCCCCAGCTCATTGTTTTCTTCTGTGCGGAAAGGGTAACAGATATCAGTATCACTAAAAGAAAGATAGAAAATCGCACCATAGTAAGACAGTGTTTAGTTTATTTATAGAATCTGAATAATAAGACATCTCTAGCCGGAATTGTATACTTCATGCTTGCTCCGACTTCTTCTTCACGGTTTCTCCACAGCTCTTTCACTGTATATCTTTTATTTGTCTTCAACCCGAGCCTATCCAAAGGCACCGTTCCTTCTACTTCTTCATCAGAATAATTGAATACTGCATAATCACAGCTTCCGTCTTCATTGAGTCTCACAAACTGGTTTTCCGAAGCCTCTCCATTCCCCTCTACGGGACGAAACGCGACTCCCGTCGCAACATTATTTATTTCTTCCCTAGTCAACAGACTGAGAGATCTGCTCTTTGCCGACGCGTCTCCATCAACACTGAAATCATCTCCCAAGATATATAATCCCGTAATGATCCCTGAAGTTATCCGGGCGCGGTTCTCCCCTTCGGTCGCATCTTTCAGAACAATATGGTCGGCGTCATTATATTGATAGACCAAATCCTGCCACCAGCCATAGGATACGGCGTTCATCGTATACTCCGTATCTTTTATCTTATTCCAGGCATCACAAGCTATCCGTCGTGATTGCGCATATTGGGAAGGAAAAACCGGAGATATAGATAAGTTGATATACATATCCTCAAAGTACTTGTTCAGTAGCTTCATTCCGTAATTATATCCCTGTATTCCTGTCCGGATAGTATCACAATGCCATTGATCCGCTTCCATTGCTCCATGAGTCATAAAGTCCATTTTGACATACTCAAATCCTACCCGGCGGAACAAATCCGATTTGTTTTTCATGGCAGCCTCTACCGCCGGATGAGTAGGATCCAGTGCATAAGCTCCGTCCAGTTCCTGTGGTGCCCCATTCGCATAAAGATACACGTCCTTGTATTTGTATTCGGGACAATCTTCGAATACTTTCTCCGGATTGCGCCCCCAATCCGTAAAGGGCGTCCAATATACTCCCGCCTTCTGCCCATTATCCTTACATATCTTCACAAAAGAAGCCAGTTGCTGTTCTGTGAAACTATTCCAGCCGGAATCCAGTCCTACATACACTGTGCCTGCCGGACTGACAAAAGACTGGTTTTGTAAATGGTCTTTTATATATTCCGAAACCTCTACCGCTTTCTGATAAGTCAAATCAAACTTCAAGACTCCCCAGCTATTCCAACCGAAAGGAACAGCCCCCTCCCATTTCCGGGGAGGAGTTATGGTAGCATTCGCATTCGCGTATGCTTCCAGTCCGTCCCTCCAATCCGAAAAGTATCCGATAAAGACTTTGGGCGACTTCAAACGCCGTCCCACAAGACTCCCATGGGGTTTGGAATCTCGTGTCTGCTCATCTGCCACACCTCCATAGCAACATAAACTCCCCATGTTATATAGCGAACTTTTACCTATTGAAACTGCTGTCTTCCATGTATCGTGCTCTACCGAGCCGACTATGATCCCATTCCGTTCTTCATTATTGAAAAGAGCCGTCACTTCATAGCTCGTTAGTTGTTCGAAAGGCAAGGGCACCGAACGATAACGTCCCCATTTATCATTATCAAACGGTACTTTCAAGACACGGCTATCCGCATTCCACAGAAAAGAGCCATTCGCCAGTGAGTCAATAATAAGCGGAGCCATATAGTTGGAAGATAATTCCTGATCGTCCTCTATTGTAAAGTCAGTCAATACATAGTCATAATCCGGATAGATATAAAAGGTCTGAACAAGCATAGGAAGAACAGAATCCGTACAGACAACCTGATATATATACCCTTTTCCAAACTCATCTTCATACTTCCGGGAAGAGATCCGGTGATTAGGATAATCACAAGACTTTATCAGCTTCTCCTGATATTTAAAAGAAGAATAAACAGAACCGCAAAGAGGCAATGAATTCTTATAAATATCAACTCCCCCGGACCGACTATTATAAATAATCTCCCAGTCTTTTACCTTTAAACATTCTGAAGTAGACCGGCTACATCCCGAAAACTGGACGGCCGCCAATAACAGAAACATACAAAGAAACATTCTTCTACATTCTTTCTTCATAATATCAGTATTAAAAAACACTGCAAATTTAAACGATGCAGAAGAAGAGTCCTCCTATAAATAGAACATAAAATATAACTATTGACGCAAACAGGCGGATAATCCGCCACAAATCCGCAAATATTACATCTTTGTCTTCATTTATTTCATTTTTAAATAGCTGTCAATATCAATCTTTTCCTTCCCGCCCAGACTTTGCTTCTCGAAATCCTTAGGCGACACACCAAACTGCTTCAAGAATAACTTACTAAAATAAGAGGGCGAATTGATACCGACCATATAACAGATCTCTCCAACACGATATTGTCCTGTCTGAATGAGTTCCGCCGCTTTCCGCAAGCGTATCAACCGGATGAAATCCACCGGAGAAAGATTGAACAACATTTTTATCTTACGCAATAGTCCGGAACGGCTCATACACAAGATATCTGCCATGCGTTCCACATTGAAATTCTCATCCGTCAGGTTCTCGTTTATGATTTCAATAACTTTGCCCATAAACTCTTCATCAGCCTTGTTCACCTGCATGTTATGCACAGGGAAGAAAGGATGTTTGGAGAATGCTTCGCGTTCCTTTCTCCGGTTATTCAGCAATGACAAAATCTGAACTTTCAGATAATTAAATGAGAAAGGTTTTTCCACATAAGCCTCAGCCCCCATTTTCAAGCCGTTTATCTTACTATCCAAGTCATTCTTGGCTGTCAGGAATATAATAGGTATATGGCATAATTCCATATCCGACTTCAATGTCCTGCACAGTTCCCAGCCGTCCATGACCGGCATCATTACATCGCTTATCACTAAATCGATTCGTTTATCTCTCAGTATATCCAATGCTTCCCGACCATGATGAGCCACTTCCACTATAAAATTCTCCTTCAATCGTTCCAGTATGAAGTTCAACATATCATCATTGTCTTCAACCAGCAGAATCGTATATTTATCTATTTCTTCATTCTCCACCAAACCGTCATCCGGCAATATCCCCGGCACCGTATCCACCGCCTGTTGCTGTTGTTCCACCTGCCCGGTCGGACTAAGCGGAAGTTCGAGCACGAATGTGTTGTATACTTCGTCCGCCATTTCCAAATACAGTTTCCCTTTATTCAAAGCAGCCAATGATTTAGCCAAAGACAACCCGATTCCAATACCTTTCGCCTTTTGCATATTAGATTCCATTCGGTAGAAAGGAGCAAATATCTGTTCGCGCATATCTTCCGGAATTTTCTCCCCGTCGCTTACCACACGAATAGTCAGACTATCATCTTTCTTCTCCAACTTCACCTGTATTTCTTTCTTCGCATATTTCAATGCATTATTCAGCAGATTGCTGACTATCTTTGTGACAGACTCCTTATCAACGACCGCTGTCATCACTTCCTCCGGAGTTTGGAGAGACAACTCCTTCTTCTCGTATTGTATAGTAGGTTCAAAACGCTCACAGATTTCTTTCAATAACGACGTTACATCTACCGTTTCAAATTTGAGTTTCAGTTTATTCGCTCCTATCTTCTGGAAGTCGAGCAGTTGAGCGACCAAATCCAACAGACGTTTTGTATTCTGCGCAATGACATTCAGGTTCTTGTTCAGTTTTACATCTTCAAAATGCATCTCCCGGATCACTTCCAAAGGACCGTTAATGAGAGTCAACGGCGTACGTATCTCATGAGCAATTTCGGTGAAGAACTCTACTTTCGACTCGTAAAGTTCTTTTTCCTTCTGTATTTCAAACAGTTTCTGGCTCTCCGTCATTTGCCGTTCCTTACGTCGCTTATACCAAAAGAAACAAGCCCAAATAGAAGATATGAAGAAGAAGACGTAGCAACTATACGCCCATACCGACAACCACCAGGGAGGTAAAATAACAATAGACAAAGAACGTTTAGCCAACTGACTGTTACTATTATCGGCCTGTATCCTAAAAACATACTTTCCCGGCGACAGTTTGGCATACGAGATATTCTGATTGCTAATCGCCTTTACCCAATCTTTGTCCAACGGGTCCAAACGGTAATAGTACTGATTCGATTTTGTGGTAGAGTAGCTCAGCAAAGCAATATCAAAACTGATATTCGACTGATTATAAGGCAGAACTATCTCTTCCGTGCCTACAATATTCTTCTTCAAAGGAGAATTGGGAGTATGTACCGTTATTTCTTTATTGTAAATGCTGAACTTTGAAATATAAATAGGAGAAGGAGGAGCTAACTGCTGCCGGGAGATATTCGGGTCAAAAGCAATAAGCCCATTAATCCCTCCAAAGAAAAACCTGCCGTCGCCTACTTTCAAAGCTGACTTATAATTAAACTGGTTCCCCAGCAGCCCGTCTTTGGTAGTAAAGACATGAATATCTTTCGTCTCCGGATTGAATTTCACCAACCCTTTATTAGTCCCGAACCAAAGGTTATGAGCATCATCTTCCAATATTTCATAAGCCACATCATCCGGCAACCCTTCCTTTATAGAGAAAGAAGTAAAATCATTCGTCTCTGCATTATACCGGCAAATGCCACCTCTATCGGTCGAGAGCCATATACGCCCTTTGCTGTCCTGCATGACCGAGCTGACCGAGTTCGAACTTAAACTGTTAGGCTCACCTTCCTTATTGATATACTTCTCAAAAGAATTCGCCTGCGGATTATGTTTCCAGACTCCACTACCCATAGATGCAAACCACAGATTACCTTCACGATCTTCAAAGATGTCAAAAATCCAGTCATATCCTACTTCATTCACTTTCGAAAACAAGAAAGAATCTTTATCCGCCATAAACAAACCGGAACCGGTTCCTATCCACTTGCAGCCTTTCTTGTCGATACAGAATGCCCAGACACTTCCCTCTTCAATATTCAGAGCCTTGTCAGAGTAATGAACAACTTCCCCGGTAGGTTTTATCACATCAAGTCCCTCCTTGAACAATCCGCAATAGATGTTCTCCCCATATATGGACATATTCAGAATAGTCCGGTTTCGCTGTTCCTTATCATTTGATTTCATCCGGGTGATTTGTCCGGATCTAGATAGAATATTAACGCCTCCGTCTTCTGTTCCGATCCATACATTCCCTTTCTTATCCTCAACCAGTTCGCGTATTCTCTTGGAACTCAACGATTGCCCGGTATTCAAAGGGACATACTTTTCAAAAATCAACCCACGATTAGGCAAGTAATTAACGCCCCCGAACATAGTGCCCAGCCACATACCACCTTCATCATCCTCATACATTGTATATATTATATTGTCAGACAAGCTGAAAGGCTCAATGAGATTAGACTTTAAATGTACCACTGTACCTTTCTTCTCATTAATAATATATACCCCTTCATGAGTTCCCGCCCAGATTTCATCTCCATGCATTGAAACATTCCTGACAAATGTATGGCTGACATCTGCAAGATCCAGACTACGAAGAATGTTCTGCCGGGGATGATACTTCATAATACGCCCATTCTGGATAGCCATTATCAGCCAACCGTCACTTTCACATATTGAATTGATAGAGAGTGCCGTCAAAGAATTATTGTCTTTATCTACCTTGTACTGCTCGAATTTATCTTTTGCTGTGTCATAACGGAATAAGCCCGCGCCCCAGGTTCCCACCCAGACTTCTCCCTTCGAGGTGACATGAATGCAATCCGGAGTCTCTTTCTTAAAGTTATTCCGGTCTATTATCTCATAAAAGTATAGTTTCTTCCCGGCATATCTGAACACTCCCTGGTCCGGTATCACCACCCAGATATTCCCCACAGAATCGGCTACAATATTAGATACCCAATTATCCAGACTGGCACCGGATTCAGCCTTATCGTCCAAAGCAGTAAATGTATCCAGCATCATATCATATAAATACACTCCTCGGTCAGTCCCGACCCATAGCTTCTTATCTTTATCTTCAAAAAGAGCTGAAATATTGTGATTCCCTTTCTTTGCCACGTAGTCATCACAGTCGAGCTGTAAAATAGAAGTACCGTCATAACGATTCAGCCCATTCTTGGTGCCGAACCACATAAAACCATAACTATCCTTCAAGATAGCCTTTACATGGCTTTGTGACAGTCCATTGTCACCTGTTATATGCAAGAAAGAGTAGCTAGAATAATTATTGGGTATAGCAGATAAATGTAATAAAACCAATAATAAAGTCAACAGTGCCTTTTTCATATCATTCATATTATTGCGGTACAAAAATACGTAAACGCACGAAATATAGGCATTTTAAACGGTACAAATTTATATTTGCGTCATTTTTGTTAGTTATTGACGCACCTGTGATTCGACCGTTTTCCGAAACAGGCTACATTTGTATGTTCAATCACAAATTTATGTATCAATGAAAACTTTCGAGCACATGAAATCTACATTTATCCGTCATTATTGTATAATAGCAGTATTCGTCTTTCCGGCAATCCTATCGGCCAAAGGCTCTAATCCTCCCATAGAATTATGGTATGACCAGCCTGCGGACGAATGGATGAAATCGACTCCTGTCGGAAACGGACGCTTAGGCGCTATGGTTTATGGTGGAGTACTGGGAGAGATTATCGCCATAAACGAATCCAGCATGTGGTCCGGAGCTCACGATCCGCACCAGGAACAACCTTTCGGGAAAGAAAAGATGAAGGAGTTACGGCAATTATTCTTCGACGGAAAACTGGTTGAAGGGAATCAGATTGCCGGGGAGAACCTGAGAGGACTACTACATTCGTTCGGTACCCATTTGCCTATTGGAGACTTGAAACTAAGTTTCACATATCCCGAAGGGAAAATAACCAATTATAAACGTTCATTGAATATGAATCAGGCATTGAGTACAGTTTCTTATAAAGTTGGAGCTATACAATACACTCGTGAATGTTTTGCGAGCAATCCGGACGACGCAATAATCCTCCACACGTCCGCCGATAAAAAAGGAAGTATCACGGCCGACTTGTCCCTTGATCTGCTACGGGAGGCTTCTGTGCAAATAAAAGATCAGCAGATAACTTTTGAAGGAGATGTATCTTTTCCCCAACAAGGTCCCGGTGGGGTTTCCTTTATAGGTAAAATATCCGTTATTGCTCCCAAAGGTACTTTTCAGACGAAACCGGGACTACTTTCCGTACAAAATGCTGATGAACTGACTATTATTATTGATGTACGTACCAACTACAAGAATGATCAATATAAGCAATTATGCGAGCAAACAATTAAGGAGGTAGAGGCACAAGAATATAAAGAACTCAAGCGCAGGCACATTGAAGACTTTTCTCCTTTGTTCGACCGCGTCTCTCTGACTCTCGGCAACAACCGGTACGATAAGCTGCCTACTGACAAAAGGTGGGAACGTATCAAATCAGGCGCCACCGATCCCGGGCTTGATGCAATTTTCTTTCAATACGGACGTTATTTATTACTCGCTTCTTCACGCGAGAACTCTCCGCTACCCGTCGCATTACAAGGTTTCTTCAACGACAATCTGGCATGCAACATGAGTTGGACCAACGATTATCATCTGGATATAAACACCCAACAGAACTATTGGATTTCCAACATCGGAAACCTGCCGGAATGCAACATTCCACTTTTCAGCTATATCAAAGACTTATCCATACACGGCACCAAAACCGCACAAATAGTATATGGCTGCAAAGGCTGGACAGCGCATACAACAGCCAATATCTGGGGATGTACCGCACCTTCAAGCAACATAGGCTGGGGACTTTTTCCTACAGCCAGTTCATGGCTTGCCTCACATCTCTGGAGTCAATATGAGTATACGTTGGACAAGGATTTTCTAGCCAAGACAGCTTATCCTTTATTAAAGGGAAATGCGGAATTTTTGTTAGACTATATGACGGAAGACCCGAACAGCGGTCATCTGGTCACAGGCCCCAGCATTTCTCCTGAAAATAATTTCCGTTATCAGGGCACCACCTTATGTGCCTCAATGATGCCTACCTGTGATCGCGTTTTAGCTTATGAAATATTCCGTTCATGCATACAAGCTGCCCAAATACTTAATACAGATAAAGCCTTCAGCGATAGTCTGAAGAATGCACTGGGTAAGTTCCCTCCAATTCGTTTACGTGCCAACGGAGCGATCCGTGAATGGTACGAAGACTATGAAGAAGCCAGTCCCAATCACCGGCACACTTCCCATTTGCTCGCATTATACCCTTTCAATCAGATATCTTTGACAAAAACTCCGGAATTAGCAACAGGAGCAAGAAAAACGATAGAAGACAGGCTTAGCGCACCGGGCTGGGAGGATGTGGAATGGAGTAGGGCAAATATGATTTGTTTTTATGCCCGTCTCAAAGATGCTGCTAACGCGCATAAGAGTATCGGTATTTTAGTTGGTGATTTTGCCCGTGAGAATCTGTTGAGCATATCTCCGGCTGGTATCGCAGGAGCACCTTATGACATATTCATCTTTGACGGAAATGCAGCAGGAGCTGCCGGTATCGGTGAAATGCTCATCCAAAGCCATGAAGGATATATTGAGTTTCTTCCTTGCTTACCGGAACAATGGAATAAAGGAAGTTATAAAGGATTATGTGTCCGTGGTGGCGCGGAAGTCTCGGCTGACTGGAACAACTCTGTCATCAACTATGCTTCGGTTAAAGCTACCGCTGCAAACTCTTTCTCCATAAAAATACCTCAAAACAAAAACAAGCCGTACAGAATCCTGCTCAATGGAAAAACAATCAAAACGGTTCCTGACACTCACCGTATCATAACTATACCTATGAAAGCCGGAGATTTATTGGAAATCAAATAACCGAACGGCTATCAGTTTATATTCAGGCAAGTAACTTGCCTGCCGGTTTATTAAGTGGGACTTTATAGGAAGGGAAGCCGGTATAGTTAGATTGGAATACCGGTATGATTAGGTTAGAGTACCGATTTAGTTAGTCTGCCACAGCCGTGGAGAGTTCTCTCCACAGCCGTGACGAGATATTACCACGGGTGTGACGAATACTCTCCACGGCCGTGGCGAATTAGCAATATCGGTATCCTGACAGAACAATACCTACCGGATAACAGATGTATAGCGGTTGTATATGATATGTTTAGCGGGGTATGTTCAGTTTCGTGCCTATATCATGTATTTCATACGTCTACTATTCCTAACTTAAACCGGTATTACTTAAAAAGCCCCGGACGAAGTATCGTCCGAGGCTTTCCATTCATTTACTTACTCTCTTCTATTTAACCTCTATGAGTTCAAACACCCGACTCGCATACTCTGCCCCCAAAGGAACTTCCATTCCTGTATTCATCAGAATACTACCTGCTACAACCTTGTCATGCAAATAACACGGATTCTCGCCTTGCGGCAAATTCAGTTCACGAATACGATAATTCTTGTTCGCATCCAGTCCGGCCATACGGAAACGAGGTAATACCTGATTCATATAATGCTCGATTTTATAAGCAAAGAACACAGCACGATCTTTCTCCGGAGTACAATACATCAAAGAAGCAACCCCCAGCTTATCGAAAGGAGAAATTAAGCGGTATAAATCGCCGAACTGCACAACCGGACGAATTTCCTTATAAGTAGCAATCGCATGTTTCGAGAATTCTTTCTCCTCGTCAGACATGGTCTTTGGTTGAATTTCCATTCCAAGACGACCGCTCATAGCTACGTCAAAACGGAATTTCAAAGGGATTACCCTTCCCGTCTGATGATTGGGAGAAGCACTGACATGCTGTGCCATAGCCATAGAAGGATAGAAATAAGAGGTACCCCACTGCATAAATATACGCTGCAACGCATCGGTATTATCACTCACCCAAAACTCATCGAATCCGGGCATCACTCCATAATCAACACGACCGCCGCCACCACCACAAGCCTGCATCACCAGATCCGGATATTTGGCACGAATACGTTCTACCGCTTTCTGCAATCCACGATGAAAATCAATGTATATATGAGATTGCTTATCCTTAGGCAAATAAGGAGATCCGTAATTCACCAAAGACGCATTAGCATCCCATTTGATATAGGCGATATCAGGATAGTTGGTCATTAAATCATCGACTACCTGGAATACAAAGTCCTGTACTTCGGGATTGGACAAGTCCAACAGCATCTGTGTACCACCACGCCCATAACGAGGATCACGATTAGGAACTTTCAACACCCAATCCGGATGTTTCTCATACAGTTCACTGACGGTATTGGTACTCTCCGGTTCAATCCAAATCCCAAATTTTATTCCATGTTTCTTGGCTGTCGCAATCAGACCATCCACTCCATTAGGCAACTTCCGTTTGTTCACCACCCAATCGCCCAATGAAGAATGGTCATTATTCCGCGGATACTTGTCACCGAACCAACCGTCGTCCATAACAAACAACTCACCGCCCATTGCAGCAAAGTCTCCCATCATCTGGTCCATTTTCTGCTCGTCAATGTCAAAATAGACACCTTCCCAACTATTCAACAGAATGTCACGAAGCTTATTACCACCATGAATCTGACCGTTACGTGCCCAACGATGAAAATTACGGCTTACGCCACTCAGCCCTTCTTCACTATACGTGAAGGCAAGTTTAGGGGTTACGAAAACTTCCTTTGGTTCCAGTTTATATTCGGATGCTTCATCATTGATTCCTGCCAGGAAGTTATGAGAATAATTATTATCCGTATCAATACGAAGTTTGTAATTTCCACTCCAACACAAGGCGGCTCCAATCATACGCCCCGTATTTTCCTGCGGACGCCCATCCAGAGAGAACATAACCTCCGCATGGTCTCCCTGACCATTGCGTGCTCCATCCATATTCTTTATTGTTTTCATGCCCGGCTTCAATGGCTCGGAAGTAACATCTGATTCTGCAATCCAACTCCCGTGCAAATGAGAAATCCATACGTCTCCTCTGCGGATAGGCATACATCCCGAATCAAACCGTTTCAAGACAACCGCTTTCTTTTCGGCATGGGAGATCTCCGCCCACATCTCGATGATATCTGAGTTATTATAGGCTTTATAGTTCATCTTCACTTCAAACGGATAGTGTTTATCTCTTAAAGTCACTACCGTCTGTTCTCCGTTTTCTACATTTTTTGTCGTTACATCTTTCACGATAAGATCCAGAGTCATATTTCCATCCGGATGTACCACCTGAAGTGCCGTAGCCGACGAATATTCCGAACCGAACGTCGGATATGCAGGTCTGTTCAGACCTGCCCATATATCGTGGATTTGATTTATTTGATCCGGAGTTATCTTATCACCGTAATATGCAAACCGCAAATCTCCATCGTTCTGTGCTGCAAACAGCAACGAGGTATTTTTAGTCGAAATCAAGATATTCCGGTCCCATGCATACATCGAGACTACACTCCATATACACACCAATGTCACAAAAAGAATTTTCTTCATCATACTTTATTTTATATTTAATAACCAATTAGTTACAAATCTTCCCCGTCTATTGCGGTTACTTTTTGTACCGTAATTTCTGCAATAGCCCCCAAATGGGATGCTCCATGTCCACTGGTACATATAATCTTTAAATAGCGTCCTTTCACCTGTTTTTCCAAAGTACTGGTTATGACTTCACTCCATTGCATTCCATTTTGTTTCAACAGTTCAATCTCACCAATATAGGTCCACTGATTTCCGTCCGGATTTCCGGCGGTGAACTCGTCATCGTCAGAGATATAATAACTGATACCTTTTGTATAGTAGTTATTCTCACGAGACATAGCACCCAATTTTCCTACCATAAGTTCATCCTTCATGTCTATGACAAAGGTGAAAGGATAGGGCTTCTGCTGGCCATCCCGATAATTGGAATGCCAATAGGAAGAAGGATTATTATCCAAAATATACTCAGGCCTTCCTTCTTCGGGGTCCGTATTATCATAGTACAACAGTTCCCAATTTTGCCTATCGGCTTCTTCCATTGTGTAAACATGCGGAAATATCATTCCCAATTCATCCGAACGTACCCATGGCGTATAGAAAACATCAATACATTTTTCTTCCGGAAGGTAAGCAGAGCGAAATTCCACAGTTCCTCCCGGTTTCGCTCCCGGACAATCAAGAGCGTTTTGATTGGCATCCATCTCCAACAACACTTCTTCACCAGCTACATTCGTATATTTCACTTCAGTATATATCAAATCTTCCGAAGCAATATTCCACTCAATAATCCCTCCATTATCACTTGTTGCCATCCTACTAATACGCCTTTGAGACAGGCTAGCCTGATATGTTTCTCCATACGAAGAGCCTATTCCTGTGGTCTTTAGAGATTTATGTCCATACGAATCTTGCAATTCAACAGTAAACGTGTATGACTTTTCTTCCATATCATCTAAAATTACCTTTCCTTTTTCTGTTCCGGAAGAAAGTTCCAACGGAACCACAAGCGACCCCGCACCATTATCCCAATAAACATTCATAAATTTCACATTCGGCGCTTTCGATATTTCATAGTTTAGCTCGACCCGATTCTTCCCGGCAACAAAAAATATTGTATCGGGCATAGGGGCATAGATAATTTCCCCACCTTGAATAAAGGCCTTATGTGTATCCATCACATCATCACAAGAACAGAGACCAGACAGACACAACAACAATAATAACAAATTATCATATATTCTTTTCATATTATCATCAATATTTTATTCGACATTAGGATCTCCATAAAACGTAAATTCAGCAGGATGACAGAAGGTTGAACTGGTCCACACTTTTATAAATTTAAACCTAAGATATCGTACCGGCTCCTGATCAACATCAA